>ERZ773228.2684-NODE-2684-length-15796-cov-3.072359_pt1 | contig 15796 bp, 14 predicted proteins | sample MGYA00580524_ERZ773228 | MGnify/ENA primary metagenome ERZ773228 (study PRJEB29015, sample SAMEA2737768) | human gut metagenome | biome: human gut; feature: human-associated habitat; material: faeces | place: China | collected 2012 ... | reverse complement strand
ACATATTGCGGCAATTAAAAAGTATGGAGCATCCCCGATCCACCGTATGACATTTATAAAGAATTTTATCTAGGGGGCATCTGTATGCAGATATCGGATTTACTTGGAAAATACGGACAAAATACCGTGCCGGTTACGGCACAGGAGCAGGCGGTAAAGACAGGAACACAGCAGTTGACAGGTACGCTGTCTTCCTTACAGACAGGCAACGTATTTGAAGGAACCGTGACGGATATTTCTGACGGACAGGTACTTTTAACGCTTGCAAACGGAGAGAAGATTTCTGCCAGATTAGAGGGACAGATACAGCTCCAGCTCAATCAGGCAATGTTTTTTGAAGTAAAATCCAATACCCAGACACAGATAGCCATCAAACCGTATTTAAACGGAGACAGCAGTAATCCAACCCTGTTAAAGGCCTTAATGCAGGCAGGAATGGGAGTTACAACAGATAATCTTGAGATGGTACGCACCATGATGGAGGAACAGCTTCCGATCGATAAGAACAGTTTAAATCAGATGATGAGACAGCTTGCGATGTTTCCAAAGGCAGAGCCATCTGTGATCGCACAGATGAATAAGTTAGGGATTCCTGTAACGGAGGCCAATGTGCAGCAGTTTTCTAATTATAAGGCAGATACCGCGGCAATTATGAAAGAATTAGAAAATGTCTTAGAGCAGCTTCCAAAGTCGATCGCAGGAGAAGGTGATACTGCCGGGCAGATGACAGCAAAAAATATGCAGTTGATGGATATTCTGTTTGGAGGAGAAACGATCGAACAGAGTCAGGATACAGGAGCAAAAGCACAGGAGCTGCTTGCAAAAACGGCAGATGGAAGTGTTGTTATAAAGAATGGAACAGAGCAACAGGCAGCAGATATTGCAAAAGAATTGCAGCAGACATTGAGCACGGCAGAAGACGGAACACTGCAGACAGGTGCATCAGATGAGGGCATACAACAGGCTGGCAAAGAAGGAGTGCAGCAGGAAGCAAATGCAGTAAAACAGACCGTAAACGGACAGATGCCTGCTGTGGCACAGGGCAGTCTGGGAGAGATTCTTGGAAAAGAAGGGGTTGCCGGTTTAGAACAGCAGCTAAAAGCGTTAGAAACAGACGGAAAACAAGTCTTGCTTGATAAAAATGGAAATTTGAATACGGGAATGAGTGCAGAGGATTTTTTAAAGAATTTAAATCAGTTGTTCAAAGAGAATGAATTTCCACAAAAAGAGGCACTATTCAAACTTTTTTCAGGAAAAGAATACCAGACCATTTTAAAAAAGGCAGTAGAGAACCAGTGGTACTTAGAGCCACAGGAGACGGGTTCCAAAGAAACCGTAGAGAAACTGTATAATCGCCTGCAGACGCAGATGAACCGGTTGGATGAATTTATCAAACAGGCGGGAAGCGGAACGGAGGGTCTGCAAAAAGCGGTAGCGGATGTCCGTGGCAATATCGAATTTATGAACCAGATCAATCAGATCTATAATTTTGTCCAGCTTCCGTTAAAAATGAACGGGCAGAATGTCAACAGTGAGCTTTATGTCTATACGAATAAAAAGAACCCAAGAGACATGGACGGCGAGCTGAGTGCTTTTTTACATTTGGATATGGATCACCTTGGCTCTACAGATATTTCCGTCAAGATGAAAGGGACTGCGGTCAAGACAAATTTTTATATGGCGGATGATGCTTCTTATGAACTGATCTTAGCACATGCCGAAGAACTGGCGGAACGTTTAGAGAACAAGGGGTATCAGTGTCAGATCGAAGTAAATAGCGAAGAAAAGGATATGGATTTTGTAGAAGATTTCTTAAAACATGATATGCCGAGTGCCGGAAAGGTCTATCGGTATTCCTTTGATGTGAGGGCATAGATATGGAGAGGCAGAAAGAAAAAGTCAAGACAGCCGTGGCGATCGCTTATGAACCCGGCGAAGAGGCACCAAAGATCTTAGCAACCGGTAAGGGACTGATAGCCGAGCGGATCATAGAAAAAGCAAAAGAAGAGGATGTACCGTTTTACAAGGACAGCAAATTAGCGGCGACACTCTCAAAACTGGAGATCGGGGATATGATCCCTCCGGAACTGTATGAGGTTGTGGCGGAGATACTGGTCTTTGTGGATAAGATGGACCGTTTGAAAGATAAACTTGGAAAATAGGGGGAGAGTATGAATCGGCGGAAAGAAGGAGCATATTATGAGAATCTGGTGGCAGAGTACTTAAAGACGCAGGGATATGAAATCTTAGAAAAAAATTACCGTTGCCGTATAGGAGAGATCGATCTGATCGCAAAAGAGGGAGAGACACTGGTCTTTGTGGAGGTCAAATATCGCAGGGATGACAAGATGGGAAATCCCAAAGAGGCGGTCGATCGAAAAAAGCAGAAAAAAATCTCCATGACAGCGTCTTATTATCTGATGCGGGAGTGCGGGCGTATGGATATTCCGTGCAGATTTGATGTGGCAGCAGTGTTGGGTGAGCAGATAGAAGTAGTAAAGAATGCATTTGAGTATCTGCCGTAGAACAGAAGGTAATAGGTCAAAGAGAGGTAAAAGATGAAGATCGAAGATTTTAAGAAGAAAAACGAAGAGCAGATATTTGTAATAGACGGCGGGGAACAGCCCCCGCTTTTAAAATATAAAAAGTTAGAAGAGATTCCTTGGATACGTCATTGCTTTACTACCAGAGAAGGCGGGGCAAGCAAGGGGATTTTTGCAGAACTGAACCTCAGCTTTACCAGAGGAGACGAGGAAGCGGCGGTGCGAGAGAACTATCGACGTGTTGCTAAGCGTATGGGAACAGAGGTATCGCATTTTGTGTGCAGTGACCAGACACATACCACCAATGTCAGAGTCGTTGCCCAAGAGGATGCAGGGGCAGGAGTCGTCAGAGAACGCGGGTATACCGATGTGGATGGGCTGATCACAAATGAGCCGGGGCTGGTACTGTCGACCTTTTATGCAGACTGTGTGCCGCTTTATTTTGTAGATACAGAGCATCATGCGATCGGGCTTTCACATTCCGGCTGGCGTGGTACGGTAGGAAGAATGGGTGCGGCAACCATCCGGGTGATGCAAAAACACTACGGAACAGATCCAAAGCATCTGATCTGTGCGATCGGACCATCCATTTGTCAGGATTGTTATGAGGTCAGTGAGGATGTGGCAGAGGCATTCGCAAAAGAATTTCCGGATAATGAAAAAGAAATTTTAAAGAGTAAAGGCAGTGGAAAATATCTGTTAGACCTATGGCGGGCAAATGAGATCGTATTCATGGAAGCCGGTGTGCCAAAGGAGCAGATCGTAACCACAAACCTTTGTACCTGCTGCAATCCGAAGCTGCTTTTTTCGCATCGGGCAAGCCATGGAAAACGCGGAAATCTTGGAGCATTTTTGATGATAAAAGAACAGGGTTAAGAAAATCTTAAGTATTTCCTAAACTCCCCTTCCTTGTATAGGCAGGGGAGTTGTGCTATTTTAGGTGTATGAAATGTAGTAGTACACTTAATACGCAAGGAAGGAGTTGTAAAATTGCTGACATTGAATTATCGGGATACCAAGCCGATTTATATACAGATAAAGTCAGGATTGAAGAAGCTGATGATCACAGGCGCGATCGCCGCAGATGAAAAGCTGCCCTCTGTCCGGGAGTTAGCGGGAACACTTGCCATTAACCCGAATACGATACAACGGGCATACCGGGAGTTAGAGGCAGAGGGATACCTGTATTCCGTGTCCGGAAAAGGAACCTTTGCGGCTAAGGATATCCGGTTAGATGCGATGGGGATGGAAGAACTGTTCTTGCAGTTTGAAGAGATAGCAGAAGAACTGCTTTATTTTTCTGTAACGGCAGAGGAATTAAAAAGCAGGATTGAAAGATTAGAAAAGAGGAGGAAAGAGCAGTGATACAGGTAGAAAATCTGGTAAAAACCTTTGATGGATTCCGGGCATTGGATGGAGCCGATTTCCATGTAAAAAAAGGTGCGATCTACGGACTGGTAGGACCGAATGGAGCAGGAAAATCGACACTCATCCGCCATCTGACAGGAATCTATAAGCAGGATGAGGGAAGTGTCTTAATTGATGGAGAACCGGTTTTTGAAAATCCGGCAGTAAAAGAGAAGATTGCCTATATTCCGGATGACTTATTTTATTTTGCACAGGCAGATACCATGGAAATGAAAAAGTTCTATGAAGGCATCTATCCGAATTTTGATGCAGGACTGTTTGAAAAAATAAGGGAAGCCTTTCCTTCCATAGATACAAAGCAGACGATCCGCAGACTTTCCAAAGGAATGCAAAAGCAGGTGGCATTCTGGTTAGCGATCAGTGCAAGACCACAGATTCTGATCTTAGATGAACCGGTGGATGGTTTAGATCCGGTGATGCGAAGACAGATATGGAGCCTGATCCTGCAGGATGTGACAGAGCATGGAACGACCGTGCTAGTCTCTTCCCATAATCTGAGGGAATTAGAGGATGTATGTGACCATGTGGGGATCATGAACCATGGAAAGATTATTATTGAACGTTCGTTAAGTGAACTGCAAAGCAGTATTTGTAAGATCCAGGCGGCATTCCAGGCAGAAATGCCAAAACTTCCGAAGGATTTAGAAGTGCTGCATATGTCAACGACGGGAAGAGTCCATACGATGATCGTAAGAGGAGAACCCAAACAGATCAAAGAGCAGTTTACGGCTTTAAATCCGATGTTGATGGATGTATTGCCGTTAAGTTTAGAAGAAATATTTATTTACGAGTTAGGAGGTGCTGATTATGCAGTCAGGGACATCCTGTTTTAATAAGACGATCTTTAAGAAAAATATCACACATTTTTGGCCGATCTGGGGAATCTATCTGGTGTTTTTACTCTATGCACTGCCATTGACACTGCTGTTATCCACGGAAAATCCGGGAACAGGTGCCAAAGCGGCAAAGCAGATCGCAGAGGATAATCTGGCACGTTATACGACCTGTTTAGGCGGAGCGTTAACGCCGATGTTTGTATTTATTGCAGCAACCGTTTGTGCCATGACCGTTTTTTTCTATCTGTATCAGAATCGGAGTGCAAACATGATCCATGCACTGCCTGTCAGTAGAAAAGAACTCTATGTGACAAATGTTGTTTCCGGTTTCCTGTTTCTGATCGTACCGCAGATTCTGACCTTTGTCATTACCGCATTTGTATGTTTTGCAAGAGATATTTCCCGGTTGGAATATCTGCTGTACTGGCTGTTGATGACCATGGGAATGAGCCTGTTTGCCTATGCGGGAGCCATCGTGATCGGAATGTTGACAGGACAGCTTTTAGCAGTTCCGGTCTTCTATGTCATAGCCAACTTTTTATATGTAGGCATCCGGTTTATTTTTCAGATATTACAGACAGAAATGGTCTACGGAATGGATCACCATTTCCGATTCAGCAAAGGGAATTTTCTCTCTCCGCTGTACTATTTAGAAACGAATGTGTCTATTCATACGGTTTCCGGTGAAGAGGCAGCCGGTTCGTTGATCGAAGTGGTTGGTGGAAAAGCAGTCGCTATTTATGCGTTAGTCGGTGTCCTGTTATTTTTTGTAGGTTATCTGATATACAGGAAAAAACGTTTAGAAACCGTAGGGGACTGTATTGCAGTAGGCTGGCTCAAACCGGTATTCCGATGGGGAAGTGCAATCTGTGTGGCAATCTTAGCAGCAGCATTAGTTGCAAGAGTGAACAGTAAGGCATCACGGACACAGATGATGATCCTTGCATTACTGGGAGCTGTTATCAGCGGAGCAGTTGCATTTTTCATTGCACAGATGTTTTTAGCAAAGAGCTTTAAGGTATTTGAAAAGCGAAGGATTACAGAGTGTGTCGGAGTTGTTGCAGTGTCCTTACTGTTAGTAGCAGGCATCAGTATGGATGCAGTCGGGATTGAAAAAAAGATACCGGATGTCGGTGAACTGAAGGCTGTCTATATGTGTGCAGATGAGAGTATTATGGCAGATGAGCCGGAAAAGATGAAAGAACTGATCGCACTACATAAGAATATCATAGACGCAAAAGACGGATTATTAAAAGCTTCACAAAGTAAGAAAGACGAGGCGGAAAGTCCGAGAGTGGAATTTAAGTATGCCTATAAAGATGGCACTTATCTGTACCGCAGTTATGAACTTGCTGAGACAAAACAAGAGATCCAAAAGAAGGATTCCGTATTAAATCAGATCTTAGATGTGGAAAACCGGTATGACAACTATATGGCGGGACTGTTTGGAAGAAATTATAAGACAGCCAAACCGGTTGGAATCTCTATTGATTTTTACAGTGAAGTGAACGACACTTACGAGACAATCTATATGAGCAGTGAATACTTAGAAAAGATGTATGAAGCATTAAAGCAGGACATCAAAGAGGGAAATCTGAAAAACATCCCGTATACGCAGCAGGAGGATAAATTCTACTCTTCCGGACTTAGTATAGAGTACTATAATCCAAAAGGAATTGAGCAGGTGGATATTTACGGAGATGAGTACGGCTATTCCGATGGTGTCTGGAAGAGTGATACTGCCTATGTAAAGTTCAACGTGGACTGTAAACATATGTTAAAGGTGATCGATGAAGCAGGAATGTTGACGGAAAATCATAAACTTCGGACAGAGAGTGAGCAAAACGCACTTTTAAATGAACAGTAATCAAAAGTAATGATAGAAAAGAACGATTCAGGGAATCATAACGAAGGGTTGTGATTCCCTGAATTTTATTGTAAACTAAGATACAGATGTCAAAGTGGCATAAAATGCTTTACAAGAAACGTTGGATATTGTAAAATCAAGCGAATAAATAAGATTACAGGAAAAGAGGAGAATAGATATGAGTAAGCCGGTAGTAGCAATCGTAGGACGGCCGAATGTAGGAAAATCGACACTTTTTAATGTATTAGCGGGGGAACGTATTTCCATTGTACAGGATACACCGGGAGTTACAAGAGACAGGATTTATGCAGAAGTGCAGTGGCTCGATAAGGCGTTTACTTTAATCGATACCGGAGGAATTGAACCGGACAGCAAAGATGTTATTTTATCACAGATGAGAGAGCAGGCAGAGATCGCGATCGAGACAGCGGATGTCATTATTTTTATTACCGATGTGCGTCAGGGACTGCAGGATTCCGATGCAAAGGTTGCCGATATGCTCAGACGTTCGAAAAAACCGGTCATCTTAGCAGTCAATAAAGTAGATGATTTTAACAAATATATGGCAGATGTCTATGAATTTTATAATTTGGGGATCGGAGACCCGGTTCCGGTATCTGCGGCCTCCAGACTGGGAATCGGAGATTTACTCGATGAGGTCATTGCACAGTTCCCACAGGGAAGTGCAACAGATGAAGAGGACGAAAGACCGAGGATCGCAATTGTAGGAAAGCCGAATGTAGGAAAATCCTCTCTGATCAACCGTCTGCTCGGTGAGCAGCGTGTCATCGTATCCGATATTGCGGGTACGACCAGAGATGCGATCGATACAGACATTAAATACAATGGAAAAGAATATGTATTTATTGATACGGCAGGACTGCGCCGCAAAAATAAGATCAAAGAGGATATTGAAAGATACAGTATCATTCGTGCGGTGACAGCCGTAGAACGTGCAGATGTCGTGATGATCGTCATTGACGCAACCGAGGGTGTGACGGAGCAGGATGCGAAGATCGCAGGAATCGCACATGACAGAGGAAAAGGGATCATCATAGCGGTCAATAAGTGGGATGCCATTGAAAAGAATGATAAGACGGTCAAAGAGCATACAGACAGGATCCGTCAGATTTTAAGTTTTATGCCTTATGCAGAGATCATCTTTATTTCGGCAAAGACCGGTCAGAGACTGCATCGTATCTATGAAATGATCGATGTTGTCATTGAGAATAACTCCATGCGTGTGGCAACCGGTGTACTCAACGAGATCATGACAGAGGCAGTGGCTATGCAGCAGCCGCCTTCTGATAAGGGAAAACGCCTGCGTCTTTACTATATTACACAGGTAGCGGTAAAACCGCCGACATTTGTTATTTTTGTCAATGACAAACAGTTAATGCATTTCTCCTATACACGATATATTGAGAACCGTATCAGGGATGCGTTTGGATTTAGGGGAACATCCCTAAAATTCATCATCCGGGAGAGAAAGGAAGGTTAGACTATGACAGTGGGCAGGATCATCTGTATTCTGATTGGCTACGCCATAGGACTGTTTCAGACGGGATATATCTATGGAAAAACACAACATATTGATATCAGGGAACACGGAAGCGGAAATGCGGGAACGACCAATACTCTGCGTACACTTGGTTTTAAAGCAGGAGCGATCACATTTGCGGGGGATTGTGGAAAAGCAATCCTTGCCATTTTTATCTCCTGGCTGATCTTTCATGAGCAATATCCGGAAGGAATCAAATTATTGGGGATGTATGCCGGCTTAGGTGCGGTTTTAGGGCATAACTATCCGTTTTATATGAAGTTTAAAGGTGGAAAAGGAATTGCCTGTACTACGGGGGTAATCTTAGCGTTCCATTGGCAGATGGCACCGTTATGTATCGGACTGTTTATTGTAGTGGTGCTGCTGACGCAGTATGTCTCTTTGGGTTCGATCCTGTTAGTCAGTGTCTTTTTTATCGAACTTTTATTGTTTGGCCAGACCGGGCATCTTCCGGTCGCAGATACATATCTGCCGGAAATCTATGTCTTAGGTGGAATTTTTACACTGATGGCGATCTGGAGACACCGGGCGAACATCAAACGGTTGTTGAGTGGAACAGAGAATAAGTTAAATCTGTTTAAAAAGAAATAAGACGTATCAGAAAACTGAAAATAAAAGGGGAAGAGGGTGGTTCCGCCGGCTTGCGGAGCCACCCTCTTTAGGGTAATGAGAAAATGAAAAACTACGTTGTTATCTTTTAATGATGACAATTTTATAATAAATAGAAATTGTGACAAATATTTGACTTGATTATAAAAAAAATATGAAGAAAAATAAAAAAAGTAGAAACTTCTAATAAGTGATTAGAGGTTGACTTCATATAGTAGAAGTGATAGGATAATAAGACGCACAATATATAGTGTAAAAATAAAAGAAACATAATAACACATACAAAATGTGGGTAACATAATATAGAACTTCAGTCTACATAAAGAAACACCGGAGGGATGGTTGGAATGATCAAAGTAGTAAAAAAAGACGGAACAAAGGAAGATTTTAACGTACAGAAAGTGGTAGTGGCGGTCAACAAATCAGCATACCGCGCATTGATCACATTTACACAGGAGGAGTTGGATTTCATCTGCCAGTTTGTCGAAGAAAAAGTCAAAGAGATGCAGATCACCGAGGTACCGATTGCTACGATGCATAACATCGTGGAGGGAGCCTTAGAGCGTGTCAATCCGATCGTGGCAAAGAGCTATCGTGATTACCGCAATTACAAACAGGATTTTGTACAGATGTTAGATGAGGTCTACAAAAAGAGCCAGTCCATTATGTACATTGGTGATAAAGAAAATTCCAATACAGACAGTGCTTTGGTCTCCACCAAACGAAGCCTGATCTTTAACGAGTTAAATAAAGAGTTGTACAAAAAGTTCTTTATGACCACCGAAGAGATTCAGGCATGCCGTGACGGTTATATTTATGTACATGATATGTCTGCAAGAAGAGATACGATGAACTGCTGTCTTTTCGATGTGGAGAATGTCTTACGGGGCGGATTCGAGATGGGAAATCTCTGGTATAACGAGCCAAAGACCCTAGACGTAGCCTTTGATGTCATCGGAGATATCGTGTTAAGTGCAGCAAGCCAGCAGTATGGTGGTTTTACCGTGCCGAGTGTAGAAAAGATCTTAGAGCCTTATGCACAGAAATCCTATAAAAAATATAAAGAAAAATATTTAGGACTCGGATTGAGTGAGGAGCGTGCCGAGGAAGAGACCATCAAGGATATTAAGAGAGATTTTGAGCAGGGTGTTCAGGGATGGGAATATAAATTCAATTCCGTATCTTCGAGCCGTGGAGATTATCCGTTTATCACGATGACCTTTGGAACAGGAACGAAGCGTTTTGAAAAAATGGCATCCATTGCCATGTTAACGGTACGCCAGAAAGGTCAGGGCAAGGCAGAGTGCAAAAAACCGGTACTGTTTCCAAAACTGGTATTTTTATATGATGAAAGCCTGCACGGACCGGGCGGCGAGTTAGAGGATGTCTTTGAAGCCGGTATCGAGTGCTCAAGACATACGATGTATCCGGATTGGCTGAGCCTGACCGGAAAAGGTTATATTGCCTCTATGTACAAGCAATATGGGGAGATCATCAGTCCGATGGGCTGTCGTGCGTTCTTATCCCCTTGGTATGTGGAGGGCGGTATGTATCCAAAGGATGAAAATGACAGACCGCGTTTTGTGGGACGGTTCAATATTGGCGTGGTCAGCCTGCACCTTCCGATGATCTTAGCAAAGGCCAGACATGAGAGCAAAGATTTTTATGAGGTATTAGACTATTATTTAGAGCTGATCCGTCAGATCCACATCCGTACCTATGCTTATTTAGGCGAGATGCGTGCTTCCACGAATCCTTTAGCTTACTGCGAAGGCGGATTTTATAATGGAAATCTGAATTATAACGATAAGATCAAACCGCTGTTAAAGACAGCAACCGCATCTTTTGGAATTACGGCATTTAATGAGCTGCAGGAGCTGTATAACGGAAAATCCTTAGTAGAAGATGGACAGTTTGCGATCGAAGTATTAGAGCATATCAATAAAAAGATCAATGAATTTAAGGAAGAGGATGGAAACCTCTATGCGATCTATGCGACACCGGCAGAGAATCTGTGTGGACTGCAGGTAAAGCAGTTCCGCAAAAAATACGGGATCATTGAAAATGTTTCTGACAGGGAATATGTCAGCAACGGATTCCATTGCCATGTGACCGAGGATATCACGCCGATCCAGAAACAGGATTTAGAATACCGCTTCTGGGAGCTTAGCAATGGTGGAAAGATCCAGTATGTGAAGTATCCGATCAATTACAATGTAGAGGCGGTCAAGACATTGGTACGCCGTGCAATGGAGATGGGATTTTATGAAGGAGTCAATCTGTCACTTGCGTACTGTGATGACTGTGGACATCAGGAGTTAGAGATGGATGTATGCCCAAAATGCGGCAGCCGTAATCTGACAAAGATTGAACGTATGAATGGCTATCTCTCCTATTCAAGAGTAAAGGGAGATACCAGACTCAACGATGCCAAAATGGCAGAAATATCAGAGAGAAAGAGCATGTAGGAGGCAGAATGCGTTACCATAATATTACAAAGGACGATATGTTGAATGGAGACGGCTTAAGAGTCGTACTGTGGGTATCAGGATGTGACCACTGTTGTAAGGAATGTCACAATCCGATCACCTGGGACCCAAACGGCGGACTTGTGTTTGATGAAGAGGCAAAAGAAGAATTATTTGAGGAACTGAAAAAAGATTATGTTTCCGGAATTACGTTCAGCGGTGGAGATCCACTCTATGCGGGCAACCGTGAAGATGTTTTAAAATTAGCAAAAGAAGTACATGAGAGATTTCCCGAAAAGACGATCTGGATGTATACGGGATTTGTCTGGGAGAGCATTGACGGGTTAGAAGTCATGGACTATGTCGATGTGTTAGTGGATGGAGAATTTGTAAAAGAAGAGGCAGACCCACAGCTTCACTGGAAGGGAAGTGCCAATCAGAGAGTGATCGATGTAAAAGCGACAAAAAAGAGTGGAGAAGTCGTCTTACACTGTGCTTAAAGCCGTTTACCAATAAGAAAAAGATGGAGATTCAGAAACAATGCAAAAAATCAGAATTAAATATTTTACAGATAAAATAGATAAATTAGAGTATATTGAGGGAAAATCCGACTGGATCGATCTTCGTGCATCAGAAACCGTGGAATTAAAGGCAGGCGAGTTCGAGCTGATCCCGTTAGGAGTAGCCATGGAGCTGCCAAAGGGTTATGAGGCCCACGTCGTACCACGCAGTTCCACTTTTAAGAATTATGGAATCCTTCAGACGAACAGCTGCGGTATCATTGACTGTACCTACTGTGGAGATGAGGATATGTGGAGAATGCCGGTTTATGCAACCAGAGACACGGTGATCAAACAGAATGACCGTATCTGCCAGTTCCGTATTTTTGAAAATATGCCGACCATTCAGTTTGATGAGACTGCATCCTTAGACAACGAGAATCGTGGTGGATTCGGTTCAACCGGAAAACAATAGATTCGTCAATCTGTACAGGAACGTGGATAAATTTTGTGGAATCCCTGCATAGTAATTATGCAGGGATTTTTATATCATAAAAGCAGGACATCAAAAGAACGTGATGTAGAAAAATCGTCAGAATGGATAAGGAGAAGAAAGCTATGGCAAGTTTATCATTAAAAGGGATCGGAAAACGTTATCCAAATGGATTTGAGGCAGTGAAAGATTTTAACTTAGAGATCGAGGATCAGGAGTTTATCATATTTGTAGGACCTTCCGGATGTGGAAAATCCACAACACTTCGTATGATCGCAGGATTAGAAGAGATTACGACCGGAGATCTTTTTATCGATGGAAAACGCATGAATGAAATAGAACCAAAAGACCGTGATATTGCGATGGTATTTCAGAATTATGCATTGTATCCGCACATGACGGTATTTGACAATATGGCATTTGGGTTAAAGCTTCGTAAGGTGCCAAAAGAAGAGATTGAGCAGAAAGTATTAGAAGCTGCAAAAATATTAGATTTAGAGCAGCTTTTAGACAGAAGACCAAAGGCTCTTTCCGGTGGTCAGCGTCAGAGGGTGGCAATGGGACGTGCGATCGTGCGGAATCCAAAAGTCTTTTTAATGGATGAGCCGCTTTCAAATCTGGATGCAAAATTAAGAGTTCAGATGCGTGCAGAGATTGCAAGCCTGCATCAGCGTTTAGGAGCAACGATCATCTACGTTACACATGACCAGACCGAGGCAATGACACTTGGTACAAGGATCGTCGTATTAAAAGATGGTGTGATCCAGCAGGTAGATACGCCAAAGAAGCTCTATAACGAGCCGCAGAACCTCTTTGTGGCAGGATTTATCGGCTCTCCGCAGATGAACTTTATTGATGCGGTATGTAAGGTACATGGTGAGGAAGTCCGTTTAGAGTTCGGTGATTTTTCGATCGTACTGCCGCCACAGAAAGCAAAAAAACTGATCGACGGAGGATATGCGGATAAAACCGTTGTAATGGGAATCCGCCCGGATGATATCGACGATTCACAGATTCAGATCGAGACTTATGGAGACACGGTCATTGAAGCAGATGTAACCGGATATGAGCTGTTAGGCTCTGAAGTACTGCTCTATTATACGGTAGCAGGCGTGAACATGACTGCCCGTGTGGATGCAAGAACAACGGCAAAGATCGGAGATTACATCCGACTGGCATTAGACCCGGAAAAGATCCATGTCTTTGATAAAGAGAGCGAACTGACCATTACAAATTAAAAGTCAGAAATCGTGAGAAATGAAAGATGATCAGAAATAAGACATAATGGGAATAAGAAATGATCAAGAATACGAGAGTATACAGGATGCAGGAAATACGAACAGAGTATTTCCTGCATCTTTTTTCTTTTAAACCGGAAAAGAGTCTGTTACAATAAAAAGAGAAAATTGGAGAAAAATGGTGGAATATGTTACAGATTTTTATTATTAATTCTTTTTCCGGGGACGAGACCACGACGATAGGGATCCGGGAAGAGCTTGAAAAAATAAAAGATATGGAATATCTGGTATTCAATTCGGAATATCCCGGACATGAAGGTGAGATGGCAAGGCAGATGTGCAACCTGTTCCCGGAGGAGAGGATTCGGTTTTATGCATGTGGAGGAACAGGAACTTTCCGCAATATTTTAAAAGGAGTGCCGGAAGAGGACTTAGGCAGGGTGGAGATCGCAGAAGCTGCCTACGGGCTGACGAATGACTTTTTGAATATCTATGGCGAAGAGCGGGAAAAATTCAAAGACTTTCGGAATTTTATTGCAGGAAAAGTGCAGCCGCTGGACTATCTGCAGACTTCGATAGGCCCGGCACACAATACCGTGTCACTGGGGTTAGACGGTCTGATCTTACGCGGAGTCCTGCATTTAAAAAAATTGCCGTTCTGTAAGGGCAGAGTTCCTTATTTCATCTCATCGGGTCTGGCAATCTTAAGTACCAGGACACTGGATTTAGAGATTGAGGCAGATGGAGAAATATTCAGCGGCAGATACTGTGAAGTGGCATTTGGCAATGGAAATCTTTTGGGTGGTAACTTCCATTTTGGGGGAGAGGCAGATCCGACCGATGGAAAGATGAAGATGATCTTAGTGCCGGGAAGAGGATTTTTTTATAAGATGAAAATGCTGTTTGCAGCAATCCTGAACAGGCAGGAAGTGTTAGAAAATTCATCTAGTTGGCGTATGGTGTCAGAGGCAAAGATCAGGAATAAAGAGGGCGTGCCTTTGAGTATTAATGTAGATGGAGAACTTGAGATCGCAGAAGAGTTTACGATTCGGGTGAACCGGGGAGGAATGCAGTTTGTAGAGCCAAAGGATATTGACAGGAGTAATATAACATGGAAGAAAAAAGTAGATTTGCACAAATATTGATATTTTGGGATGCAGTCCTGTTAGGAACCCTGATCTTTATCAGTCTCAGTGTAAAGCCGGGGCTTAGGTGTTTATGGCTGCATTCGGCGATGCTCGCAGAATGTGCCATAGGACTTCTTATTTTAGGAATCCTCACCTTCGGGAAAAGTGAGCCGGATATAGTGCATGGACGTCTTTTTACCGTTATGATAGGAGGGATTTCCTTACAGCTTGTTCTTTATTACGACCAGCCGCTGATCCTTCATACATTTTTACTGATCCTGATGCTGACCATCACTATTTACAGGAATTTTTCGCTGTGTAAATTCGCAATGGTGGAGATGATGGTGCTTTATCTGCTGAGTGTGCTGTATTACTGGAATGTTGGCTTTGGAGACAATGTCAGTGTGATGTACTCGGTAGTAGCAGCAGGCGGTGTACTCGGAGGAAGTTTTATCTTATCCTGCATCTTAGGAACAGAGGAAAAGAACCGGAGGATCATCCGGGAAAACCGACAGACCTCGATCGATATGCTGCGCCTTGTCGAGATGAAAAAAGAAGAAGCAGAGCATCTTGCCGAGGTAAAGAGTGTCTTTTTAGCCAATATGTCCCATGAGATACGGACACCGATGAATGCCGTACTGGGAATGAATGAGATGATTCTGCGTGAGAGCAGTGAGGAAGAGATCGTGGAATATGCAAAAAACATAGAGCGTGCCGGAGAGACGTTAATGTCCCTGATCAATGATGTTTTGGATATTTCTAAGATAGAATCCGGAAAGATCGAGATCCATCCGGATGAATATAAATTAGAGACCTTAGTAGATGATCTGATGAATTTAGTCAGTGTAAAGGCAGAAGAAAAGGGCTTAGAGATCCGACAGGAATTTGATCAGGACATTCCGGGCAGACTTTATGGAGACGAACTGCGTATCAAGCAGATACTGATCAACGTACTAAATAATGCCATTAAGTATACCGATAAGGGAACGATCACATTTGGGCTGTCGTGGGAACAGACAGAGCCGGATAGCATGCTGTTGAAGATCCGGGTTACGGATACCGGGATCGGAATGAAGCCGGAATACCTGGAGCATATTTTTGAGCCCTTCAGCCGTGCGGATGATTC
>ERZ773228.2680-NODE-2680-length-15822-cov-3.983193_pt1 | contig 15822 bp, 23 predicted proteins | sample MGYA00580524_ERZ773228 | MGnify/ENA primary metagenome ERZ773228 (study PRJEB29015, sample SAMEA2737768) | human gut metagenome | biome: human gut; feature: human-associated habitat; material: faeces | place: China | collected 2012 ... | reverse complement strand
TATGCGGATACATGGCGCACGAAGTGCGACCATGCGGAAGAAAAGATCCTCTGCCGTTCCTTTATAGTCTCAGCTCTGCAAATTTCGCCGTGCTAAATAGGAAGAAGGATGATTCACAAGAAGGAGGGAACCTTGGTTCTCTCCTTCTTGTGCCCCTGCCGGGCAGGCAAGTTCCGTTCGCCTCGCAGGCGAAATCCCCTCAAAAAAGAAAATTTCAAAAAAATTAAGAAATTTTGAAAAAACACTTGCGTGATACACCCGGTGTAGTGTATACTAATTACAGTTGCGCAAATGCGTAACCGAATTGCCGCGCAAAGGAGTTTCTCCTGCGCACGCCCATTGGCCATTAACCGGATTTTCCCGGCGTGGTTCTTGGTGCGGTCCAAAAACGGCCGACCTGCCGTTATACCGGGTAATCAAGCAATTTGACTGCAAAACAGGCTAAAACTGCGTAAAAATCAGCACTTTTTCCGATTGCAGCCATTGGTTTCTCGTGCTATAATTAACGCTGGTCTGGTTGAGTACTGGACCGGCGATTTTTTATCCCCGCCGCTGTCCGTGGAAGGGCCACGAACAGTGTAAAGAAAAGTGGAGGGCAAACAGACAAATCAGAACCGGATTAACCCACCGGCGCTCGATTGCTGCACTACCCCCAAACTTCTTATATTAAAGGAGAGCATTTTATGCAGATCACTGATCCTATCGCGGATATGCTGACTCGTATCCGCAACGCTGGCAATGCTCGTCATGCCAGTGTGGATGTACCCGCATCCAAGATGAAGAAGGCTATTGCCCAGATCCTGCTCGACGAAGGCTACATCAAGTCTTTCGAGGTTGTAGAGGGCAACACCCAGGGCATTATCCGCATCGCACTGAAGTACGTTGATAACCGCCAGAAGGCTATCACCGGCATCAAGCGTGTGTCCAAGCCGGGCCTGCGTGTATACGCTGGCGCACAGGAGCTGCCGAAGGTACTCCGCGGCCTTGGTATTGCCATCGTTTCCACTTCCAGAGGCGTCATGACCGACAAGAAGGCTCGCGAGCTGAACGTCGGCGGTGAAGTTCTCGCATTTGTATGGTAAGGGAGGTATAAACAATGTCTCGTATTGGTAGAATGCCGATTGCCATCCCGGCCGGCGTTGAAGTCAAGATTGACGGCAGCGTTGTTACCGTGAAGGGCGCTAAGGCAACCCTTACCCGCGAATTTCATCCGAACATGACCATCGCGGTAGAGGGCAACGAAATCCTCGTAACCCGTCCGAACGACGACAAGCACAACCGCGCACTGCACGGCCTCACCCGCAGCCTGGTTCACAACATGGTTGTTGGTGTTACCGAAGGCTTCAAGAAGGAGCTGAGCGTTCAGGGCGTTGGTTACCGTGTCGCTAAGCAGGGCAAGGATCTGGTTATGAACCTCGGCTACTCGCATCAGGTTACCATGAGCGAGGTAGAGGGCATCACGATCGACGTTCCGAACCCGAACACGATCATCATCTCCGGTCCTGACAAGCAGAAGGTTGGCCAGTTTGCAGCGGAAGTCCGCGAGAAGCGTCCGCCGGAACCCTATAAGGGCAAGGGCATTCGCTACGCTGATGAGTATGTCCGCCGCAAGGAAGGCAAGACCGGCGCTAAGAAGAAGTAAGGAAAGGAGAGGCGAAAATAAATGGTTTCGAAGAAGGATTCCAACAAGGCGCGCCTTCAGCGCCACAAGCGCGTACGCGCTAAGATCAGCGGCACCGCTGAGCGTCCCCGTCTGGACGTATTCCGTTCTGCAAAGAACATCTATGCACAGGTTATTGACGATGTAGCCGGTGTAACCCTCGTATCCGCCTCGACTGCAGAGAAGAGCTTTACCGAGTACGGCGGCAACAAGGAAGCAGCCAAGAAGATTGGTCAGATCGTTGCCGAGCGCTGCAAGGCTAAGGGCATTGAGACTGTCGTGTTTGACCGCGGCGGCTATGTGTTCCACGGCCGCGTGAAGGAGCTCGCAGATGGCGCCCGTGAGGGCGGCCTGCAGTTTTAATCGGGAGGAGGTAAAACATGGCTCAGTTTAACAGAAACGATAAGCGTGAGGACGAGTTCTCCGAGAACGTTGTAGCGCTCAACCGCGTTGCCAAGACCGTTAAGGGCGGCCGAATCTTCAAGTTCGCAGCTCTGGTCGTTGTAGGCGACGGCAAGGGTACTGTCGGTTTCGGCCTCGGTAAGGCTTCCGAGGTTCCGGACGCTATCCGCAAGGGCATCGAGGACGCCAAGAAGAACCTCGTTAAGATTTCTCTGAAGGGCACCACCATCCCGCACGAGGTTATCGGCGAGTTCGGTGCAGGCCGCGTTCTGCTCAAGCCTGCTGCTCCCGGTACCGGCGTTATCGCCGGCGGCGCTGTTCGTGCAGTAGTTGAGGCTGCCGGCATCAAGGACATCCGTACCAAGTGCCTGCGTTCCAACAACCCGCAGAACGTTGTTACCGCAACGATGGAAGGCCTGAAGAGCCTGCGCGACGCAGCTCAGGTAGCTGCTGTACGCGGCAAAGCCGTAGAAGAACTGTAAGAAAGGGGTAACTGACAATGGCTAACATGAAGATTACCCTGAAAAAGAGCCTGGCTGGTCGCTTGGAGAAGCACATCGCAACGGCTCATTCTTTGGGGCTTAAGAAGATCAATGACGTAACCGTTCAGCCGGACAACGCGCAGACGCGCGGCAAGGTAAAGCAGATCGGTTACCTGCTCGAAATCGTAGAGGAGGCGTAACCCATGAAGCTGCATGAATTGACGCCTGCCGCAGGCGCTACCAAGCCGGCATACCGTAAGGGCCGCGGCGCTGGTTCCGGCAATGGCAAGACCGCAGGCCGCGGTCACAAGGGCCAGTGGGCCCGTTCCGGCGGCGGTGTCCGTCCGGGCTTTGAAGGCGGCCAGATGCCTCTGGCACGTCGTCTGCCGAAGCGTGGTTTCCACAACATTTTCGGCACCACTTACGCACCGGTCAATGTTTCCGCACTGGAGAAGTTTGAAGACGGCGCTGAGGTAACTGCAGAGATCCTCTGCAATGCCGGCATCGTTAAGAATGCTCTCGACGGCATCAAGATCCTCGGCACCGGCACGCTGACCAAGAAGCTGACCGTTAAGGCAGCTGCTTTCTCGGCTTCCGCAAAGGAGAAGATCGAAGCCGCAGGCGGAAAGGCCGAGGTGGTTTAAGGTGTTTCAAACCCTTAAAAACGCCTGGTCTATGCCCGAACTGCGCAAGAAGATGCTGTACACTCTGTTCATCATCCTGATCTTCCGCTTTGGTTCGTGCATTCCGGTTCCGTTTATTGATACCGCGCTCCTGTCTCAGTACTTTGAGCAGGCATCGGTAAACGGTTCGATGCTTGGTTATCTGGATATGTTCACCGGCGGTGGTCTGTCTCGTGCGACCATCTTCGCAATGTCCATTACCCCGTATATCAACGCATCCATCATCCTTCAGCTGCTGACTGTTGCCATCCCCGCTCTTGAGCGCATGGTAAAGGACGGCGGCGAGGAAGGCCGTGAGAAGATTGCAAGCTGGACCCGTTACCTCGGCGTTCTGCTCGGTCTGCTCCAGGGCCTGTCCTACTACGCACTGCTCCGCAACGGTTTCGGCGGCAAGACTATGCTGTCTAACACCGGCGCGCTTGCAGCCGTAACCATTATTGTAACTTTCACCGCAGGCACCGCGCTGATCATGTGGATGGGTGAGCACATCACCCAGAAGGGTATCGGCAACGGCATTTCGATCATCCTGTTCGCAGGTATCGTTTCCCGCGGTCCGTCGCTCATGCGTACGCTGGTTAACCTGTTCCAGACCGGCACGAGCGGCATCGTTTCCGGCATTGTAATGATTATCGTCGGTCTTGCGATCGTTGTATTCATCGTTTATATGTCGAACGCAGAGCGCCGCATCCCGGTTCAGTACGCAAAGCGCGTAGTTGGCCGCAAGATGTACGGCGGTCAGTCCACCCACCTGCCGATCAAGGTCAATGCGTCCGGCGTTATGCCGATCATCTTCGCATCGTCCATCCTGTCCCTGCCGCAGACCATTTCGATGTTCTGGCACCCAGAGAGCGGCTCGGTTGGTGCGCATATTCTTAACCTGTTCTCTCAGACCAGCGTGTTCTACATTGTACTGTACGCACTGCTGATCCTCGCATTTGCATACTTCTATGCATCCATCCAGTTCAACCCGATCGAGATCGCCAACAACCTGAAGAAGAACGGCGGCTTCATCCCGGGCTTCCGTCCCGGCAAGCCGACCAGCGACTTCATCACCAAGGCACTCGGCAAGGTCACCTTCGTTGGTGCGCTGTTCCTCGCTGTTGTAGCACTGCTCCCGCTGATCGTAGGCGCAGTAAACTCCAGCCTGAGCAACGTAGCACTGGGCGGCACCTCGGTTATCATCGTAGTAGGCGTTGCGCTTGATACGGTGAAGCAGATGGAAGCACAGATGCTGATGCGTCATCATAAGGGATTCCTGGAATAATTCTGGAGGCTGTGTTCAAATGAATTTAATTCTGCTGGGCGCTCCGGGCGCCGGTAAGGGCACGCTTGCTTCTTACCTGATCGAGCAGATGGGTGTACCGAGCATTTCCACCGGCAACATCCTGCGCGAAGCGATTAAGAACAATACTCCGCTCGGCCAGTCCGCTAAGGAGTATATGGATGCCGGCAAGCTGGTACCCGATGAAGTGGTTATCGGCATGCTGAAGGAGCGTATCGCTAAGCGCGACTGCAAGAGCGGTTTCATCCTCGACGGTTTTCCGCGTACGATTCCGCAGGCGGAAGCACTCGACGAGATTGCTCACATCGACTGCGCTCTGTCCCTTGAGGTTGCAGACGACGTCATCGAAAAGCGCATGACCGGCCGCCGTGTCTGCCTGCGCTGCGGTGCAACCTATCACGTTGAGGCAAATCCGCCGCGCGTGAAGGACGTTTGCGACATCTGCGGCGATAAGCTGGTCATCCGCAGCGATGATCAGGCTGAGGTCGTTCGTCATCGTCTTGAAACCTACCATGAGCAGACTGAGCCGCTCAAGGGCTACTATGAAGCCCAGGGCAAGCTCAAGAGCATCGATGGTGCGCAGGGCATCACCGCTACCGAAAAGTTTGCAGTAGAGGCGCTGGGTCTGTAATATGATTCATATCAAGACGGAAAAAGAGCTTGAAAAAATGCGTGTTGCCGGCCGCCTTACCGCTATTGCGCGTAAGGCGGCGGCAGACGCCGTAAAGCCGGGTGTTACCACCTGGGAGATCGACCGCATCGTCCGCAAGACGATTGAGGATGCCGGCGCCAAGCCGTCCTTCCTCGGCTACGGCGGCTTCCCGGGCAGCGCCTGCGTATCGCTGAATGACCAGGTCATCCACGGTATTCCTTCCAAGCATGCAGTTGTCAAGGAAGGCGATATCGTTAAGGTTGATGTTGGTGCATACATCGGCGGTTTCCACGGCGACTGCGCCTGCACGGTTCCGTGCGGTGAGGTAAGCGAAGAGGCAAAAAAGCTGATCGCTGTAACACGTCAGAGCTTCTTTGAAGGCATTAAATTTGCCCGTGAGGGCTACCGCGTATCGGATATCGGCGCAGCCGTTCAGGCTTACGTCGAGGCCAACGGCTTTTCTGTCGTGCGCGACTACGTCGGTCACGGCGTAGGCGCTGCGCTGCATGAGAGCCCGGAGGTTCCGAACTACGGCAAACCGGGCCACGGCATTCGCCTGCAGCGCGGTATGGTCATCGCGGTAGAGCCGATGGTCAATGTGGGTGTTTACACGGTCAAGGTCCTGCCGGATGGCTGGACGGTTAAGACCAGGGACGGCAAGCTGTCCGCTCACTACGAAAACACCATCGCTATTACGGATGGAGAGCCGGAGATTCTTACGAATATCGACGGCGAAGTGCTGTAATGGCAGAGATTCGTACCGCCGACATTGTGCTGTCGCTGACCGGAAGGGACAGAGGACAGCTGATGCTGGTCGTCGCAGAGGAGGGGGATTTTCTTCTGCTGGCGAACGGACGTGCGCGCCGGGCCGAAAACCCGAAGCGCAAGCGCCGCAAGCATGTGAGCCTGCAGGGCCCATGCGACGAGCGCACACGGCTTAAGCTGCAAAGCGAAAGCCGGCTGACAAACAGCGAGATCCGCAAGGCGCTCGCCCTCTGGACAGGGGACGAGAACGCAAATTGACCGAGGAGGATAAACCACAATGGCAAAAGATGATGTGATTGAGCTCGAGGGTACCGTCGTAGAGGCGCTGCCCAATGCAATGTTTCAGGTAGAGCTTCCCAACGGCCATAAGATTCTGGCGCATATCTCGGGCAAGCTCCGCATGAACTTTATCCGCATTCTTCCCGGCGACAAGGTCACCGTTCAGATGTCGCCTTACGACCTGACCCGCGGTCGTATCACTTGGCGTTCCAAGTAAGATAAAAAGCGGGCGGAGGTACGCATGTGACCTGCGCGCCAGTGGTCGCCGGACAGGTTTCCGGTGTCCCATCCCACCAAAAAATTTGATGGAGGTAAAATAACATGAAGGTAAGACCGTCTGTAAAGCCGATCTGCGAGAAGTGCAAGATCATTCGCCGTAAGGGCAAGGTTATGGTTATCTGCCAGAACCCGAAGCACAAGCAGAAGCAGGGCTAATCTGCGCCTGACCGCCTGATACTTCGTTACGGACTCGTTTGCGTACCTTTGTACGCGGCGCTCGTCCGTGCCTCGTCTCAGACGATCATGCTTGATTATCCCAGTGCAATTTATTTGCACTGGATACCGAAATGACGTCGCCCTAGGCGGCTGAGTCAAGGTATAAAAACCCACGCACATGTCGCGGGTTTTTATGATGACTGTTCAGCAGTCATCGAATAAATGCGCACCCAGGGGTGCGGATCATGGTTTACGCGAGCACGACAAGCACGCACGGCGAGTGCGGCGCTGCAGGAGCGGAGGCGGCTCCTATACTGTGTTTGCAAACACGCCTCAGTGTGTAACTATGGAGGTTATAATAGTATGGCACGTATTGCCGGTGTTGACCTTCCCCGCGAGAAGCGCGTGGAGATCGGCCTGACCTACGTTTTCGGCATTGGCCGCAAAACGTCCAACGAGATCCTTGCTAAGACCGGTATCAATCCGGATACCCGCGTTAAGGACCTGACCGAAGAAGAGGCTGCTAAGCTGCGTGAAGTCATCGAGCGCGACTACAACGTCGAGGGTGACCTGCGCCGTGAGATCGGCCTGAATATCAAGCGTCTGGTTGAGATTGGCTGCTACCGCGGCCTGCGCCATCGCCGCGGCCTGCCGGTTCGCGGTCAGCGCACCAAGACCAATGCTCGTACCCGCAAGGGCCCGAAGAAGACCATTGCGAACAAGAAGAAGTAAGGAGGGGAACGTATAAATGGCTAAGGTACAGAAGAAGGGCGCTGCGACCCGTACTCGTCGTCGTGAGCGCAAGAACATTGAAAAGGGCGCGGCACATATCCGTTCCTCTTTCAACAACACGATCGTTACCATTACCGACCTGAACGGTAACGCTATTTCCTGGGCTTCCTCCGGCGAAATGGGCTTCCGCGGTTCGCGTAAGTCCACTCCGTTCGCTGCTCAGACTGCGGCTGAAACCGCTGCTGCTGCTGCAATGGAGCACGGTCTGAAGACTGTTGAAGTATACGTTAAGGGCCCGGGTTCCGGCCGTGAGGCTGCAATCCGTGCACTGCAGGCCGCTGGCCTCGAGGTTACCATGATCAAGGACGTAACCCCGATCCCGCACAACGGCTGCCGTCCGCCCAAGCGTCGTCGAGTTTAATAGAGGAGGAACCAATAAATGGCTAAGAATACCCAGCCCGTTCTCAAGCGCTGCAAGACGCTTGGTCTTTCCCCTGCGGTACTTGGTTACTCCAAGTCCACGAAGCGTCAGCCCAAGCAGAGCCGCCGCAAGCAGTCCGAGTACGGCATGCAGCTGAACGAAAAGCAGAAGGTAAAATTCATCTACGGCGTACTCGAGAAGCAGTTCCATGCTTACTACGAGAAGGCTGAGCGCAAGCAGGGCATCACCGGTGAGATCCTGCTGCAGGAGCTCGAGCGCCGTCTGGACAACGTAGTTTTCCGCATGGGCTTTGCTACCACCCGCCGTGAGGCTCGTCAGCTGGTTAACCATGCACACTTCACCGTAAACGGCAAGCGCGTTAACATTCCGTCTTACCAGGTTAAGCCGGGCGACGTAGTTGCAGTTTCCGAGAAGTCCCGTTCTACCACCAAGTTCAAGTCTCTGCTGGAAGAGAACGGCAAGAAGGCTTGCCCGAAGTGGATCGAGAAGGCTAACGATTCCTTCGAGGGCAAGATCGTTGCGATGCCTGCACGCGACGACATCGACTATGATGTTGCCGAGCACCTCATCGTCGAGCTGTACTCGAAATAATAGACCCTCGCTTTTGGAACAGGCGCGGCGTCTGCTTCGCCTGTTCTATCTTAAGTTTCCAACCAACGTGAAGGAGGGTACCACATGATCGAAATCGAAAAACCGCGTATTGACTGTGAACAGCTCGCGGAGGACGGTTCCTACGGCAAGTTCGTCGTAGAGCCTCTTGAGCGCGGCTACGGCACCACGCTGGGCAACTCTCTGCGCCGCATCCTGCTGTCGTCTCTGCCTGGCACGGCAGCGTCCAGCATCAAGATCGCTGGTGTGCAGCACGAGTTTTCTACGATTCCGGGCGTTAAGGAAGACGTTACCGAAATCGTGCTGAATGTTAAGGGCATTATTGCCAAGCTGCATTGTGATGGTCCCAAGACGGTCTACATCGAGGCCGCCGGCGAGGGCGAGGTCAAGGCTGGCGATATCCACGCAGACGGTGAGGTTGAGATCCTCAACCCGGATCTGCACATCGCTACCCTGATGAGCGACGCGCGTCTGTCCATGGAGATCACGATGACTTCCGGCCGCGGCTATGTTCCGGCTGAGAAGAACAAGCAGCATCAGACCTCCATCGGCGTCATTCCGGTGGATTCGATCTACACGCCGGTTTACAAGGTAAACTACACGGTTGAAAACACCCGTGTACGCGACCTGACCGACTATGACAAGCTGACGCTCGAGGTATGGACCGATGCAACCATCAACGCACGCGACGCGGTTTCGCTCGGTGCAAAGGTTCTGCGCGACCACCTCGATCTGTTCGTAGACCTGTCCGAGGAAATCGGCTCCAAGTCCACCGTTGTTGAAAAGGCTGAAGCGCAGCACGATAAGGTGCTTGAAATGACCATTGAGGAGCTTGACTTCTCCGTGCGTTCGTTCAACTGCCTCAAGCGCGCAGGCATCAACACGGTTGAGGACCTCATCAACACCTCCGAGGAGGACATGATGAAGGTTCGTAACCTGGGCCGCAAGTCCCTGGAAGAGGTTATCGGCAAGCTGGAGGCTATGGGTCTCCACTTGGCGAAGTCGGAAGAGTAATCTTCGGACACTGTAACTTGAACTGCTGCGGCGGTACGATTACCGCGCCGCCGCTTTACTTTAATTTGGAGGTAAACTCACATGGCTAACAATCGCAAGCTCGGCCGTGCTACGGATCACCGTATGGCTATGCTGCGTGCGCTGGTAACCTACCTGCTGGAGAACGGCAAGGTTGAGACCACGCTCGCTCGTGCCAAGGAAGTAGGCCCGCTGACTGAGAAGATGATCACCCTGGGCAAGAAGAACACCCTGGCATCCCGCCGTCAGGCTATGGCTTTCGTAACCAAGGAAGCTGTTGTTGCTAAGCTGTTCTCTGAGATCGCTCCGGAGTACGCTAACCGCAACGGTGGCTACACCCGCATCATCAAGACCGGCCCGCGTCGTGGCGACGCAGCTGAAATGGCGATCATCGAGCTGGTTAAGTAAGTTAAATTTTAACTTCTGACGACTCGATCTGTTCCAAAACAGAAAAATGATCCTAAAAAGGTTATCCAGTAGCGTGCTTATTGGATAACCTTTTTCTTTTTGCCTTTTTGGGATACCTATGATACTATGTAGGTAGAACGTAAATTGTCTGATTGAAAATTGGAACGTTGAAGGAGGGCTGAAAGATGTTTGCAATGTTTGATATATTGAGTTTCATCGTCCCCATCATGTTTATTGTCGTATTTGGCATCATCATTTTTTCCATCATACAGGGGATAAGCACATGGCATAAGAACAACAATTCGCCCAGATTGACCGTACCGGCGGTGATCGTTGCAAAGCGGACAGATGTATCACACCACCAGCATGCCAATGCAGGCGACATGAGTGGAGCACACGGCTTCCACACAACGTCGAGCACGACCTATTATGTCACGTTTCAGGTAGAAAGCAGAGACCGGATGGAATTCCATGTTTCAGGCTTGGAATACGGTATGCTCGCAGAGGGCGATACCGGCAGATTGACCTTTCAGGGGACTCGGTATCTGTCGTTTGAGCGATAGCTTTTATTCGGGAGGGGCTTGCGTACGCCGGAAAATATTCAAATGATCTGTCTGGTGCGGCTGATTGTTGCGGTTGTCTGCGGTCTGCTGATCGGTGTCGAGCGGCGAGAAAAAATGCAGGTGACCGAGCCTGCGGTCGGTCTGACAGACGGCAAAGGCGACCTTGTGCGTCTGTACGACTGGCTGGAGCAGAGGAAAATCACCGTGCGCGAGATCGCTCTCAAGCGGCAGGAAGGCAATTCGGTAAAATCGTGCTGTACATTGCCATGCCGCGGCATTTCGATAAAGCGGATTTCCTGTGGCTGCAGGAGGATATCCCGGGTGTGCAGTCGGTTGAGATATAAACGGAATAGCAAAGCCGTTCGGCAGAAATGCTGGACGGCTTTTGTGCTGGATGAATAATATGATGTTGAAAAAACAGGATTTGTTTGGTATACTGTAACAAACAAATAAAGGGAGGTCACAATATGAAAAAGAGAATCCCCGCAATCATCCTGATGTTTGCCCTGTTTCTGACCACATCCTATGCGGCAAACATCTATCGCAAGACGATCACCGTCACGTCCGGCGTCAATGTGGAATTCAACAACGAAGCAATCGACATGACAGACGCCAACGGTAAAGCGGTCGAGGCGTTTATCTACAACGGCACGACCTATGTGCCGATTCGTGCGGTGTCGAATGCGTTCGGCGCGGATATCGGCTATGACCGCAATACGCAGACGATTTCGATTTATGATGATTTTACAGAAATTGTTACAGCAGCGTATAAGTTGGAGCGTACAATTACCATATGCAGAGGAGAACTTGATCTTTATAATGAATCAATCAACGCGAATTTATTTACAATAAATCCAGCAACAAGAAATCCGGATAGTGAAGCTCTTATTAGCCGGAACGAGAAAATGTTACAGACATTGCAAAAGGAAAATATCAACTATTCGCTTTTGGAAGAAGAACTATTGCCGCTTTATAATGAGTTTATTCCGGCATATAGAAATGCTGTAAAGAATTATACAGCAATGTATAATCAAAAGAGTTATTCTAATATGAATTTGTGGAGTGCTTTTTCTCGTAGTGAAAGCGAAGCAAATGTAAATGGTATTAGTTATAGTGTTGAGTTGGAATCTTTTTATGATTCGTTCAACTGGCGTGAATTTAAGTAATTGACAGTTGGAATATATAAAAGGAGATAGAGATTATGTACCTGAAAGCAACTTTAGTCACCATTGCAGGCTGGTTCATCGGCCTGCTGCTGGATGCAAACATCGATTTCGGTGACCCAATGGGTTTCCTCAGTCTGCGCATCCTGTTTCCCATCTTGGCCATGGGACTGTGCATCCTGCATGAGCTGAGACACGGCAGCAGCCGCTAACCCGCAAAATTTGCGGCTCACACGCCTAAATTTGTGCATTTTCACGGTAAAAACGGATATTTTTATTGCAAAAACGCTTGCAATGTACGGCAATGCGTGATATACTATCAATGTAAGATGATAAGTAACCGTAAGGAGTGGCCAAGTGCCACTCCTTACGCTTTGCTCGGAGAAAATTTTTCAGTAAGGAGGGACGGCTTTGCAGGCAAAGCAGATCGTAGCCCGCGTAGAGGAACTGGTAAAGCCTTTGTGTGAACAGGCTGGTGTTTCCCTGTGGGATGTGGAGTTTGAAAAAGAGGGCGGACAGTACATGCTGACCGTCACCGTGGATCGACCGGAGGGCGTCAACATTGACCAGTGCGAGCAGGTTTCGCGCGCACTCGATCCCATGCTGGATGAAAAGGAATTTGACGATATGCCGTCCTATACGCTGTGCGTTTCCTCGGCCGGTATGTCGCGCCGCCTCAAGCGTCCGGAGCATTTCCAGGCGTTTATGGGTCAGACCGTCGAAGTAGGCTTTTACAAGCCGATGAACGGCATGAAGCAGATCGAGGGCACACTCGCCGGCTATGACAACGGCGCCGTAACGCTGGAAGTGAACGGCGAGACCACTGTATACGAACCCAAAGACATTGCCGCAGTTCGACTGGCGGTAGAGATATAAGAAGGAGCTGAGTTGGAAAAAATGGTTAACGCAGAATTTTTTGACGCGCTGGAACAGCTGGAAAAGGAAAAAGGCATTCCGGTAGACTATATGCTCGACCGTGTAGGTCAGGCGCTGATCACCGCCTACAAGCGCGATAACGACGGCATGACCGACAATGTTTACGTTGAGCCGGACCGCGACAAGAAGACCATTCACATGTTTGTCCGCAAGACGGTTGTCAAGGCGGAGGACCTGTACGAGCCGTACGAGGAAATCACCCTCGAGGAGGCTGCCGAGTACAAGAATAACCCGATGGTAGGCGATATCATTGATATCGACATCCCGACCAAGTCCTTCGGCCGCATTGCTGCCCAGACTGCAAAGCAGGTTATCATTCAGGGCATCCGCGAGGCAGAGCGCGGCATGGTTATCTCCGAGTTCGAGAGCAAGGAGCACGAGATCCTCAACGGCGTGGTTGCCCGCATTGATCCGCGCTCCGGCACCGCTTATCTGGATGTTGTTTCCGGCGGTGAGAAGAGCGAGGCTGTTCTGGCCGCTTCCGAGCAGGTGCGCGGTGAGGTTCTGACCGAGGGTCAGCGCCTGAAGGTTTATCTCATCGAGGTCCGCCGCGGCACCCGCGGCCCGCAGGTCGTTGTTTCCCGCACCCATCCGGGTCTGGTTAAGCGTCTGTTTGAGCTGGAGGTGCCGGAGATCCACTCCGGTATCGTCGAGGTCAAGTCCATCGCGCGTGAGGCAGGCAACCGCACCAAGATCGCTGTTGTTTCTCACGATGAGAACGTCGATCCGATCGGTGCATGCGTTGGTACCCGCGGTGCGCGTGTTGCCAACATCACCGGCGAGCTGAACGGCGAGAAGATCGATATCATCAAGTGGAACGAGGATATGGCGCAGTTCGTTTCTGCGGCACTCGCTCCGGCTGATGTTATCAATGCCACCATGCAGGCGGACAACAAGTCCTGCCGCGTCATCGTTCCGGATGATCAGCTGTCGCTTGCTATCGGCAAGGAAGGCCAGAACGCGCGTCTGGCTGCCAAGCTGACCGGCTGCAAGATCGATATCGCTCCTGAGTCTCAGGGCGAATAAGCAAGCGGAGGTGCGGCAGAATATGGTACAGAAGAAGATTCCCATGCGGCAGTGCCTCGGCTGCCGTGAAATGTTCCCGAAACGGGAGCTGATCCGCGTGGTGCGTTCGCCGGAAGGCGAGCTTTCGCTGGATTTCAAGGGCAAGGCACCCGGCCGCGGCGCATATCTGTGCGGCAAGCCGGAATGTCTGAAAAAGGCCCGCAAGAGCCGTGCGATCGAGCGTGCGCTCAGTGTAGAGGTGCCCGAGTCGGTTTACGATCAGCTTGAGCAGCAGATGGAACAGGAGGGTGCAAATGGCAACTGATCCGGTTCTGAGAATGCTCGGTCTGGCACGCCGTGCCGGCAAGCTGGCCTATGGTGACGAGCTGGTGCGCGAAGCGTGCTTCGACCACAAGACCCGCTGTGTGTTCATCGCGGGTGATGCAGGCGCAAATGCAGCGAAAAAGGCCGCATTTTACGCCGATAAGGCCAATGTTCCGTGCGTGACGCTGCCGCACGGCAAGCTGGAACTCGGCAGCGCGATCGGCAAGGCAGGCTGCGCGATGTGCGCGGTAGCGGACATCGGCATGGCGGCAGCAGCCGTAAATAAGCTGGCGGAGCAGGATCCTGCATACGCCGAAGTGGCGCAGCAGCTTAGCGAAAAGAACGTAAAGATCCAGTCCCGCAGGGGCGTCAAAAAGCATAAGGATAAGGCGGAAAAGACCGAGGAAGCGCCGGTCAAGACCGAAAAATCGGCAGAGGAGAAGCCGAAGCGCACCTACCGTAAGCCGTCCGGCGAGAAGCGCCCGTTCCGCAAGGACGGCGAATCCCGTCCGTATCGCAAGAATGACGGCGAGAAGCGCCCGTTCCGCAAGGAAGGTGACCGTCCGTATCGCAAGAACGACGGCGAGAAGCGTCCGTACCGTAAGGAAGGCGACCGTCCGTATCGCAAGAACGACGGCGAGAAGCGCCCGTTCCGCAAGGACAGCGAACGCCGCCCGTACCGTAAAAGCGGTGCCGGCAAGCCGAGCTTCAACAGCGGCAAGCGCAGCTTCCGTAATAAAACCTGATTCCCGCGCCGCAGCGCGCATTCCAATAGCAAAGCATAGCTTTGCATCAAATGTGCGAGCTTTGCCCGTGCATTTGATACCAGAGCGGAGAAAAGTTTCGACACAGGAGGAACTTTTCGCAGCTTTGGACGTATCCGAACATTGTTCGGTACGTCCTCTCTCGTTCAAAACCGCGGTTTTGAACGAAGTGTGTAAGGAGGTTATTGCCCATGGCATTAGACAATAAATATCGGGTACACGAGGTCGCAAAGGACTTCGGCGTATCCACCAAGGAGATCACTGAAATTCTGACGAAGTATCGCTCTGCACCGAAAAATCACATGCAGGTGCTTGACGATACCGACCTGTCGGTCATTTTCGAGTATCTCACCCAGCATAATCAAGTAAGCGACATGGAAGGTACGCTGAACGCACAGGGTGCATCCCGCAAGAAGCCGGAGCAGTCCAAGGCGGAAACCAAACAGCAGACCGAGTCCAAGAGAGAGGAGCCTATCGTGCAGCAGCAGCCGACACAGAGCAAGGTAAAGCAGGTTCACCGCATTGATACCCGCGGCACCGGCGACGTAAACCTTGCAAAATATGATGATCATGTAGATAAGCTGGTTGACGCAAAGGCCGAGCGAATGGAGTCCAAGGGCAGCAAGAAGCAGAAGCTGACCAAGAAGTCCGACCAGCGCTCCAAGCCGTTCGGCAACAAGCGCCGTCAGGAGGAGCAGGAGAAGATGCGCCGCCTGCAGCGTCAGCAGCAGATGGCAGCACTTAAGAAGATTCCGGTAAAGGTAATGATTCCGGAGGAGATTTCCGTCGGTGAGCTGGCTTCCCGTATGAAGCGCACCGCAGCGGATGTTATCAAGGGTCTCATCAAGCTGGGCGTTATGGCGTCCATCTCCGAGGTGATCGACTACGATACCGCAGCCATCGTTGCAGAGGAAATGGGCTGCAAGGTTGAGAAGGAAGTACACGTTACCATCGAGGAGCAGCTGTTCGATGAGCACGAGGACAAGGAAGAGGAGCTGCAGCCGCGCGATCCGGTCGTTGTTGTTATGGGTCACGTTGACCACGGCAAGACCTCTCTGCTCGACGCGATCCGCAAGACCAAGGTCACCGCAGGCGAGGCCGGCGGCATTACGCAGCACATCGGCGCATACCGCGTCACGATTAACGACAAGCCGATCACCTTCCTCGACACCCCGGGCCATGCGGCGTTCACCTCCATGCGTGC
>ERZ773228.2671-NODE-2671-length-15879-cov-3.473774_pt1 | contig 15879 bp, 15 predicted proteins | sample MGYA00580524_ERZ773228 | MGnify/ENA primary metagenome ERZ773228 (study PRJEB29015, sample SAMEA2737768) | human gut metagenome | biome: human gut; feature: human-associated habitat; material: faeces | place: China | collected 2012 ... | reverse complement strand
CGTATTCCCGCCATATCAAGCAAATTTCTTCTTGCTGCTTCGGTTGTTATGGGAAGTCCCTTTTTTTGCAGCTTTTCAATTATCGACTGCGGTGATTTCAGACGGCTTTCAATACTATGTATAGGATTTCTTTGAAACTTGACTCCGAATTCATTATCAAGTATATTAAGCTGAGTTTTGACAATTTCTATTGCGGAATCATAAAGATGCTGAAGCTGTAAAAAGTCATAAAAAATCTCTGCCACACGTTCCTGATTATTGACCTTTGGTATCTTGCTTATTGTTTCAAGATAAAATTCCTTTTCGTTCAAGCGATTATCTCCTTTCCTTTACTTGTAAAATGTTTATGGCGGAAACGCACAAAACACATTCAGCAGTCTTGTGCATACTGCCTTATCCGTACTACAATTATAACACACAATCAAGAAAAGTCAACCGAATTTTTTGGCGGTTTTTGACGAACACATATTACGCTGATTTTCAACATTAAAATTAATAAACAGAAAAAAATTATTGAAAAACGATAAAAAACTATTGACAATTAGTAATGCTTATAGTATACTGATATTAACATGAAGAAAGGAGCATTTTTATGTGGACAAAAACAAAATCTCTGTTTTTATCAAGAATACTGACTGTCGTTATGACTGCCATGATTATTCTGATTACCTTTTTTGTCCCGTCTATTGCTGAATGGTATCAGGATATTTCAGTTGGAGAGGGACTGTTAGGAAACAAAATTGTAATTCCAATGTGCACATCAATATATATTTGCGAGTTTTTTGCCTTGATTGCCATGAGGTCATTATATGTTCTTTTGGAAAACATAAATAAAAATGAGGTTTTTGTTGAAAAAAACACAGCTTGTCTGAGGAGAATTTCATGGATGTTCATGCTTGCATCTGTTTCACTTCTCATTTTCGGACTTTGGCGGTATATCTTTTTATTTGCAGCATTTCTGTCATTTATGTTTGGTCTGGTAATGCGTGTACTTAAAAATGTGTTTGAAAAAGCAGTGGAAATAAAATCTGAAAATGACTTCACAATCTGATTGGAGGTGCTTAAATGCCTATAATTGTAAATCTTGACGTTATGATGGCTAAAAGAAAAATCTCCTCTAATGAGCTTTCAGAAAAAATCGGAATAACCCCTGCAAACCTTTCCGTCTTAAAAACAGGCAAGGCAAAAGCAGTGAGGTTCTCAACCCTTGACAAAATATGTGAAACTCTTGAATGCCAGCCGGGTGATATTCTCGAATGGCAAAGTGAGGAGTAAAGGAGGAAATTATGGCTGATTTAACCGAAATGAACAGCAGCGAAATCGAATTGGACAAAATTGAACCGCAGGGAGTGAAATCACCCCAAACCCCAAAAAAGAAGGAGCTTACCTTTACAAAAAGTGAAAAAGTATTCTCGCTGATTGCCTTTATCTTAACGTACTGCTTCATACATTTTGCCTTATTTAATACGACAGGATTTATTACTACAGGACTTTTTATCTGCATAACCACAGCGTCAATTATAATGCTGAGAAAAAAGAATTTCAGCATTTCAGGAGTAAATAAAAAAATTGCCGTTCTGCTTTATCTTTTCAGCACTGTTTTTTCAATAACCGACAACGGATTTATAAAATTCTTAAATCTTGTGTTCCTTTTTATTCTTAATTCATACTTTATTTACTCTGTTTCAGCTCAGAAAAATCAGCTTGAACGATTTTTGCCGTTTGCATTGAAAAAGTCGATTTTTGAATATCCTGTATCTCAATTTGACGCTGAAACAAAAGCTTTGAAGTCATTTAAATCAGACCCTGAAAATACAGGCAAACTGCGTCCGATTATTTTGGGTCTTATTGCCGCCGTTCCGCTTACCCTTGTGGTATTGTTACTTCTCATGTCGGCAGACGAAAACATTTCAAAGATGTTTTCAGAAATTGCAAAATTCATTATTCCGTATAATTTCAGATTTATTGTTTTCAAGCTTGCCATTGCAATCCCATGCAGCTGCTATTTCTTTGGAATGATTTACTCCAATACAAACCGTAAGGAGCTTAATATCCTTGACGAAAAGGCTTGCATGGAAAAAATGCAGAGCTACAGAAATATACAAAATGCCGCCATTTATTCGTTTGTAACGCCAATATGCTTTTTATATGTTATCTTTATAATCTCGCAAACAAGTTATCTTTTATCTGCATTTCTCGGAAATCTGCCTGACGGCTACAGCTATTCGGAATACGCAAGAAAAGGTTTCTTTGAGCTTGCAGTAATAACAGTCATAAACCTCGGAGTCATAGTCTTTATGAACCTGACTGCTAAAAACGGAGGACAGAAAAAGCCGCTTGCACTTAAAATATACACCACCGTTTTGTGCGGATTTACACTTTTTATCATAGCCGCTTCAATGAGCAAAATGGTGCTTTACATTTCTGAATACGGTCTTACTCAATTAAGAGTATATACAAGCTGGTTTATGATTTTATGCGGCATTATGTTTATATTTATCATCATAAGGCAGTTCAAACCGAATATGAATATTTCTCAATGGTGTACTGCAGCATTTACGGTTATGTTTGCAATTCTCTGTTTTTCACGTCCCGACTCTATTATTGCAAAGTACAATATCGAGCAATATAATGCAGGAAATTTAAGCAGACTTGATAAGTATGAGCTGCTTGAAATGTCTGACGATTCAATTCTTACTGCACTGAAAAATGGTGTTGTTACAGAAGATGAGGCAGAAAGAAATGCACGAAAAGGTGAATATGGCAGACTTAATATATCATCTCTCCTGCTTGAATCCTATCTTGACTCCTGATATATATATATCAAAAAAGCGGCATGACTTAACGTCATACCGCCTTTTTTGCACTCAGAGCATGCATCTGTCAGACACGCTCTGTTGCAAATTCTTTAGCAATACCGCACAAGGAATGTCTAAAGACTTTGTGCTTACTGCTTTTACTTAATAATAAACTTATCAATATCCTTTAAGAATTTATCTGCATCATCAGTGTGAGCATCAAGTTCAATCGGCTTTGAAAGGTCGAGGCTGAAAATACCCATAATTGACTTAGCGTCAACAGCGTATCTTCCTGATACGAGGTCAATATCGAAATCATAACGCATTACGATATTTACAAATTCTTTAACATCATTGATTGCCTGAAGTGAAACCATTACTTTAGTCATAATTCTTACCTCCCGAGATGTTTATCTTTTATTAATATGATGCAGTTTTTACTGCAATTAAATAATATCACTAAACGGAATTAAAGTCAATAGGCTTGCGTTATTTTCAGCAATTTAGTATAATGAAAGTATGCCTTTTAAAAGCGATTTTATTCACTACGGATAATTGTAGCATATGCACAATATAAATATGTTGATTTTGTGCATGATATATAAATCGAGAGCAATGCCGCACAATCTTTGTGCGGTGCTTTCCAAGGCAAATCAAGGCAAATTAAAATAAGGATTGAAATAATGAAAACTGTTTTTTTTCTTACATTTGGCTGCAAAGTAAATCATTATGAAACGGAATGCATGAAATCAGCATTTGAAAGTTCAGGATATACAGCCGTTAAGGAATATAAAAATGCAGATGCTGTTGTCATAAATTCCTGTACGGTCACATCTTCAGGCGATAACAGAGTGCTGACGGCTTTAAGGAAAATCAGAACGGCACTTCCTGACACAGTTATTGCACTGACAGGCTGTTATCCTCAGGCATTCAAAGAAGAAGCCTCCGCTGTTACAGACGCTGATATAATCATTGGTACAAAGGAGCGTTCAAGGCTTGTTCAGCTTGTTGACGATTTCTTTGCTTTCAGAAATCGTACCATACTTCTCTCTGAATACACCAAGGACGATAAATACGAATGCATAACCTGTACTGAATTCAAAGACAATACAAGGGCTTTCGTTAAAATTCAGGACGGCTGCAATCAGTTCTGCAGCTACTGCATTATCCCGTTTGCCCGAGGAAGATGCCGTTCAAAGCCGCCCGAACTGCTGAAAGACGAGGTTTCAAAAATAGCGGAAAACGGTGTTAAGGAGGTCGTGCTTTCGGGAATAAACCTTGCATTTTATGGCAAGGAATACGGGCTTACTCTTGCGGACGCTGTTGAAATATGCTGCGGAATAAACGGAATAGAACGAGTGCGGCTTGGTTCACTTGAGCCTGAAATGATGTCTGATGAACAATTGGAACGTCTTGCAAAGGAAAAGAAATTCTGTCCGCAGTTTCATCTTTCTCTGCAAAGCGGATGCAACCGTACTCTGAAAGCCATGAACCGCAAGTATACCGCAGAAGAATATGCTGACCTTGTATCACGCATAAGAAGAAAATTCCCTGAATGTGCAGTAACTACCGATATAATGGTCGGTTTCCCCGATGAAACAGACGAGGACTTTGAACAGTCGCTTGCATTTGCTGAAAAAACAGGTTTCAGCAAGGTACACGTTTTCCGATATTCACGCAGAAAGGGAACTGCGGCTGACAGAATGGCAAATCAAGTTCCTGAAAAGGTCAAAACAGAACGCTGGCATAAAATGACTGACGCTATGAAGAAAAAACAGTCAGAATACCTTAAATCCCTTATCGGCAAAACGGTTTCCGTACTGTTTGAGCGTGAAAACTGCACAGAATTTCATCAGGGACATGCCCCCGATTATACATTAATAAAAATTGACAGAGAAAATTGTAAAAAAAGTTTGCGTAATGAGATTTTTTGTGTTAAAATAAAAGGGAGTGATTCCGACTGCTGTTTCGGTGAGCCGATTCAGCAGCAGAACAGTGCTGTTCCGCAAAACAGCAGAGAAAAACGAGAACATTCATTTTGCGGAGAAATGGAGCATTAATAATGTCTGTATTCAGAATTTATGTTGAAAAGAAACCGGAATTTGCCGTTGAGGCACAATCTGTACTGAACGACGTTCAGACTGCTTTAAGATTAAGCATATCTGGAATCAGAATTCTTAACAGATACGACGCTGATAATCTTAGTCAGGAGGACTTTGAAGCCGCTGTAAATACAGTTTTTTCAGAGCCTGCCGTTGACGTTACATATACCGAACTGCCAAAGCTCAGCGGAAATGAACGAGTTTTTGCCGTTGAGTACCTCCCCGGACAGTTTGACCAGAGAGCCGACAGCTGTGAACAGTGTATCCAGATTTTAAGACAGGGCGAAAGATGCCGTGTTAAAAATGCAAGAGTTTACATTATCAGCGGAAATATTACAGACGCTGAATTTGATAAGCTGAAATCATATCTTATCAACCCTGTTGAAAGCCGTGAGGCTTCTCTTGAAACATTCAAGACTCTTGATACAAAATATGATATTCCTACTACCGTTGAGGAGCTTGAAGGCTTTATCATGCTCAATGATGCAGGTCTTAACGCATTTATTGAAAAGTTCGGACTTGCTATGGATTTCGATGATATTAAGTTCTGTCAGGATTATTTCCGAAATACTGAAAAAAGAAATCCTACAATTACAGAAATCAGAATGATTGACACATACTGGTCTGACCATTGCCGTCATACCACTTTCCTTACAAATGTAAAAAATGTGGATATAAAAACTCCTTACATCAAGGAAACTTATGATATGTACCTTAATGTAAGAAAAGAGCTGGGACGTGAAGAAAAGCCAGTAACTCTCATGGATATTGCTACCCTTGCCGCTAAAAAGCTAAAAGCTGACGGCCTTATGCCTGACCTTGACGAGAGTGAGGAAATTAATGCTTGTTCCGTAAAAATCAAGGTGGACATTGACGGCGAGCTTGAGGACTGGATTCTCATGTTCAAAAATGAAACTCACAACCACCCGACTGAAATTGAGCCTTTCGGCGGTGCGGCAACCTGTCTTGGCGGTGCTATCCGTGACCCGCTTTCAGGACGTTCATATGTATATCAGGCAATGCGTGTAACAGGTGCGGCAAATCCACTTGTACCTGTTGAAGATACAATTAACGGCAAGCTTCCTCAGAGAAAGATTACTGTTGGTGCGGCAAACGGCTACAGCTCATACGGCAACCAGATAGGACTTGCAACAGGTCATGTTTCGGAAATCTATCACCCAGGATACGTTGCAAAGCGTCTTGAAATCGGTGCAGTTGTAGGTGCGGCTCCTGCTGAAAACATCAGACGTGAAGCACCTGTACCCGGAGATGTTGTAGTTCTTCTCGGCGGCAAAACAGGCCGTGACGGCTGCGGCGGTGCAACAGGTTCATCAAAATCACATACTCTTGAATCACTTGAACACTGCGGTGCAGAGGTTCAAAAGGGTAATCCGCCTGAGGAAAGAAAGCTTCAGCGACTTTTCAGAAATCCTGAAGTTACAAAGATGATAAAACGCTGCAATGACTTTGGTGCAGGCGGTGTATCAGTTGCTATCGGTGAGCTTACTGACGGTCTTGTAATTAATCTGAACGCTGTTCCTAAGAAATATGACGGTCTTGACGGAACTGAAATTGCAATCAGTGAATCTCAGGAAAGAATGGCTGTTGTTATTGCTCCTGAGGACCTCGATAAGTTCATGGAGGAGGCAAAGAAAGAGAACCTTGAAGCTACTCTCGTTGCTGATGTTGTTGAAGAACCACGTCTTAAAATGAACTGGAACGGAAACACAATCGTTGACCTTTCAAGAGAGTTCCTTAACTCAAACGGTGCGTCAAAATATACAGATATTACAATTGAAGAACCTACGAATGAAAGCAAGGTAGAAATAACTGACTGTGCTGATTCATGGACAGAGCTTATGGCTAACCTCAATGTATGCTCACAGAAAGGTCTTGTTGAGAAGTTTGACTCAACAATCGGTGCAGGAACAGTTCTTATGCCTTACGGCGGTGTATACCAGCTTACTCCTTCACAAGCTATGGCCGCAAAGATTCCTGTACTCAATGGCGAAACAAATACCTGTTCAATCATGGGCTGGGGATATAATCCTGTTATTGCTGAAAAGAGTCCTTATCACGGAGCTATGACTGCTGTAATAGAATCTATCGCAAAGGTAGTTGCAGCAGGCGGTTCATACAAGAAATGCTGGCTCACATTCCAGGAATATTTTGAAAGAACACAGAATGACCCTAAGAGATGGGGCAAGCCTCTTGCAGCACTTCTCGGTGCATTCAAGGCTCAGCTTGAAATGGGCTGCGGAGCTATCGGCGGCAAGGACTCAATGTCAGGTACTTTTGAACAGATTGACGTTCCGCCTACACTAGTTTCATTTGCAGTATCAACAGCTAAAGCTGATAAGGTTATCTCAACAGAATTCAAGTCTGCTGACAGTCAGGTTATAATGATTACACCTGAATATGACGCAAACGGACTTCCTGATTTTAACAGCATCAAGACTGTATTTGATGAAGTTGAAGAAATTATTGCTGACGGACGTGCCAAGGCAGTCTGGACAATCGGCTACGGCGGTGTTGCTGAGGGCATTGCAAAAATGTGTTTCGGTAATAAGCTCGGATTTGAATTTACTTCAAAGCTTTCAGCTCAACAGCTGTTTAAGCCTTGCTATGGTGCATTCATAATTGAACTTGACGGTGCTGCTAAGCAGAGCGAAAATGTAATCGGCGTAACAAAGTCTGAATACAAGATTATGAACTTTGATTATTCAATCAATCTTGACGCATTGCAGAGAACATGGGAGGGCAAGCTTGAATCTGTATTCCCATGCAGAATAAAAACAACAGAAACTACTCCTGAAGCTTATGTATATCCTTCAACAAAAAGACTTGCTCCTGCAATCAAGGCAGCTCAGCCAAGAGTTCTTATCCCTGTATTCCCCGGTACAAACTGTGAATACGATACAGCAAGAGCTTTTGAAAAGGCAGGTGCAATTGCAGAAACCATTGTTATCAGGAACTTATCCGCAGGTGATATTGAATCATCTGTTGAACAGGTCGAAAAGGCTATCAAGAATTCACAGATTATTATGATTCCGGGTGGATTCAGCGGCGGTGACGAGCCTGAGGGAAGCGGTAAGTTTATTACGGCATTCTTCCGCAATCCTAAGATTAAGGACGCTGTCCACGAACTTCTTAAAAATCGTGACGGTCTTATGCTCGGTATCTGCAACGGTTTCCAGGCACTTATCAAGCTCGGCCTTGTACCATACGGTGAAATTGTTGACATGACTGATGAATCCCCTACGCTTACATTCAATACTATTGCACGTCACCAGTCAATGATGGTAAATACAAGAATCGCATCAAATAAATCACCTTGGCTTTACGGCTGTGAGGTCGGCGATATTCACACTATCCCGATTTCTCATGGTGAGGGCAGATTTGTTGCTCCGCTCAGTCTTATCCAGCGTCTTGCTAATAATGGACAAATCGCTACTCAGTATGTTGATATGGACGGCAAGCCTACTATGGATATCAGATATAATCCTAATACATCTATTGATGCTATTGAGGGTATCACCTCTCCTGACGGACGTGTATTCGGTAAAATGGGACACAGTGAACGTAAAGGCAGCTTTATCTGCAAAAATGTTCAGGGCAATAAAGACCAGAAGATTTTTGAAAGCGGTGTAGCTTACTTTAAGTAATATAGTAAAACGGCGGCTGAATAAGCCGCCGTTTGTTATGAATGATAATATGATGTGAAAAATACTTGTACATCATTAAAATCATTTCGTGTTGTAAATTCTTTGTATTCTGTATTACCTTTCTTAATTTCATGATCACTATCACCAATATACTTCTTATCAATATCAACAAGTTCACCATTATTGAAAAACAAAGTATGACATTCAAGAAATTGTGCTGGATTTTCACCGTTATTTGTAATACTAACTATTGCTTTGGAATCGGTGTAAGATATATCATAATTTAAATTTGACAAAACATCCATATACCGTTCACTTTGCTTTACAGAAAATTCATAATCAAATCTAGCTACATCTGCACTGTGTTCGCTTACACCATAAATAATTGATTTACAACCTGAACCAATAGCTTTTACTGTTTTAGAAGTAGTTCCTATTAAATTATTATTAATGTCATATGCTGTAATATTACAGGACACTTCCATTGTTTTATCCGAATTATTTATAAATGGAATAAGGAAATGATCAAATCTATATTGATTAATGTAATATTGTCCTAATGCTTCTATTTTATCCTTTTCTGTTGTTACATCAAATGATGATGTATTATTTTCAATATTCTTAACCTCAATAAGTGGAAGTGTTATCTTACTACCCAATACTGTTTTATAACTTGTTAAACCAAGTGAACGTCCATAAAGTGTAATCAAATCATCGTCCAAAATCCTTGGTGTATCCTTAGACTCATACAATGCATACACTACACAATTATAATCACTGTTAATTGCAATCCTAAGTTCTCTAGATTTAACACCTTCAATAACCTGAATAACCTTACCTCTTAACACAAGATCCTCATTTTTATAATCATCCGGTGTTCTTGCAAGCTGGTCATATGTAATATCGGTTCGATATTCACTGAACGGCTTTTCAGTTGGTGGCTCTGTCGGTGGTTCAGTCGGCTTTTCTGTGGTTGGTTCTGTTTGAATCGTTGTTGCCTGTGTATCAGGAGCAGAAGTAGTTTTTTCAACAGTCGTTTCAATTTTTGTTTGTGAGCTTTTCTCGGAATTATAAGAACTTGAGCTATTAGTTTGCTTATTTGATTCGCAGCCTGTAAAAACCGATAAAACTAACATAACCCCAATAAATAAATTAATCCTTTTCATAATAAAACCTCCAATTTTTATTTGCTTTTTTCATTGTTTATTAAATCATCAATTTCTTTTTCTTCAACTTTTAAGAAATCAATTTCCTTTTGCAGATTAATAATATCATTTTTATAGCTTTTTTTAATATCATCATCTGAATGTTCCTGCATAAGCAATTCAATTTGTTTTATTTTTGACTTCTTTCCGGTTATTTCCCTTTCAATTTGAATCTTTTTTAATCTTCTGTTATATCTCTCCTTTAGTATTTCACCCCTAACCCTTTCAATCTCTTTTTTCCGATTATCAACAGATTTTTCTGCAATTATACGAAAAACAAAAAGTGTAATGGCACAAATAAGACCAAATACAGATATTACGGTTTCAATCACACCAAAAACTCCTCCTTTCCATTCATTTCTTTGCTGACCTGTATTTCCAATGAATCTACACGTTTTTCAAGCTCGGAAATACGCTTTTCGAGTTCTGCAAGGGTTTCGGCAATAATTTGACTTTGCTCATTCATTAACAAACTCCTTTCTTTGTATGTATAAAATACATACAAAAATTATAAGTAAAAATAAATATACTAAACAAGCAGTTAGTATTCAACAAAACAATTGCTAATTTTTTAATTTTTCCTGCAGCCACTGTGAAAAATAATTCCTGTTATGCGGATACCATTGTGAGCAAATAAAATACTCCTTTCCACAGATATAAACAGTAGTATTCCAATAGCGAGGATAGCCATTTTCATCAAATCTTCCTAACTCAAAGTCCCTGAGCAAAGGAAAATTCAAATGAAGATGCTCATTGCACCATGCAGGATTTACAAATTGTTCAACTTCCTTTTCAGTGATTTTCTCCTGAATAGACAATAAGTAAACAGCCTTGCGAATATCGGCATTAGTTTTAATTTCTGACGGCATTTCATCGGAATTACTGTCAGAACAGTCGCTTTGTAAGTTCAGCTGTTTTTCAAGGGATTTAATACGTTCTTCAAGTTCTTCAACTCTGCCAATAAGACGAAGCATCATTCGCTCAATGTCAAATTCCATAAAAACCTCCGATTATTTGTTTGTATTATTATAACATACATTAAAGCATTTGTAAATAGTATGCAATCAAAGATAGTTATTTATAGTAAAACGGCGGCTGAATAAGCCGCCGTTTGTTTTATAGATTTTATTTGCTGTTCTGCATGGTATATGTGTCGATAACAGTCTTTCCGTCTGAATCATATACATTTATGATGGTTGGAGGGTTTCCACGTCTTGCGGAGTTTTCCTGAATTTTTAAGGCTTCTTCAGGTGAGGCAGGTGCTTCTCCAATCATATCAATGGTGCGGACATATCCTTCTTTGCCGTTATCTCCTATAACAGCCATTAAATCAGGAAAATCCTCAATATACAGAGCATTTGCACTGCTTCCGTATGTTTCGCCGCTGCTGTTAGTACGATATACATTTGGTTCTTCCTGAACAACGTTTTTAGTCATTTTGGCATCAGAGTATATTGCTGTATCCTTTTTTGACTCTGACGCAAAGGCAAAAACACCTGTTCCCAGAGATAAGCCAAGTCCTAATGCAGCCGCAGTCATAAAGCTTCCTTTCAGTTTCATAAAAATCCTCCTTTTATACTGTGAAATCGTTTAAGTTAGGGCTTTTTGATGATGAGTAAGTCCAATAATCACTACCGTTCCATGCTCTCGTTATACCTTTTGCATAATAAGAATCGGAGTTAGTGAACCCTGTGTAAGAAATAGTACTTCCTAAACCAGAAGATCCACTTGATGAGTATGTCCAATCTCCAGTTTTTACAGCAGTTCCAGAAGAATTATACAATATTGGTAAAGTTCCAGCCCATCCAGCAGGTATAGTGGCTTGATTTTTAGCATTTGCTGTCATCATTGCATTAGCATATTTTTGATTATATGCATTCTTTCCCGTATATATCGTATTGTAAGTATTATAAGTAATTCCATTTGCAGTATAATAACTTACTGGTCCAGTTGAAAATGATGCAGCATTTGTGAATGTCATACTGCTAACCATTATTCCGCTAATTAGTATACCACATAAAAATGGTTTTAATAGATTAGTATTTGATTTTTTTAAATTATTCATTTATAAATTCCTCCATTTTTCATTATAATAGTTGAAATCTAAGTTTTATATCATCTCCTTACTCATATTATTATAGTATTTTCCGATAAAATATGCACCCCCATCCATTCTAAATTATATTTCAAGTATACAGTGTATAATTGAAAACAAATATTAACTTAGTTATTTCATTAACAACGCTAATAAATTATACTAATTATAATAATGCATATTAAAATGAATGTCAATACTTTTTATGTCGAAAATTGTCGAATTAAATCAAAAATTAAAAAATATTTGCACAAAAGAATATAAACAAGCTATGCGTCAGCAATGTATAAATTCCTTAAAAATATGTTGTTTGGTGTTCCTTTAAAATAAAGCAAAGCAAAGTGTTGACTTTATTTCAGCTGTGGTATATAATAACAACGGCAGAATATTAAGATATAACCGCATGGATTTTGTGCGGCATTATTTTCAGCCTTTAAGGTGAAAAATTTTTATGGAGTTTTATATGGATACTTGTGATATTATATTAAATAAGAAGTCGGACAGAAATACAATTTTGTCTGAGATTTCATCAAAGCTTTCCCTTGATGAAGAACCTGACGCCGTTTTGAGCAGTGCAGAGGAGTTTCTTAAAAGCATTTCCAAACCGCTAAGCATAAACCTTTACATTTCAAATGACGACTTGGAAAACGAAACCATAAACGAAGCAGTCAGCATGTTTACAAATATAAGCCTGAACAGGTCAGAAGTACTTTTAGAAATAAAAGAGGACGAATTTCTTAATATCATTGATGAAAACGGCAATCTTACTCACAAGTCTAAGCCAAGAACCTTAATTCATGAGGACGGCGACCTGCACCCGACCTCGCATGTATGGATTGTAAAAACAACAGATATAGGCGTTTATGTGCTTTTGCAGAAAAGAGCAGCCTGCAAGGAGCTTCACCCGAACTGCTATGACGTTTCAGCGGCAGGTCATGTTACAGAGGGCGGAGAGTACAGAAAAAGTGCTGTAAGAGAGCTTTATGAGGAGCTTGGTATAAAATCGGAGCTTAAACAGCTTGAATTTATAGGTATGCATTCAAGCGAATACAAGTCCGAAAAATACTGGGACCGTGAGTTTACTGCCGTATACCTTTATCACCACCCTGTTGATTTGTCAAAGCTTGTGCTTCAGGAGTCAGAGGTGGCAGAGGTTTGCTGGGTAGACCTTGACGAATGTCTTGCCATGATAGACAGTCCGCAGTTTAAGCACTGCATCAGTAAAGACGAGTTATTTATGGTAAAAAAAGCAGTACTTTAAATGCATTGCAAAGTCACTTTTGATATTATGGTCAAAGGTGACTTTTTTATTGACACAAACTTTCTTTAAGTATATAATGTTAGTATAAATAAAAATCAGATAACACATCACAAATCTTTTTGACGTGCTGTGTGCTGTGTTGCCTTTACAGGAGAAACAACTTTGAATATTATCATTTACGGCTCTCATTATGGAACAGCCAGACTTTATGCAGAAGAATTAGCAAGAAAAATTAATTATGACCTCAAATCATTTGAAGAAATCAATGACATTGATTCATATGAAAACATCATTTATATCGGCGCATTATATGCCGGTGGCGTTCTGGGAATGAAAAAGACTTTTAAAAAGTTGCGAAATACCAATAAAAAAAATTATTATTGCTACTGTGAGACTGTCAGACACAACTGACAAAGGAAATACGACTGCAATAAGAAACGGAATAAAGAAGCAATTATCTACGGAAATATATAATAATGCACACATCATTCATCTACGAGGTGGAATTGATTATTCCAGACTTAATTTCACCCATAAAACAATGATGAAATTATTATACAAAAAAGCTGTAAATTTACCTGAAGAAAACGGCAGAAGTTAAAGCTATGATTGAAACTTATAATAAACAGGTTAATTTTGTAAATTATGACAGCCTAAAGTCAATAATTCAATATGTATAATACTTTAAAGCAACACCGCATAAGGCTCATTTTACAGCTTTGTGCGGTGTTGCCTTAATCTGCTGTATGGCGGGATATTATTTATTTATAACTATTGACAAAACCTGTAGAATTTTGTATAATAACATATAATCAATAAAGTAAAAATAAGGGTAACACCACACAAGGATTGTGCGGCAGAAACGCAGATATATTTTTCGTCAGATTGCATGGAATTTCCCAAAGTATACTTGTCGTATGGTGAGAAAATTATGTGTAATATGATGTGATTTTGCAGTGTTGCCTACAGAAATTAAACCAGTAACTTATTTGAAAAGGTATGTGTTTGTATGGAAGAATTACCGGGCATAAGAACCAATAATGCGGAAATTAAATCATTTTCGGATTTTTGCTGCTATAACAGGCGAAATCTGCCTGAAAGCAGAAGCTTATGCTTTGTACGTTTAATAGGTTATTACAGTTCATTGGCTGAAGATGTTGAAAAAACAGATTACTTCTTGTCCGGCAGAACTGCTGAAAAGCTTTTTTACCTCCGAACAGATAATTTTCCTAAGCTTAATCTGAACAATGATATTGATTTTTACTCCAAATGCTATGAAGTATGGATAAAAAACAATTTTCGTGACCTGCATACAAAATACATATATAATAATTCATCAGTCGACCGTTCAATACAATTGGTGCGGGATATTTTTTTAAAATTTCGCTCAAACGCAACTCAGACTATTGAAAGGAACTTTTGCATAAAGCTGATGTTCTGGCTTGACTGCATCTGCGAAAAGCTCTCATTCAAGTTTGACTCTGAATATAACGCAAAGGTCATATTTGAAAATGTAAGCGGAATACATGAATACCTTTTCTGCTATCTTCTTGCTTTAATTGATTTCGACATTCTGCTCATACAATGTGAAAAGGACATAGATTCTGCGGCAGAACGCCTGCACCTTTCAAGCTCATTTGTAATGGGTGAAAAAAGAGAATTTCACATAAATACATACGACTGCCGTAAATTTCCGGATAAGACAAGCAGTAACATTGTAAACGGCAGTTCAGAAAACAAAATTAAAATTATTTTACCTGAAAGACCAATGTCAAAAAGGAATAATATTCATAATTTTTCAAACAATAAAGGGCAAGGCTTACGCTGTGAAAAGTCAATAGAGGAGTTGGCAAAATCAGCGTCATCTGTTGTCCTTATTGCCATACACAACGAAAAGGGCGAAGTTATCGGCAGCGGTTCGGGCATTATGATTGGAAGAAGCGGATTTATCCTTACAAACAATCATGTTGCCAGAGGCGGAATGTTTTATTCCGTTAAAATTGAAGATGATGACAGAATATATGAAACAGATGAAATCGTAAAATACAATACCATTCAGGACCTTGCTGTAATTAAAATAGAACGTGAGCTTGTTCCGCTTAAATTTTATCATGGAGAAAAGCTTGCAAGAGGTCAAAGGGTTGTTGCAATAGGAAGTCCGCTTGGACTTTTCAATACCGTTTCAGACGGCATTATTTCAGGTTTCAGAACAATTGACTGCGTTGAAATGATACAGTATACAGCCCCTACATCACATGGAAGCTCAGGCGGTGCTTTGCTTAATATGTACGGTGAGGTAATAGGAATAAGTACGGCAGGTATTGACAGCGGACAAAATATCAATCTGGCAGTCAGCTATAAATTCATAAACGACTTTATAAACGGATTTATTTATTAATGCAGGTTTTTACAGAGGTGAAGCGTGTAATGTTTCAGCATAAAAAAATATCATCCCTTGACGACTATTTTCTTGACCTTTCAAAAAGAGAAAATAACAGCGTATACTTCTACAGAATAGCTGATTACACTGACACTGTAAAGGCTTTTCTTTTAAAATATTATAATTCGGCACGATTAAACGGCGTTATCATAGAAGGCGGAATACCAAATCCGAATGAAAATAACCTTTCCTATTATTATGAAATGATAGGTGACGCTTACAAAACGGACTGTTCATTTATAAATGAACAGCTGCGGAAATGGCTGCCCAGAATGACTGATAATCAGCGGAATATAGTCAGCACATCAATATA
>ERZ773228.2669-NODE-2669-length-15890-cov-2.800568_pt1 | contig 15890 bp, 19 predicted proteins | sample MGYA00580524_ERZ773228 | MGnify/ENA primary metagenome ERZ773228 (study PRJEB29015, sample SAMEA2737768) | human gut metagenome | biome: human gut; feature: human-associated habitat; material: faeces | place: China | collected 2012 ... | reverse complement strand
TATTGTGTTCGTAGTTTACTTGAGATGGGTTATAGTTATTATGATTTTGTGGAATGTTATGTTGATTTTGATGAAATAGTGCATATGTTTCCTATTGGTTATACGTGGGATAATATGGTGTCTTTTGGTGATAATGTAAATATGGTGTTTCTCGGTTATAGTAGGAGGCATTGGATGTGATGAATTATAATAGGTGCAATGGTTGTAAGCGTTTTTATATAGGTGGTAGTATGGTTAAGGGTGTACGTCGTGTTCGTCGTATGCGTGTGGGTCATTATGAGACTGGGTGTAGTAACTCGGATTGTGTGGGTTTGTTTGATTTTGTGATGGCGCATTATGCTGATGATATTGCTTTAATGCGGTTGAATTTGTGGAATGATACGGGTATGTGATAGGGTGTTGTTTGGCCTATTAGCTCAGTGGTTAGAGCGGCATTCTTATAAGATGTGCGGCCGGGTTCAATTCCCGGATAGGCCACGGTTGTTGAGAATCGTTATCGTTATTGTTAGTGTGATATATTAGATCATGACATGCCGTTTGGCATGTTGTGACCTTTTTTGTATGAGGTGTATACATATGGATATGAGTTCTATCGCTACCCTTGTGGGTAGTGTGGGTTTCCCGATTGTCGCGTGTTGTGGGATGGCGTGGTTTATTGCCACGACGTTTCGTGATTTTAACAATTTGATGACGAAAAACAATGTTTTGACCGAAGAGCTTATTGCCTTGCTTAAGAATGATAAGGAGGGTGATAATGTTGATGAAACGAATATGGCGTAGCATATTGGCGTGCGTATGCGTGTTGTCGTTGGTTTTTGTGCCGTCTGCATACGCGGATATGCGGGGTTTTGACGTAAGCAATTGGCAGTGTGATATCGATACGTATGCGCTCGATGCTGATTTTGTTGTGGCCGGTGCGACTTGGGGTGTTGGCGGTTTTAATAATGTCTGTTTGGTCAATGGTGTTAATCAGGCCGCGAATTATCAACTTGGTCGTGCAGTGGACAGCGGCAAGAGCATAGGCGTGTATCATTATGCAATGGGCAATGATGCTGTTGCTGAAGCTGATTTTTTTGTGGATAACGTTGTCGGATATGTCGGGCGTGCCGTGCTTGCATTGGATTGGGAGGCCGCCGATAATCCGCAGTTTGGTAATGGCGCATGGGTGGAAACTTGGGTACGGCGTGTGTATGATCGCACGAGAGTGTGGCCTATCGTTTATACGGGGGCGTATTCGTTGGGGCAGCTTACGCCGTATGTACGTGAGCATTGCGGTGTTTGGGTAGCACAATATGCGTCCAACGTGCCGACGGGTTATCAGGAGAGCCCGTGGCTTTATGGTGCGTATGGTGAGGCCATGCGACAGTATACATCTAATGGTTACGTGTCGGGTTATGGCCCTTTGGACTTGAATTATTTCAAGGGTGAGCGCTGGCAGTGGGACGCTTACGCGCGCGGTGAGCGTGATGGCGGTGTTTCGGCACCGGCACCGGTTCCGGCACCGGACGCGGGTTGTGCGTCTACGTGTGTTACGGTCGGGTCGGGTGACACGTTGGCCGGTATCGCGGCGGCGACCGGTTTGGGGTCGTGGTCTGATTGGTCGGGGTATGCGTCCGGTAATCCCAATGTGATATATCCCGGCGAAACCGTTTGTTATGGCGGTGGTACTGTTGTGCAGTCAAGCACGAATACGGTGCGTACGTATACGGTGCAACCGGGTGATAGTTTGTGGTCTGTTTTCGGTGCCGATTGGGCTCGTGTCGCGTCGGTTAACGGGCTGTCTAACCCGAGTTTGATTTATCCGGGGCAGATTTTGCGTTACTGATAATCATTGTTAATAATCGGCGTGTCGCTTTTTGCACACGCCGATTTTTATGTTATAAATATATGTGTTAGCAAAAATGTTAACAGAAAAAACAGATACAAAGGATAATAATATGCGCAAGATTCGTAAGGTAATCGCTGATAGCGATATCAGCTACTATGACCGAAACGGCGAAATGCAAACGTTTCACACCTTCGGAAATATTCGCACCGTTGAAAACGCAGTTAAAACGCTTATGGACGCGGGTATCGTCAACGTCCTGATTGATGATATCACCGTACACAAGACAACGTATGCTATGGACGTTGACACGTTTATCGCACACGCCGAACGTATCGGAACCGAGCACGGCGTGTCCCCTAACGACAATGATATCGACAACGATAATGAAACCGAGTTCTGATTTTGAAAGGAAATATCATGACCGAGACCAATGAACAGATGAACGACACCGCTAATGAAACCGCACAGACCACTGTTGACAATTATCGTTACATTTGTACGATGGACAACAGTACTTTTGAGGGCAAGCGTGCCATTGTCAACGCGCGTAACAGTGCATTGTCGTTGAACGCTATCGGTGATACGCCGCTAACGGTCATTGGCGCGTATACCGCGCCGGGTGTGCGGTCTCAGACGGGGCAGAAGTGCGTTAACGTCTATCTTTTTGCAAATGACGGTAATACGTATTTTAGCCAGTCGCAGGGCATTTATCGTAGCGTGTTGGATATTTATGATATGTTTCCTGATTTTAACGCGCCGAACGGTATCTCCGTAGTAGTGAAAAAGACACCGCTTGGTGGTGGTAGGTCTACTAAGTCGCTTGAAATTAAGTAGTTTGACATCAAGTAGTTTGAAATGAGAAAAAAGCGCCATAAAATAATATGGCGCTTTTTTTATGAGGATGGTAAAATCATGCCTAGAGCGCATAAACAGGCGGACGTTTTAACCGCGAAACGTAAGCGCGTGCGCCGTACGATAAACAGTCTGAAAAAAAGTATCACGGACGCCATGCCCGAGAGCGAGGCAAACGCGCGACGGGATTATATTCAGCGGCTTGAATCGCAGTTGAAAAAAACATATGTCGGGCGCGTGAGTAATCGCGCCATGCGTGAGGAATTGTATCAGCGTGCCAACGAAGTCGCTGACATGCTCGTACGACAGGTTGGCGAGGTGCGCGGCGGCAAAGGTCGTGCAATGGAACGCAGACGGGCATTTAACATTTTCCGTACCGAGATGAGAGTGGCTTCCAAGGGACAGCCGAGCGCGTTGGGGGAGCTCGGCCGGGAAAAAGTCAAGATTTTTTGGCGATACACACAAAACATATGGCAGAAACCTAATATACCGCCTGATAAACGATTGGAGGCCGTAATGAAGGCATATGACGCGGACTCGTTGAGTGAGCTTTTTGATACCATTATGGCGCGAAACGAAAAAGTACTGCAATACGCTAAAAGCATGAAAGCGCACACGGGCGAACTGGAAGATTATATAGATACCGACGGCGGTAGCCCGATATGGCTCGTGGCGGTTTCCCCCGATGTGGTACGATGAAAACACGCAAAGAATACAGAATTGCGGCGATATTCGACACCGAAACCACGAATATCGGTGAGGGTGCCGAAACGCGCGCGTATCCGATATTGTATATTTTCAACGATTTGCGGGACACCCCGTTGGAATCGTATACGCCTGATACGGACGATGTACGTTTTTACCGGCGCACGTCCGAAGCGTTGGCGTACATTGATGATTTGATTACGTATGGTCGTGCTCATGGTTATGTGCCGATAATCGCGGCGTATAATCTCATGTTTGATATGCAGACGCTTTTGTTGGCATTGGCGCAGTCGTATACGATTGAGGTCAATGCGCAGACCGCTACCAGCGTGTACACGCTTGATTTGTGCGTTGATGGTAATGTGGTGTGCCGTTTTTGGGATACGTTTTATCTCGAAATGGGCGGCCTACGCGCTATGGGTGAAACGTGCGGCCTGCCTAAAGCGGTGGGCGATTGGGATTACACGTTGGTACGTACACCCGAAACGCCATTAACCGAGGAGGAACTGTTTTACGCGCGGCGTGATGTACAGGTGATACCGCAGTATCTGCAATGGCTGTTGCGCGCTAACCACTGGCTCACGCCTGACATGCTGGGGTGTCGCGTGCTGACCAAAACGTCATTGGTGCGGCAGATGGCGCGCCGTGAGATTGGCGGACGGCACGTCACGTTGCAAGGCGGTAAGAAAATTACGTTGCAACGCGCGTTTGAAATGACGTGCAATCAGGAGTTTCCGAAAAACTATGAGTCCTATGCGTTGCGTAAGGCGTGTTTTCGTGGCGGTTTGACTTTTACGAGCGCTAAAACCGCTAGTGTTGTCGTTGATAACGTGGCGTCTCTTGACGTTACGTCAATGCATCATGCGTTTATCAACGGGCGACGTTTGCCGGTTAAATTCGCGGTTGCCCCGCCGGAAATTTTGCAAATCGCGTGTGAGCGTATCGTTGACACGCCGCTTGAAGATGTATTACGTAATTATAGTGATCCGTTTCGCACGGGGGTACATGCTGCGATACGTTTTACAAACCTGAGATTACGGGTAAACACATGTTTTGCCGATTGGGGTGTTGCAATCTGTCCACGGTCCAAGTTTGTGCGGACGTTGCAGGCGGACACCGATTATAGCAACAACGAACGTGCGAAAACACAGGAAAACAGTATTAGGGTGCACGGCTACGTTGATAGTGCCGTTAATCCGACGTTTGCTTTTGGAAAATTGTATCGGGCAGATGAATGTATCTTGCACGTTAATGAGATTGAGTTGTGGAACGTGGCACAGGTGTATGAGTTTGACGAAATGCATGTATTGTATGGCGAGGCCACCGCTAAAACGATTGTACCGCCCGATTACGTGACATTGCAATCCAATATGCTTTTTGCGCGGAAAACCGATGTTAAAAACCTGATTAAACACTACACCGAGGGTGTACCGTATGCGGGTGATATACCCGAGTCGATACCCGAGGGAATTGCACGTGACGCTAGGGCGGGCACGTTGAGTATGAAATTTCTGCAATCCTATTACGGTAGTACTGTTAAGGGCCAATTTAACGGTATCTATGGTACTCAGGCACAGGACATCATGAAAGCAGATTACCGTGTGACGGAAACCGGTGAACTGGAAGTAGATAAGGTCACGGTCTGCACTCCCGAGAATTTCGTGAAAAAGCGTCCGAAGACACCGCGCGTGCTGTACACGTATGGTATGCGGATTGTAGCCGGGTCGCGCATGCATCTAGTGATAGCCATGATGTTGATATATCGGCGTTTCGGGAATCGCGTTGCCGTCACGGGCGGTGATACCGACAGTCTTAAAATCAGTTGCGCCAATGACGTGACCGACGCGGAACTGTTGGACGCGCTCGAACCATTGCACACCGCGATAGAAAACGCAATCAATCTCACCATGCGGCGCGTCCGAAACACCGCGCCCGATTTGGCGTCAACGCTTGATCATATCGGCAAGTTCGAGGTTGAGGACTGTGGCGGTGCAACCCGTTACGCCGAACACGTGGAATTGTGGAACAAGGCGCGTGTAAGTCTGGACGTGGGCGGGCGCGTGCATGTCACTTGCGCGGGATTGCCACGGCCCGACGGCGTGTACACCATTGAGGACTGTATCGAGGACATTATGCACATGGGTCACGGTTTCGCGGAAACGATACGGTCGGGACTGGGTTATGACGTGTTGGTTGATTATGAGATTTGCCATACGTTGCAACGCAACCGTCCGCATGTGTGGGATAGGTACGTCGGCACCGTCACCGATTATCGGGGTGCGACATATCATGTTGACGCGCCCGAGGCGATAGCGTTGTATCCGTCCGGCAGATGGCTAGGGGAATCGGACAAACAGGCCAACGGCGAAAATCTGTCATACATGGCGCGCATATATAATAGGCATGTGGAAACAACACCGCGTGAACTTATTGTACGGGACGGTAAACCTATGATTGTGAGTATTGATGGCGAAATATTATTATGACCGACTTAAGACGTTGATATTGCCGCGAAACGCAGACGTTAATATGATTATCGGCGCGCGTGGTTTAGGCAAAACCTATGGTATACGAAAATACATGATAGAAGACTATTTGAAAAACGGCTATTGTTTTGTGGAAGTGACACGGTTTCGTGAGGAAAACAACGATGTCGCGGCAAACTATTTTAGTCGTATCGTACAAGATAATATTTTCCCTGATTATGAGTTTCGGACTACCAATAAAATAGCGGAAATTCGCAAAAAGAAAACCGGTAAAAAAGAAAACCCGTGGAAAACAATTGGGTATTTTATCCCGTTGTCATTACAACAGCAGAAGAAAAAGAGTACTTATGTTAATGTGCGGAACATTTGCATGGATGAAATTATCATAGATAATGATGATAGGTATCACACGTATCTGAAAAACGAATTTGAACAATTGGCGAAACTTGTGGATACCGTCACGCGAGAGCGTGCCGATGATACGGGATTACGCAAGCCGAGAGTATTTCTGCTGGGTAACGCTTGCGACGCTTTTAATCCCTATTTTCGGCATTATGACGTGCCGCTGGAGCCTGAACACGGTTTGCAATGGCTAGGCGGAAAAACATGCCTGTTCGATTATGTGCGGGACGATGAATATGCTGAACAGAAAACAAGGAACACGGTTGCGGGGCGTATGCTGAAAAACAACGATGACGTCACTTCTAAAAACAATTTCGCGCGGCATAATACTGATTTTATCGAAAAACCACACGGACATGCAAAACTTACGTATGTTTTTCGATGGTTGCAAAACGAATACGGCGTGTATGTTGATTTGCGTTGCGGCTATGTTTTCGTATCCTCGAAATATGATAGCGGCGCGCATGTACCGTATTTCGCAATCACTCGGGCGGACAACAAACTTAACTATCTTACCGCGAATATGGCTAAAGATTTGATACGGAATCTTACATCATATTATGCGCTGGGGTATCTGCGCTATGATACGGTGGAAACGCAACACGCCGTAAGCGAAATGCTAAAGAATTTTGGAGTAAAATAACACACGGCATACAAAGAGATACCGCAGTGAGACCGCTAAAACATTGTCATTGATTTCCACGGTTGGCTCCGACAATGATATGGCCGCAAGGGATAAGCGCGCCGGTTGTCGCTGTGAGTCATGTCGCAAGTATGCTATCCTTAAGTCGTATCGGCCCGTATCACGCCGATACGACTTTTTCATATGGAAGGAAAAACAAATGGATGACGAAACCACCGAGGAGAAGGACACCGCCGAACGTGATGACCTCACCCCCGACGAAGCGCACCGTGAAGGTGAATTCGATGATCTGCGCGACATGCTGTCACGCCTGCTTGACAAAATGGACGCGATAAACGAACGAATCGACGGAATCTATGACAATTTTACCGATTCCGTGGCGCAGATGGTCGAAAACGGCGCAACCGTCAAGGAAACCGACGATGACGCGGCGGAAGCAATCGCGCAGGCGGCGGCGGAAGACTTGGAAAACCTCGATTACACACTGTAACGGATAGGAGTAAAATATCATGGCTGTAGACAACGCGACAATTTTGGACAAAGTCCGCACCAAGGGTACCGATGACTACCAGCAACGCATACCGAGCGCAACGCAAACGGGCGTGGCGAACACTATGCGCTATTTGTTTGACCCAATGAACCGTCAATACTTGAATGATTGTGTCTGGAACATGGTGAACCGTATTGGACTCACCGTTATGGCGCAGAACGCGCCGTTTGAGAACCCGTTGGCGATTTTTAAGAAAGAAAATCTGTATTGGGGTTCGACGGTGCAGGAAATCGCCGTGAAATGGATTAAGGCGCACGGGTACAAGGATGACGCCGAAGAGTTACTGAAGATGCATCGTCCCGAGGCCGCCGTATGGTTTTATGAGATGAACCGTCGTGACCAGTACCCCATCTCATGGACTGATGACGAACTTCGACAGGCATTTGTGGATGATTTTGGCCTGAACCGTTTCGTAGCGCAAATCATGGAAACACCGCGTAACAGCGATAATTACGATGAGATGAACATTATGCTTGCGTTGATACGACACTACGAGCATAATCTTGGTTTTTATAAGGTGCATCTTGACGCGGTGCCGAGTGATGAAACGACTGCTAAGACGTTGCTCAAGGCGTTGCGTTCGACCGCCGGGCGTATGCAGTTCCCAAGCACCCAGTACAATGCGCTGAACGTAACCGACATTCCGGCGTACGCGAACCCCCAGCAAATGGTGTTGTTGATTGAGCCGGAATATCTTGCGTCGCTTGACGTTGACGCTTTGTCCGCCGTGTTCCAGCTGGACAAGGCAGATGTGCCGTATCGTATCGTTCAGGTGCCGAGTCTCGGTATCCCCGGCGCGGTTGCGTTGCTTGTTTCGACCGACTGGTATCAGGTGCGCGACACCATGTACGGCACTACCCAATTCTACAATCCGCAGACGGTCAGCAACACGTTGTATCTTAACCATTGGGGTATCTACGGCGTGTCGCCTTTCACCCCGTGCGCGTTGTTCACGACCGACGCGGGTACCAGCGTCACGGTCGTGACGCAGACCGTGACCGGCTTCACCCTGACCCCGACGACGGGCACCGTCAAGGCGGGCGACCTTATGCAGCTCACGCCGAAGCTCACCGCTACCGTCGCGCCAACCGGCACCGCCATTCAGGTGGCCCCGAACGCGGCGACGTACGAGGTCGCGGCAAATCATGCCGCAAGCGGTGATGACGCGCACGGTGCGGCGTTTGAACTCAACGTCAATACGTTCGTGGATGACCAAGCGCGCTTGCACGTACAGCGCGACGGCCTTGTGGCCGGTGACGTCATTACCGTGACGGGCACCGCCACGTATGTCAACCCGAACGGCGAGACTACGGAACATTCCGCAACATGCACGTTCACCGTCGCATAGGCTGAAATCGACTATGATATAAAATGAGTGGTGTTTCATACGAAGCATCACTCATTTTCGTATATAGGAAAGGGCTCGATATGGATTTTCCACATCTGCAAAACGCAACGGCGTTTCCCGATACGGACACGCGCGTATACGGACAGTACCGCAACGTTTTTGATTACAATGTTTGGACGCCAAACACTGTTATCAAGCTATGTCGCGTGAACTGGTACGACGATTATCATGATACTGTGAAATTCCCCGATGATACCGCAAGGGATGCATGGTTCGACGCGCTGGACGGCGAAACCGTCAAGCTCACAACCAACATGTATATCGCACGCGCCGATACGGACGGCATAAAACTACCCGTACCGTACATGACGGCGCAACAGTATAATTACATTGTCGTTGATTTTTCGCATGATATTGTCAATACGCCGTATCAAAAAACCGACGTGCAGACACGCTATCACTTTTTCGTCACCTCGGTACGCGCGGAAGCGCCAAACACGACAACATGCACACTTGTACGTGATGTATGGACGGACTATATCAACAGCACCACAATCAACGGTTTGCTGTTGTCACGCGGGCACGCGCCATTGACGGAAACGACACCGCAAAAACTGCTGGAGAACCCACGGGCCAACTGTCGCGATTTTACATTGCCCGACGTTGATTATGGAAACGCGGCGACGAACATTAAAAAAAGCACGCCGATTAACTTGCAAAACGGGACAAGATACATATGTTTAGCTGCAACGTTTTCCCCGCAACAATTGCAATCAATGAGCAATATGCGCGGTGCAAACGTTACTGATACCAACCCGTCATATACCAATGCCGACGGAACGGTCAATGATTTCGCATGGGGTGCCGGGAACATAAACACGTCAAACGTAACCGGTGCGGGTACGTCATATAATACTATTGATAACCTCACCGCAAGCAACGTGTACATGTACGCGCTGGAATCATCCAAGGTATCGGATGATTATTTTGATACGATGTTTGCGTATTATCCGCATATCATGTCACAAATCGTATCTGTTTTCGTCGCCACGGCAAGCATGATGCAATTAGGAACCGTCACTACGGTTAATGCTGTGGGATGGCATACGGTCAGCGGCGCGCGCACAAAACTAGCGGACATTAACCTGACTACGAATGATTTTGGCTACGCGCCTGAATACGCCCGAATAACACGACTGTATCTTGCACCCTATGCGTATTTGGAGGTATCCGACAACATAGGCAATAAAACCCGTGTGGAAATAGCGGATTGCGGCCATCTCTCGGCGCAGGCCGTCACGTCATTAAGCTACCCGATATTACGACAGCTTGCATGGCTTGACGGTGTCGGGGGCGACGGCGACACGTCCATAACCATCAACGCCATCAACGGTGCTAGCATTGCCGCCTACGTGCCGAACGCGGACATGCTCAAAACGCTGATATCCCATGATATCCCGACGTATGCGTTGCAACGCCGCGCAATCGACGCGCAACGCGCCGCCACTTACAATGTCGCCGTAAGTCAGGCGCGGCAAAACGCCATGCTGACGTATGAAAACGGCGCGCGCTCGGCTAATGTCAGTCAGGCAAACACGTATCGTAGCAGTGCGGCGACGGTGTCGAACACCGCACGCGCGAATCAACGCGACATAGCGATAAAAGACGAGTCCAATAGTGTGCGGTCGGATAATCTCACATACTCGAACGCACGTCAAAACGCTGACTTGCGCACTAGCACGGTCAAAATAAACCGTGATGTAAGTGATGACAATACACTACAGAATAAAGCTTTTGTGGAAGGCACCCAAACGCAGGCAATAACAAACGTGGCAAGTGCGATAGGCTCAATAGCGGGGGCCGCGCTGGTAATCGGCACAGGAGGCGCGGTATCACCGGTGGTGGCCGGTGCAATGGCAATCGGCGGTGCGGCGCTTCAGGGTTACAACACCGGTATTGCAATTACTAACAGTCAGGAACTCAACGCGACATCTAATTATGTTGCAAATGATAAAGCGAAAACCGCAATACAGGCCAACACCGAGCAAACACAACATGCCATAACGCAGTCCACCGCCGTGACCAGTCGCGCGAACACGCAAGCTGACCGCGTTACCGAGTACAGCACAAGCGCGGCTACCGGCATGACCGCCACAAGCACGGGCACGGCCAACACTAACGCGGACGCGTCACGTGGTCTGACGGTTGACAACGCCAAACGTATCATGACGAATGCGCGCGACAATACTAATGCGTCATGGCGCGACATGCTCAATCATCCCGCGCAACCGGTCGGCGCGTATGGCGGCGACAATTTCAGGCAGGCTACGGGGCTTGACAACATGACCGTGAAAATAGTCACGGAAGATAACGGTGCGATAGCGGCGGCGGGTGATTACATGCTACGCTACGGGATAGCAAGCAACAAACTCTACAACAAACCGACGCTGACAGCGTGCAAGCATTACACGTATTGGCAGACCGCCGACATATGGACGATATGCCCATTGGCGCAAAACGAGCAATTGCAGACAATAAGGGATATTTTCAGCTCCGGTGTTACAATATGGAGCAGGCCCGAGGAAGTCGGCGGCGACTTCATACACGACAATCTATAAGGTGGAAAATATGGGACGCAAACGAACGCATAAAAGGCCGTTGACCCGCGCGGAACTGGGTGAGCGCGGCGCGCCGGTATGGCAACAGTCCGAGGCGCTCAACTCGCAAGCGTATTCTATGGCGTATTCGCAAATGTTGAATATCGCGTTATCACGGTTCAAATGGTTGAATCTGCCGAAAACATGTGACGCTTGGTTTCTGGAATACAATCTATTGTATTTCGGCTATGCGACAATCGCTTTCCCGCATAGCAAGCCCGGCGTGTTTTTCAGCACGCAAGCGGTGACAACATCGAATTTCAACGTGTATTACAAGCCGAAGAAATGGGATAGCTACGGTATCAACGGTTGGAGATTCCCGGTGAACAATTCCAATGGTGTTTTCATCTACGCCAACCGTGCCCGCACGCCGCTCATTCCGACCATCGAGTTTTTCGCACATGAAATTGAAGATTTGTACATGACGCGCCGACAGAATCGTTTCAACCAGAAAACACCGTTTATTTTGGAGGTTCCAGCCGGACAGCAGACGGCGGGCGTCAACGTTATCAAGCAAATCAGCGGCGGTGAAATGGCAATCATGGCGACACCCGGTTTCACCGATTCAATGAAAGCTAACGTGCTGAAAACCAATGTCGAATATATCGGAATGGAACTGCAAAACGACATACAAAACACGTGGAACTCGTACTATCAAGCGCTGGGTATCAAAAACCTCCCGCTGAAAATGGAACGGCTCACCGCCGACGAAATACAGGACTACGGCGAACCGACCGACCTACGCGCGCTAAGCGAACTGGAGGAACGGCGCGCCGCTTGCGACATACTTAACACAAGATTCAAAAAATACCTCAAGGAACCGATACAAGTCGTGTGGAACGAAGACAACATCTCACGCAATTATGATTATTTGAACAACCTTGAAAGATTGGCCGGTGATGATAATGCAGAATGACATAGACAGCTACCAGCCGTGCGAATCACGCGACGAATTTCATGGCGTGATGACGTACACGTTTGGCGAACTACTCGACGTGCCCGGCGGCGTTGACTGGGATAATGCCGCATGGTCATGGCGGGACGTTGCCTATGATGACACGCAATACACGCGCTGTTGCCGCAAAATTGAAAACCGATACTATGACCGGGAACTAGGCGTCATGCCACCGTCAAGATGGAGACGACACTTCATACGGCTCATACAAGAAATCATGCCGACATTACGCCCACTATACGCGCTTGCAGATAAAAACCCTGATATAATACTCAGCGATAGCGACATATGGCACAAAATGCGAACCGTTTTCAGCGATTTCCCGGCAACTCAACTAACCGAAAATCAGGACTACGCAAGCAACGCAACCGACAATCAATACGAGACAATCACAAACGGCGATTTCATGGACAAAATCGAACGTATCCGAAACGGTAATTATGTTGACATTGACGTGTTGTTGCTTGACCATCTAGAATCATGTTTTAGCCCGTTATGGACTATCAACATAAACAATTACTAGCGAGGTGATTTCATGAACACCAATACATTAGCCCGCATCGAAAACGAATATTCCAAGCTTACCGAATCCATCAACAACCTAGGTGATTATCTATTGAAACAAATGAACAAAAAGAAAACGCTGACAGATAAACACTATAAATTGTTGATAAAACAATACTCCATCATGCTACAATACGCCGACGTTTTGGCGCAACGAATTCACCTCACACGGAAGGAAAAATAATGTTTCCATATCTACCATTTTTCTCAGTATGGCCGTACACGCCCGCCATACCCGCGTTCTATTGGAACGCCAAAAGTCAAGAGGAAATAATAAAACACATCGCGTGTGAAATTGACCACATAACGGCATATCTCGACGAAATCGTAACCGACATAAACAAAACATTGAACGACTACGATACAAGAATAAAAAACATTGAAGCACACCTAAACGATTATGCAATCGCCATAACGCAAATACAAGAACAAATCGAACATATCGGAGACACACAACTGGTTTGGAACGTCACAAAAGGCGAATACACTGATAGTAAAACAGCGCTACGCGATTTGTACCGCGAACTAGCGGTGTACGGCGCGCGCGTCACTCAAATAGCCGATATCAACACCGACAAACTATCCGAACACCGAACCGACGAAACACCGGCAATCGGCAATCTCACCATATTCAACGACACAACACCACGTGTCACTAATCCAACCACCGGCGATAAATACCCGCCACTTTCATGAAAGAGGAGTATCATGGTTACCACCACGAATTATGAACTGGAAAAATATGAGGCGGGAAGTCCCGCAAATCTACTTGACCAGTACAATGCGTCAATGGATAAAATCGATGTAGCCTTAAAAGGCGTCAGCGATAAAGCGGACTTAGCGCTAAACACTAACGTGCTACCGGAGGGCCTAGCCGCATTCATAAAGGCGTTAGGTCTGACCGGGTCTAACGCGCAAACACTTGGAACCACTCTCAACCACATATTAAACCGCACAGGAACGGAAACTTTCACCGTTACCGACCTCAGCAAACTCAAAAAGACCGCAGAGGGCTATCCAATTCCGCCGACCAAGTAAGAGCATACCATCATGGCAACAGAAACACCGTTCTACCATCTACCACTGTACGAAACAGGCGACTTAGCCGACCTACGTGATGGATACAACGCCGCAATGCGTATCCTAGACCGCGTAATACATCAACTAAAAGTGCAAGAGGAAATAAACCACCCAACGAACCTCAGGAAGGCCAACTAACATGACCAGCTACACAACCAACTTCAACCTCGAAAAATATCAAACCGGTGACGCGGCAAACCTCAATGACCAATACAATGCGTCAATGGATATTATCGACGATAACATGTACAAAATCAACACTAACGCAAACACTGCGGGCGGTAAAGCCACGCAAGCGTTAGAAACAGCACAAAACAACACCAAAAATCTCACAGCATTAGGCGTAACAGACACCAAAACCGCGACACAGCTCAAAAACAAAATAGACACAACCGCAACAAACCTTGTCGCCACAACCGCAACGGCGAACAACGCGGCTAACAACCTAAACGCATTAGGCGCAAACACCATAGAAAACGCAACCAAACTAAAAAACCGTATAAACGACACCTATACAAAAAACGAAAGCGACAATCGTTACTTACCAATACCAACCGTACAAGATACGCTAATCGCAATAGGCGACAGCTATTTCGAGGGGTTCCGCACCACCACCCCCGCAACCGACAGCATGATAGCAGTCGCTAGCCGACTGCTCGGCTTGACATGCCACAATTTCGCAGTCGGGGGTGCCGGTTTTCACAACGGCGACACCACAGGAGACAACACCTTCAGCAAACAATTAAACAAAGCCGCCACACAAACCACCGACAAAACCCGCGTAAAATACGTGGTAATCGGCGGCGGCCGCAACGACCCCAATAGCCTCACCTACAACGAAGTTGCCGACACTCTCACAAAAGCAAAACAACTGTTCCCCGACAGTGAAATTTGCTTCATCCCCATGCTATGGGACAACACATACCCCACCGGCAAAAGCCACAACTACAGCACCATGCTAAACGCCGGAAACTATACCGACACATGGACTGTACAGGACGCACCCTCATGGGGTCTATACCGCGACACCGAAATGACCGATATTCACCCAAACACCAGCGGCGCGGCACGATACGGTCACTACATTGCCAATATCCTAAAATATCACCTCAAAGCACAGCCCCGAGTGGAACGCTGGGAAAACATCAACAAAGACCCCGACATGACCGACACCAACGTATCCGAGTGCAACGTGTACATCAACGGCACCACCGTAACGATTAACATGCGAGCGCACCTACTCAAATGGTCAACCAACGCAATCTACCAAATCAACGGCGCAAGCACCGTTGGAATATGGAAAATCATGCTAGCATGGTTCGATGACGCGACCCCAGTTCGAGTCAAGTTCGACGGTCACAAACTCAGCGTCGTAGACGTATTCCCCGGTGACACAGGCGGCCCCGACAAGATACTAAACGCCATCTTCACGTTCAATATCATGGACTTCTAAAAAATAACCCCGATAGGGTTTTTTCCTTATCGGGGTTATTTATATGTCAGTCACCACACAAAATCATAAATTGAAACAACATAACAACCAACACCATTTTTAACACCACAACACACGAAATCAAAATCACAATCATCATAATTATATTCAAGAACCCTAGTAAGAGCTGATTTAAACGTGACCACGCCAGCATCAACCTCCTTACAAGCAGTAACAATTTTCTCAAAACCGTCAATATCAACCGAATATACATGATTCGGAACAATCTCAGTTACATAAGCCTTAATTTTAAACATTTTTAATCAATCCTTTTTGTGTTGTTGTTTTTTTTTGTTGACACCTCAAATACTAACACGCGCTCCATCCC
>ERZ773228.2661-NODE-2661-length-15909-cov-3.809196_pt1 | contig 15909 bp, 9 predicted proteins | sample MGYA00580524_ERZ773228 | MGnify/ENA primary metagenome ERZ773228 (study PRJEB29015, sample SAMEA2737768) | human gut metagenome | biome: human gut; feature: human-associated habitat; material: faeces | place: China | collected 2012 ... | reverse complement strand
CGGCTCGCTGGCTCAGGCGTTTTCACAGCAGCGGGCGGCTCGGAAATATCGAACGGTATCTCGTTCCCGGGTACTGGCTCGGGGGATTTCACGGGCTTTCCATGCGGCGCTGGCTTTGGAGTTTCAGTGGGCTTCGCAGCCTGTGGAGCCTTCACAGCTCCGTCGATATCAAACGGAAGCTCGTCCGCCGGAGACGGCTGAGCCTGTTGAACCGGCTTCGGAGCTTCTGCGGGTTTCGGAGCCTCAAAAGCCTGAGCGGCCGGTTTGGCTGGCTCGGCGGGAGCCGATTCATTCTGCGCGAATATCTCGCGGAGCTTGTTCACCGTTGCGGCGCGCCTGGGGTCGAGCTTTTCGTCGGGGATCGGAGTGAACTCGCTTCCCATCGGCTTGCTTTCGAACTGTCGGTAGTTCTGCGCCGTCTGCGGAGCCGTTTCAGACTGTCCGACCGTTCCGACCTGACCGACCTGTCCAGCCTGCCCTATCTGAGCCGCCTGTGCAAGCTGAGCGGTCTGAGCCGCCGTTGGCGCCCCGGTGCAGAGCTTCACGAAGCACATTTCCGCGAGCGTCTTGCGGCTGCGGGACTTCGCGATACCGTCGGTGCATTCCTGGATAAGGGTCAGGCAGCGGAGGATATCCTCGAGGGAAAACAGCCCGGCAAGGCGTTCTATCTCTGGATAATCGTGCGGCATTGCAGAGAGCAGCGACTTCTCAGCCGGAGCGCTCTTGTTTATCATAAGGTCGCGGAATACTCCGCCGAGCTCGTCCATCACGCGGGCGATGTCCTTGCCGCCCTTGTAGAGCTGGCTCAGGAGCTGAATACACCCGGGAATGTTCCGTGCAGCGGTCATTTCTGCGAGCTGATACAGATGATGATTGTCGGCGACGCCTGCGCAGCTCCTTACGGTGTCCTCGGTGACGTCGCGGCTGACTGCGATACAGCGGTCGAGCAGGGAAAGCGCGTCGCGCATTCCGCCGTCGGAGAGCCGGGATATCATGTCCGCAGCCTCCTGAGTAAGGGAGACTCCCTCCTGCTGAGCTATGCTGAGCAGCCTTGCGGAACTGTCCGCGATCTCAATCCTGCGGAACTCGAACCGCTGGCAGCGGGAAAGTATCGTCGCGGGAACCTTGTGAAGCTCCGTGGTCGCGAGAATGAAGATAACATGCGCCGGAGGCTCCTCTATAGTTTTCAGCAGCGCGTTGAACGCCGCCGTAGAAAGCATGTGCACCTCGTCGAGGATATACACGCGGTACTTACAGCTAACCGGCGTGTACGCAAGCTGGTCCTGAAGCTCGTGAACGTCGCTGACGCCGCTGTTGCTGGCAGCGTCCAGCTCGACGATATCAGTGGTTTCGTCGTTGGCTATCTCGCGGCAGCTTTCGCACTCAAGGCAGGGATTTCCGCCTGCCGGGTGCTTGCAGTTCAGCGCCATTGCGAGTATCTTCGCGCAGGTGGTCTTGCCGGTGCCGCGGCTTCCGGTGAACAGGTATGCGTGGGCGTTCTGCCCCTCGGCTATCTGGTTTTTCAGCGTGGTGACTATCTCAGGCTGGGAAATAACGTCGTCGAACGTTCTCGGACGGTATTTTCTATATAATGCCAGATACACAGCCGCACCCCCGTTCTGATAAGCAAAAATATAAATGCCCTCGATTATGGGAACAGGCTGACTGCGGCACACAGAGAAATCCGCTTAATGCTGCTCGGTTCCCCGCCTGACATGGTTCACAGCACTCTGTTGCACAGGGTCTGTCCCCATAAGCGAGAGCATTTATTCATTGTTGTTTTGTACTTACCTTACTATTATACTCTATTCTGCGGAAAAAATCAAGTGGTTTGTGAAAAAAAGTCGCAGCGGTGCGGTCAGACCTTGAAAAATCCGGAATAATGGTATATAATAGAGCAGGACAGATCGGGGGGAAAACAATGGCGATAAAGAACGAGATAGCCTTGATACTTGAGCAGAGCCGCGGTACGGCAGTATCCGGGCAGGAGCTTGCCGACCGCCTGGGGGTATCCCGCGCGGCGGTATGGAAAGCCGTGAAGCAGCTCCAGGACGAGGGCTACAGCATCTCTGCGGGGACGAACCGGGGATACATGCTGGAAAGCGGCAGCGACGTACTGACCGCGGAGGGGATACGCCTGCACCTGACGGAAAAATACCGCGGGATACCGGTGGAAGTGTTCCGCAGCGCAAGCTCCACGAATACCGAGGCAAAAGCGGCGGCGCTGCGCGGAATGCCACACGGAACGCTCATCGCCGCAAACGAGCAGACCGCAGGACGCGGCAGGTTCGGGAAGCCGTTCTATTCCCCGGCGAACACGGGACTTTACATGAGCGTGCTGCTAAAGCCACAGAAGCCGCTTTCCGACTGCATGGGGATAACGATGGCGGCGGCGTGCGCCATTATTGACAGCCTGGAATCCGTGTGCGGCGTTCACGCTGGAATAAAGTGGGTGAACGACATTTTCTGCTCCGGCAGGAAGGTCTCCGGGATACTCACCGAGGCAATGAGCGACTTCGAAAGCGGCATGGCTGAATCCGTGATAGTCGGGATCGGCGTGAACATCAGCACGGAAAAATTCCCGGAGGAGATATCCGGAATCGCAGGCTCAGTGGGAGTATTTGCGGAGCGCAGCCGCCTGTGCGCGGACATCGCATGCAGGTTGCTCGACTACGCCGAGGATCCCTCGTCGCGCGGGCTGCTGGAGAAATACCGCAGCCGTTCGCTGGTCCTGGGGCGTGAGGTAACGTTCCGGCAGGGCGGCGCAGAGCGCACCGGAAAGGCTCTGAAAATCGACGACAGGGGCTGCCTTGTTATTGAAACTTCATCGGGAATTGAAACGCTGCGCTCCGGCGAGATATCCATCACCGGAGGATTCAATTAAATTCTGGTACTGTACGTGCAATAATATCAAAATAGGGCTGAGGTCGTACTCTGCCCTGTAATTTTAAGGTAACCTCTAAAAACCGGGACACGAGCAGATTTCGTACATGACTTATATCAGATGCTAGGCGTCAAACCGCAGTAATACTGTATGTATTTCAAGGTTTGACAACGAAGCAGATGATATAAGTCATAGAAATCTGCCGTGAAGGAGGTTTTTAGAGGTTACCTTTAATTGTATCTGCACTCGAATCCGGTGAACTCTGCGGTTCCGCGAGCCGCGTAAAGTCCGGTCATTACGCCTGTGAAGCCCTCCGCGACCTCGCTTGAAAGATACTTTGTGCTTCCGTATCCGAGCTGAACCTCTCCGCAGAAGAAGCTGTAACCGTAATTATCAGCCTTTATCGTGAGCTTTGCAGAGTCGCCGCCGATGGGAAGCTCGTTCTGGCGGTGCTTTATTCCGCCGATGTTCAGCATGAGTACCGCCTTGCAGCCGCTCTCCGACTTTTCAAGGAGAATATCGTAATGCTCGTTTTCGGTGATGAGCACGGTAAGTCCTCCGACAGCGCCTGCGCTTCCGGTCAGCTTCACAGTGGAGGTCATTTCCATGTTGAAATCACGCTGGCGCATTGCAATGAATGTGGGGGAATCCACGTCGTCAAGCGTGATATCCGAGCCGTGCAGCACCGCCTTGTCGTCTGACAGCTCGTAGTTTTCCATTACAGGGCGGCGCATGAAGCACCACTCCTTGTCCCAGGATGTGTTTGCGAAAGTGAAAACCCGCTGCTCGTTCTGGGTGAAATCTCCCTTTATTTCGTAGCTCTCATCTGTGGTGCCGTCGTTTCCGCAGGTGAACCAGCCGTCCTCCCCGAACTTCACCGGCGTGAGGAACACCTCGCGTCCAAGGTGGTGGTAGGGTCTCCAGATATGCTGCTGACGGAATCCCAGGGACAGCACATGCCAGTCGCCATATTCGTCCTGGACAAGGTCGCCGTGACCTATTCCCTGAATGATGAACGGAGCCTTGTTGCGGTTGGTGAGAACCGGATTCTTCGGGTTGCCCTCGAATTTTCCCCAGACGGAATCAGCGCGGGCGCAGGTTATCATGTGGCCGTACTCTGTGCCGCCCTCCGCAGCCATGAGGTAGTAAACTCCATTTATCTTGTAGAGATGCGGGCTTTCAAGGTAGCGTCCGCCGGAGCCCTGCCAGATGCAGCGGCTTGGGGAGAGCTTCTTTCCGGTGGCTATGTCGATTTCGCACTGAACCACTCCCCCGACGCCGTTATCATCGGCGCCGTTGCTCATGAAGTAGGTGCGGCCGTCCTCAAAAAACAGCGACGGATCGATACCGCCCTGATCGACGTATATCGGCTCCGACCACTCGCCGTAGATATCGTCGGTGTAAACGTAGAAATTCTGGTGGGTGGTGTCGTTGGTAGTCACCATGTAGAATCTGCCGTTGCTGCAGCGGATAGTCGGCGCGAAAACTCCGCCGGAGCTGTTGATCTTATCGAGCATTACCTGGCTGGATCTGGTGAGCACATAGCCTATCTGCTTCCAGTTAACGAGGTCTGAGCTTTCGAACAGCGGAACTCCGGGGAAATACTGGAACGAGCTGCACACCATGTAGTACTTTCCATTGTAGGAGCACACGCTCGGGTCGGGGTAGAAGCCTTTCAGCACAGGATTGTGATATATCATCTGAGGACATTCCTTTCGTATTTTATAGATTATATTTTGATTATAGCATGTCCGGGGTGGAAATCCAACCATGTTTCGGACAAAAACCAGCACAAAACGGACATAATGTGAAACAGCCAGTCTTGACAAAATATGTCCTGATAGGTTATAATAGTAATATTGACCGGACAAAACCGCGAAAATGTCCGGAAAACGGGGGGGTAAAAACATGAAGCACAACGAGCAGTCGCAGCAGACGAAGCAGGCGCTATCCGAAGCGCTGAAGGCTATGATGAAGAAGAAGCCGCTCAACAAGATAACTGTGCGCGAGCTTGTGGAGGACTGCGGAGTCAACCGCAAGACGTTCTACTATCATTTTGAGGATATATTCTCCCTGCTGAAATGGACGCTCGACCAGGAAGCGATGTGCATGTTCGGGAAGTACGACCTGGTATCGCAGCGGCGGGAAGCCGTGGATTTCGCGCTGGATTACATCAGCTCAAATCATGATATTCTGCATAACATAGTGCATTCGATAGGCCGCTCGGAGCTTTCGAGGTACTTCTACAACGACATCTACGAGCCGATACACAATCTGGTCTGCGAGGCGGTAAAGAAGCATTCCGTGACGGCGGAGGACAGCTATCAGGTGTTCCTGAGCCGTTTTCTGACCGAGGCTATCGCCGGAATACTTCTGGACTGCATCGAGCGTGACATGGGAGACCGCAAAAAGCTGGCGGAATATATAGCGGCTACCATCACCGGAGCTATACTCGGTTCGCTGGGCGTTTCAAAATAAGCCGCAGTCAGGATTTGATTCGAAGCCGATAGCATTTTGAGCCGTCGGGAATATCGAACCACTATGTGCTCAGCGGCGAACGCCCAATAACGCTAATACAAACACTGGCAGGCTTTTCAGCCTGCCAGTTTAATATTACGCCTTCATACGCTTCTTATAATCCGCCTTGATCTCCTCAAGGGCAACTGCGTCCTGCTTACGCTTTTCCCTTGCGTCGCTCTGTATCTTCTGAACCTCGTCGATACCATTTACAATGGTAGTCCAGGTCTCCTGGAGGGTCTCCACCTTGATTGAAGAGCCGGAAGCCATAGCCGCGATCTGCTTGCTCTGCGCAACGGTGTTCTGCGCGTTCTTCTTGAGCATTTCGTTGGTCTTTTCGTCGAGCGCCTGCATGGAATCAGCTATTATCTTCTGGCGCTTGAGCATGATTGCCTGCGCCAGCGCCTGCTTGAATACCGGCATGGTGATGATGAACGCGGAGTTTATCTTTCTCACCAGGTTCAGGTTGGAATACTCCATGGTCTTGAGCATGGGAACCGTCTGAATAGCCACGTTCTCAGCTACCTTGAGGTCCATGACGCGCTGGTCGAGTATCTCGCGCATCTGGGTCAGGTTGGAGAGATCCATGCGTATCGTGCCGTCGTCCGGGTTAGCCTCGCACTTTGCCGTGTAGTCCGCGATGTACTGGTCAAGCTCCTTTACTGCCTGTTCGCCCGCCATGATATACTTCACAAGCTCCTGGTAATAGCAGAGGTTCGCGTCGTACATGTTGTCAAGCTTGGTGTTGGCGTCGCCGATCTCGTTTTCGTACTTCTTTAGCTGAACGTAGATCCTGTCGACCTCGCTGCCCATCGTTTCGTACTTGCCGATGATCTTCTCAAGCTTCTTCTTGAGATTTCCGAAGAAGCCCGGCTTCTCGTCCTGTATCTCCTTAATATCGAACTTATCCATAATGCTCGCAAGTTCCTTGAGCATTACGCCGGTGTCGTTCACCTGGTCTATCGTCATGGATTTCAGCACCTGGTCGGAAGCCTTCGAGATCTCCTCTGCCGCCTCTGCGCCAAACTTAACGATGGTGTTGGAATTGTTGAGGTTGATGGTGCTCACAAGCTTGTCGATCTCCTCGCTGGTGGCAAGCTCCTGCTTGATCTGGTCAGCCGTTACCTGAATATTGAAGTTCTTCGCTTCCTCGATCTTCACATCGAGCGCAGCTTCCTCGGGGGTCTTTGCAAGAGTGGTCGCCGGAGCAGTCTGGGGCTGTGCCGCGGGCTGCATCTGAGAGCCGGGTGTAAACTGTAATCCCATAATCGTTTGTTCCTTTCGAATTTACTTTCTGAACAGCCTGCCGAAAAATCCGCCGTTCTTCTGCTCGGAGGGTATCTTAAACTTCGGCACCTCCATATTGTAGAGAAACTCGTTCTGAGTATGCTCCTCGAATGCGTCCGCAGAAACGAACGTTTCGAGATTCTTGTACCCCGTCGGGGTGTATATCAGTATATCAAAGCCGATAAGATTGCACAGCACAAGCTGAATGCACTCCTCAAGAGAAAAGGTCTGCTCCACTGCGTCTATCCATATCAGCTTCGGGAGCTGCTTCGTGAAATCAAAGCTTTGCAGCAGCTTCATGAACTCCTTGTCGAGATTCAGCCCGAAATGCATCACCGAGCACATAAGCTCGTCGCCCTGAAGCTTCAGAAACCCGCTGTCCGCCGCTTCCTGGAGCTTGAACAGGAGCATATCCTGTATTCTGTCCGGAAGGTAGCTGTAGCGGTTCAGCGAGGACGCCTTCAGCCGCTCGGCATCGATTTTTCCGTTGCGGTAGAAGCTGCGGTAAACCGACAGGTCGGGATTCGCTGTCGGCTGCTGGTCTGCGGTCTTTACACGGAGAATAGTCTCCGGCGTGAGCCGCTCGCGTATCTCCTCCCAGTATGCCGCCGCGCTGCCGTCCTTTACTCCGCTTATCTTTGCGAAGATATTCGGCACCGTTACAAGGTTCCCGGAGGTCTCAAAGCCCTGCCGGAACCGCGCTTCCTGCTTCCACAGTATGCCTATCTCCTCAAGCGTGGTTTTCAGCGTGACGGTCTGGCTGTTCGGGAACTGGAAGTCCCGGAATATCCCCGCGTCGCCGCCGTAGAGCATGGTGTCAAGCTCTCGCTCCGCGGAATACGCCACCGTTGCGACCTTCATCTTGACCGCCTTGCTGGGGTAGCTTCCGCTCTCCCTGCTCTGCGGAAGCTGGAAGATCTGCATTCTGTTGTCAAGATTCTTGTCGACCGTGATATCCAGAAGCTGCTTGTTCGGCGTGATGTAGATAACATCGAACCCGCACCGCGACATGAAATGCAGGAAATACAGCTCCGACTGCGAGATATCCCCGTAATACAGCACCACCGGAATATCCGCGTACTGCACGGCGTACTTCCGCGCCTGGGTGCAGCGGTACAGCCAGGAAATAAGCTTGCTTCCGTAGTTGAAAACCACCGTCTGATTGCCGGTGTAAAGCTCGTTGAGCAGCTTGCGAAGCTCCGTTTGGGCCAGCGCGGTGCGTATCGGATCGCCGTTCAGCTTTATCAGCAGCGCCAGCTCGTCTATCATCTCGCCAGTGCTGTTCCTGCTGACCGTCCCGAGCTGCCTTATCTCCTCGGCGGTTGGGTTTTCCATCGGCTTTTCAATGAAAATAAGCTGCTTCTTGCTTCCCGCGAAGCCCTCTTTGAACTTCAGCAGCATGTTGTTGTACACTGCTTCCTCGTCATAGCCGATGAGCGCCGCGAAGTACACCGGGATAACACCGCCCTCGCGGAACACTCCGCCGTTTTTAACGACGCGGGTGCGGTGTTCTGTCATGAAATCCTCAAAGATACCCGCCGCTGTTGTGCTGAGCCGCTGCACGGTGTTTTCCACCTGCTGCGCGGAAGCCCTCATCTGGCTCATCTGAGCCGCCTTTGACAGGTCGATGTGCGAAAAATCCATCTGTATCATTCCGCTCATGGAGCCGGTCATATTCTGAACGCGGTTCGCATGCGGAAACTTGTCAAAGTCCTTGTCCATGCCGTAAGAAACGTACACGATACGCACCCCGGCAAGGTTCATGATATGCAGGAAGTACAGCTCGCGCAGGCTCGCCGCGCCTATCAGCACCAACGACTGCGGACGTACCGCAAGGTACTTCATCAGCCAGCAGAATATCACGAGGTAGGTGTTCCTGCCGTTTGCGCCGCAGTTCCTTGAAGCCTCGGTGAGCGCCTCCGCCATGGCGCCGGCGTCGCATTCAATGCGCTGCGTCGAGAGCCACGACTGTAATCCCGCCTTCACCGACTTAACGTCGCTGAAATCCCCCGCGGCGTAGTTCGCGGCAGCGCTGACCTCCGCAGTGGAAGCCATGGGGATCTTCCCTTCGAAGAACAGACCGTTTTTCTTCGCCGCCGCGTAAGCCTCGATCAGCATATTCTTGAAAATATCGGCATTGTCGTAACCGGTATAACGTACAAATCCTGCGGAAGCCATTCTGTCTGTCCTGTCCTCTCAATTAATGTGTAAAGTGGGTTCCCGAAAAACCGTGACGGAGCTTCGGATCCTTTATGTGCTTGCCTGTATACCGTAGCGGCTGCAGAGCTTCACCAGCCCGTCGCGGTATCCCGCGCCGACTGCGGATATCCGCCACTCGCCCCGGTATATGTAGAATTCCATCGCGATGATGGTTATTTCGTTCGTTAGCCCCGGTATGTCGAACCTCACGCGTTCCTTTCCCTGGGAAAACAGCGCCACCCTCGGCTCCCTGACCTGCGAAAAATTCTTCACGCTGTCTCCGGAATAAACCGAGTATGCCACAGAAATGCGCTGCACCTCCGGCGGGAGCTTCGCCAGGTCAATGGAAATATGCCCGTCGTCCGGGTAGTAACGCACCGCGCCGTCCTGGGAGCGCTCGTTTCCGAAGAACACAAGATCGCCTTCTCCGCGGCATTTCTCGTTCTCGTCAAGCAGGAATACATATGGGTCGATATCCGCGTTTCCGAGCCGCTGCCCGGTGAGGTACACCTCCACCGTTCCGGAGAGGTATCCCGCCGCCGGAACGCGCTGACCCTTCCGCAGCTCAAGAAGCTGTTCATCTGACAGCGGAGCCGCCCCCACGTCGGAGATCACGTCCGCCGGCTCCGGATTCACAGCCATGGCTGGAGCTGCGGCGGTCAGCGGAGCGTTCCTCGCTATCTGCGGAGCCTCGTAAATGAGCCGCTCCTTTACCGCCGGAGCATTCGCCGAGAACCTTCCGCTGAGGTATATCCTCCTTCGGAACTGCGAAACCAGAAGCACCTCCGAATAAACCAGCGAAGCGGAGCCGCTTCCGCTGACGAACACCCTGACGCTGCTGCGCCCAGCCGGGATATCCTGCGGCTCGAACCTCACCCCGGAGGCGGTGCAGACCAGCTTCGCCGGGGCGGAAATATCCACCGTCATAATGAAGCTGTTCTCCTCAGACGGGGAAAGCTCCCCGAGCTGAAGCGCCCGCGGGATACCGCACTCGCCGTCCTCCGCGCCGAAGCCGGAAACAGTGCCGAGCACCTCCACGTCCCTGATATTCACCGGGAATTTCGCGGTAATCGCAGGCTCAGAGAGCGCGCCTTCGGTTATCTCCACGCGAAGCCCCTCGAGGGTCACGCCCTGCGACGAAACCTCGATAACGCTGCCGTGCTTAGACCACACGGTGGCGCTGCTTCCGCGGAGAGTCAGCGGCTTGTTTATAACAACAGGTCCTTCGTACTCGCCCGCCGGGAGCGCGGCTGTTCCTCCCGCCGGGGTATTTGCAATTATATCTGACAGAGCTGACAAGCCGCTTCCCTCCTGACCGGTGCTGATTTCTGATTAATTACACGTTGACGCCGTAAGCGCGGCAGAGCGCCTCGAGTCCGCCCTGGTAGCCCGCTGCAACCGCGTTGAACTTCCAGTCGCCGTTGTAACGGTAGATCTCGCATACAACAAGCGCAGTCTCGATGGAGAACTCCTCCATGAGGTCGAAGTGGATAACTTCCTCGCCGTTAACGTCGTCGGGGTTGTCGATCTTAACTACTCTTACGTACGCGTTGGATACCTGACCGAAGTTCTGGTTGCGCTGCTGTGCGTCGAAAATCGTTACGGTAACTGCGATCTTCTCGATCTCCGGAGGGATCTTCGTGAAGTCGATGATGATAGCCTCGTCGTCGCCGTCGCCCTCGCCGGTGCGGTTGTCGCCGGTGTGGACTACCGCGCCGTTTCTGCCGTTGAGATTGTTATAGAATACAAAGTCCTCGTCGCGGAGAACCTTGCCGTTTGCTCCCAGAAGGAACACGCTCGCGTCAAGGTCGAAATCGCTGCCGCCGTCGTACTTGTTGGTGTCCCAGCCGAGACCGATCCTTGCCAGAGTTACGGACTTGTCAAGACTTACGCGCTGACCCTTAGAAAGATTTACTGCCATTTTGTTTTCCTCCTTGAAAATCATATATGTTGTCCCCCGCGACCCCGCATTCTGCGGAGCCGCCGGGAATTTACCGAGCCTTACTTGTTGGAGACCGCCTTTGCGATACCCTTTCTGATGAGGTCCACCGGAATAATGGAGATCGCCATTACAAGCACCATCAGCCACTCGGCAGCATTCAGACCGTAGCCGCTGAGGATAGCGCCGCCGAGGTAGGTCATGAGTATCTGAACTACCGCGATTATGCCGAATACCGTAAGGAATCCCTTGTTCTTTCCGAGGTTATCGAACAGGTTCGCGCGGTCGGTTCTTGCGTTGAACGCATTGAACACCGCGATGAAGATGAAGAATGCGAAGTATGCGGTGTGAAGGAACATATGGGTTTCGCCCTCGATGGTGTTCTGACGGAGGAAGCCCCAGCTTTCGAGGAAGCTTACGCCGGGTACGTTCGGGTCAGCGTCGAAGCTGCCGAGTACCAGAAGCGCGAGGGAAAGAATGAACGTCCAGCCTGCGCCGGTGATTATCTGGGACATCATGTTCCTGCTGATTATCTGTTCAGTTCTGCGCTTGGGCTTCTCGTGCATGAATCTGGAGAGAGCCGGCTCGCCGCCGAATGCCAGAGCCGCCAGCGTATCCATTACGAGGTTTACCCACAGGATCTGGATAACGGACAGCGGGTTGTCAATTCCGATGAGCGGGCAGATGAAGCTGATGAGAACCGCAGAAACGTTGATGGTGAGCTGGAATACAATGAACTTCCTGATGGAGTTGAAGATGGTTCTGCCGTAGAGAATAGCGCGGTCGATGGAGTTGAAGTTGTCGTCAAGGATAACGATATCGGACGCTTCCTTTGCGACTTCCGTGCCGCCGCCCATTGCGAAGCCTACGTCCGCCTTCTTGAGCGCCGGGGAATCGTTGACGCCGTCGCCGGTCATGCCTGCAACGAGGTCAAGCTCCTGGGCAAGGCGCACCAGACGGCTCTTGTCTGAGGGGAGCGCTCTTGCGATAACGCGGATATTCGGGAGCATTTTCTTGATCTCCTCATCGGAGAGCTTTGCAAGCTCGTCGGAGGTCAGGACAACATCGGTGTCCTTCTCGAGCAGACCAGCGTCCTTCGCGATGGCAACTGCGGTCTCCTTGCGGTCGCCGGTGATCATTACCACCTGCACGCCTGCGCCCTTTACCTCCGCGATGGCGGTCACGGACTCCGGACGCACCTCGTCGCGGATACCCACAACGCCTACCAGCGTCCAGTTGCTGCTGTCCGGAAGCGCGTCCTCGCCGAGGGCGTCCTCTGTGGTAGCGATAGCCAGCACGCGGATAGCGCGGTTTGCAAGCTCGTCTATCTGCTTGTTGAGCTGGGTCATGTCAAACGGCTTCTTCTCGCCGTTTACGTCCCAGTAGTGGGAGCATCTCTGGAGTATCTTCTCGGGCGCGCCCTTGATGAGCGTCAGGTCGTAGTCGCCTGTTACCTGGGTCGCGGAGTACTTGTTTGTGGAGTTGAACGGGATATTGCCGACCGCCTTCACGTTCGCGGAACACTCGGTGCCTGCCGCAAAACCGAGTATAGCGCGCTCGGTGGCGTTTCCGCCGATCACCTTCATGTCCTTGCCCTCGCCGGAAACAACGGAGAGCGTGTTCTTATGGATAGACAGCGACAGGATATCCTTCAGCTTTCCGCCGATGTCGCCGAATTTCTTCGATTCGTTGAGGGCGCCGTCGATGAACGTTACCGCCTCGAGCTTACCTTTGGTGATGGTGCCGGTCTTATCGGAGAACAGGATATTCAGGGAGCCTGCGGTCTCGATACCTGCGACCTTTCTTACAAGCACGTTGTCCTTGAGCATCTTGCCCATGTTCTGCGCGGAAACTATCGCGATCATCAGCGGAAGTCCCTCGGGGACAGCCATTACGATGATGATGACCGCAAGCATTACGGACTGGATAACAGCCTCGAGCAGAGCCGCCCACTGGAAAACTCCCTCTGCGAACAGGAACGCTTCGATGCCGCCCTCGCCCATGAACAGCGTCTTTATGAGCATCGCGACCGCGATAGCGATACCGCCGATGTAGCCGAACTTGCTTATGCCGTCAGCCAGCTTGCCGAGCTTCACCTTGAGCGGAGTCTCGCGGTCGTCGTCTGTCTGGAGTTCGCTTGCGATCTTGCCGTATACGGACTTGTCGCCGACTACGGTGACTTCCATTACCGCGTTGCCGGAACATACCACGCTTCCGCGGAACACCTTGTGCTCGTTGTCGAAATTGAGGCTCTCGTCGGTATCCTTCCAGCCCTCGGGAACTGCGAGCTTCTTAGCCTCGCGGCTCTCGCCGTTGAGCACGGACTGATCTGCCTTGATATCGCCGTCGATGATGATACCGTCAGCCGGAACCTTATCTCCGGACTGTAACAGGATAGCGTCGCCGACCACAATGTCGTTTATTGCCACCTCGGCGATCTCGCCGTTGCGGTAGACCTTGCACATAATGCGGGAAGCCTCTTCCTGGAGCTTCTGGAACGCATTCTCGTTCCTGTACTCAGAGAAGGTGGAAACCAGCGTTGCAAGCGCGATAGCCACGAAAATTCCAAGAGGCTCGTACCATTCCGGAGCGCCCTCCTTGATGATCCCAACGCCGCCGAGCACTGCCAGAACAACGTTGATGAGCAGGGCAACGATGAGTATTTTTATCATCGGGTCGCCGAGGTTGCCCTTGAGCTTATCCCAGAAGCTCTCGGACGCCTGCTCCGTCATGCTGTTGTCGCCGTATTTCTGCCGCGACTCCTCAGCCTGCTTGTCTGTCAAACCAAACTGCTTCATAAATTTTCCCTTTCTTTCAAAAGAAATCACCCAAAGGACTAGTACACCGATACTTCGCACAGCAGACCGTCATCACGGTCGGTCATGCGGAACACCGCTCCGTCCCTGAGCTCTACCGCCTGTCCCTTCGGGACAAGCCTTCCGGAGGGAGAAGTCATGCCCTCCACCCCGTTGTTGACGAGCAGCCACATTCCGTTATGCCTGCAAATGTACGCGCGCATATCGGTGCCCGCCTTTTCATCATTGTGGACAGCGGAACTTACGTGCCAGTCGTACAGCGGCATGCCATCGTACGCGATAGCCTCGCCGTTGTCGCGGTATACGCCGTTCCTGCCCCTCATCATGCTCTTGAAGCCGAGCCTGATCACCCTGTCCCGGAGGCGTGTTCCGCAGAAGGGGCATACGGGAGCACTCTCATCTCTGAGAATGAACCACTTTTTCTCGCAGCCGGGATTCCCGCACTTCACAAGTCTGTCCCACGCGCGCAGGAGCTCACGCTCCCACTCCATCGCGGTCGGTCTTTGTGAAGGGTCGTGAAGCCCGTCCACGAACGCCCTAAGAAACAACTGCTCAAGCCCCTTCGAAAGCGACTGTATCGTCACGTTCAGATCCGGAGGCCGGTTGCTCCTGTCGTTTGGGTTTTCTATAAACAGCGCTTCCGGTCCCATCGCGAGGTAGTCGTCCTCCTCGGCGGAAGCCGCGCTGTGTATCTTAGGTCCCTTTAAAGGGTGCCTGAGAAAGAGATATTCGTAAATAAGCACCGGCAGCGCGTGTAGGTCTGTGGAAACGCAGGGCAGGCAGCGCCGCGGGTCGTTGTAGTCGTACTCCAGCGTTGCGAGAACCTCCGGCGCTATGTACCCGGACGTCCCGCACACTTCCGGCGGATACTTTCCCGGAACCACCAGCGAATCTATGTCGATAACGACGGTGGAACCGCTCTTGGGGTCGATGAGCACGTTGTTGCAGGAAAGGTCGGAATGCGCAAGCCCCGCCTGGTGCATTCTGCGAATGCTCCTTGAAAGGCATATCGCCGCCCCGAGCATGGTGCGGAAATCGCCCTTTTCCTCCGGGGCGATGTACTTCCTGAGCCTTCCGGTGAACCAGTTGCTCTTTTTGTCCTTGCCCTTGAGGTTCAGTCCATTCGTGGAAGCGTTCCCGCCAAAAAAGAACTTCTGCGGGTAGGTCGGGCAGACTATCCCGAACTCCGGCTGGCTGACTATCGCGACAGGCCAGCAGAACCGGCTGCGGAAGTACTCCGCGGTCTTTTCCGTATTGCCGAGCGCTCCCCCCGCCTGCTCCGACAGGGTGGGATTATAAATGCTGACGATGGTGCGGATACGATCCTGAATGTTCGGATTGTGCCCGTCGCGCGGGTCGTTGAAGAACTGCACCGCGTATTTTCTGTCCGGTGTGAAGAAGGTGTGCTTCATTCCGCCCCGGGGCGCGTTGGCGTCCACCACGAAATCAAGCGTGCTGCCAAGCGGCGAACCTTCCTCGAGCACCGCAGTCACTATCTGACCGCTGTTCATATTCCGTCAGTCTTTCCTTTCCGCGGATACCCGCGATTCATTATACGTTATGCCGGAACTCCTCCGGACATGTTTTTCAGTCCTGCGCGCTGAGGTCCAGCACCACAAGCGTGCGGTCGTCGAAGCTGCCGCGCTCGTTGTAGTTGTCGAGCCAGGTCAGCAGTCTGTCCTGCGGGCGCTTCCCGATGAATACTCCCCAGGAGTCCAGCGACCAGGGAGCCAGCTTCCCGCGCCTGTCCCACAGCCCGTCGACGTCCTCGCCATTGTCCAGAAGCTGCTTTGCGTACTGCAAGGCAACAGAGCGCTGATCCGGGCTTACCGACGGGAACCGCACTGGCTCCGGCGGGAGAGGCTCAGACTTTCCGCCAGGAATGGGGATTATCCCGTTGAGCATGAGATCAAGGCACAGCCGCTTCATCTGGGGCTGCGCCGGGAAATAATCGTCCGCTACGCCGTCGCTCATCAGCATTATGATGTCTGACTTTCCGCGGCTTATTCTGGTCCTGCGGGCGATTGCGCCTTCGGAGACGTTTTTTTCCGACAGGAAGTCAGTTTCGCCGGAGTACGCGCCGCTGTCCGCTTCGCCAAGCAGCCGGAAGCAGTTCTCGTGACCTGCGTTCCTGTCGATGGCGCAGATACAGCCGTCGCCTATCTGGGCAGAGAGCACGAAGTTCTCATGCCCGCCGTTTATCTCCAGCGGGACCACCAGAGCCGCAAGAAACGTGCTCCCCATATCCGCGAGGGTAGGATTCCTGC
>ERZ773228.2658-NODE-2658-length-15923-cov-14.606693_pt1 | contig 15923 bp, 9 predicted proteins | sample MGYA00580524_ERZ773228 | MGnify/ENA primary metagenome ERZ773228 (study PRJEB29015, sample SAMEA2737768) | human gut metagenome | biome: human gut; feature: human-associated habitat; material: faeces | place: China | collected 2012 ... | reverse complement strand
CCGCACCTCGCTCGCCGTATCGGCACTTAGAATTATGCGGTATTGCCCTTACTTTTCCACCTGGAACAAATTCTGCTGACGGGTTGCTTTGGCACCGATGTTGTTATACTCCAAATTGAAGTACCCATGCACCCAGGTATCCAGCTCTGCATTCTCGCCGTAGGTGTGGGTCACGCCGTCCGCGTCCATATAGTCATTGGCGGCTGTCACCACCGGGGCCACCTGCTTGAGTGCCAGCAGGTACTGGTAATACGGGGTCAGCGGCAGCCCGGCATTTTCCACCAGGGTGGGAGCCAGCATGCACATATCCATGCGGTTGTACTCGTCGGTGGCGCTGGTCTGGCCTGCGTTCTCCAGCGGGTAGTTTGCCCAGATCAGGTAGGGCGTGCTGCGCTCCAAAATCTGCAAATTGTTCTCATCGGTAAAGGTATGGTCGGCCACATGATCCACAAAGCTGGGGGCGTGGTCGCCTGCCATGGCAACAATCACCTTGCGGCCGGTCTTTTCGTACTGCTCGGTCAGGTATTCGGTCAGTTCGCCAAAGGCACGGTCGGTCATATAGATGTTGCTCAGGTATTCATCCATGATGGAATCATACTCGCCGTAATCGGTTGCGGCATGCACGATATCCTCCTCCGGGGGGTTCATATCGTAATCGCCGTGGCTCTGAATGGAAACCAGGAACACAAACCGCGGCTGGTCCTCCGGCATTGCTTCATACAAACCTTCCAGGTCGCGGTAAGTGGCGCTGTCGGTCTGGTAGGGGCGGCTGCCATAGGTTTCCTTGGTCGGAAAATCATCCTGGAAGTGGGTCTCGTCAAAGCCCAGCGTCAGCCAGGCAGAATCGCGGCGGTAGTTGGAGTTGGTATAGGGGTGGGCTGCCAGCGTGGCATACCCCAGATCTTTCAGGTTGCTGACCAGGCTGTTTGCCTTGTGCAGGTTCAACCAGTTGAACGGTGTGATGGAGGGCATCAGCATCAGCGAGTTGGAGGAAAGCATCTCGTACTCGCTGGAGTTGGTGCCGCCGCCCACATGCGGGCTGATGGTGTGGCCGTAAATGGAGTTGGGCAGGTTTTTGGTCACCTGCATGATCTCCTGGTCGGCCTGCAGGTCCGTTACCAGGTCAAAGTCATAAAAGCTTTCGGACAGGATCAGGAACACATCGGGGTAGTCCTGCTCGTTTGCCGTTTCGGGGCTGGCCTGATAGTCCTGCGCCATTGCAGCGGCCTCGGTGGCGGCGTCCTCGCTGTAGCCGTCCGGCTGCAGGATGGGGTCCACCATCAGGCTGGCGGCTTCAATGCTACCCGCCAGGTAGCCGTACTTATAATAGGTTTCCTGCCAGGCCCAGCCGTAAGTGGCGGCGGGCTTGATGGGGTTGGGGCTGAAATACCCCAGATACAGCACCGCAAAAATGCCGCAGGCGCAGGCCAGCGCATGGGCGCCGCGCTGTTTCCAGCTGCGCTTATGCTTGCCGGCCAGTTTGACCTGCACAACGGCAGCCACCAGCACCGGGATGTACAGCAGCGCAATGGTAATAACTGTCTGGGTAATGTGCAGGGTATAACTGCCCATCACCTCTGCCGCGGTGCCCAGGTTCAGGATGTCCTGCGGCATCAGGGCGGAACCATGCAGGTCCCGCGTGTAATAGTTGACCAGCGCCAGCACGGTAAAAATCAGGCCGGAAACGCCGGTTGCAATGCCCCAGCTGCCGCACAGGGCAAACACCACCAGCGTCAGGCAGAACGCCGTCAGCGCATTGAGCGGTGCGTATACCGGCCACTGCCCCGCCATGTAGTTGGCAGTTACGCCGTCAGAAATTTCTAACTGGTAGCGCGCCACAAAGGCCGCTGCCACAGCCAGCGCAAATGGCAGCACCGTGCCAAGCCAGAAGCGCTTGTTTTTTAATGCTTTTTTGATGTTTTGCATGGGTATCCTGTTCCTTCGCTTTGTTTGTTCATTAAGTTGCGGTCAACATTCCGCGTCAACACGCCGAATGTCCGGTATGCCCGCAAAAGGGCATATTAGGTTAGTATATCACATTTTATGCCGGTTGTGAATCACCGTTTTTCGGCCAAATGCTGCCACTTGTTCCAAATCCGGCCCGCCCGCGCAGATTTTGCATTTACCAACCTACGCTTTCATGTTATAATATTAATTAATCATCATTTTACCCCATAGACGGAGGCTATTCTATGAAAATTCCTGCAAAAGGTTTTACTCACGGCGGCAAGTTCCATGCAGACGATGTGTTTGCCACAGCGCTGCTGATGATTGTGCGGCCGGATATCAAAGTAACCCGTGGTTTTGTTGTGCCGGATGGTTTTGACGGCATTGTGTACGATGTGGGCTGCGGTATGTTTGACCACCACCAGGAACCGCGCGAAAGCCGCCCCAACGGCGTGCCCTATGCGGCCTTTGGCCTGCTGTGGCGCGTGTTGGGTGCCCAGCTGGTGGGTGCCCACCAGGCCCGCCTGCTGGATGAAAATTTTGTTCAGCCCCTGGACTTGAACGATAACACTGGCGAACAGAACTCCCTGGCCGATGCCATCGGCAGCTTTAACCCCGTGTGGGATTCCGGCGAAGATTCCGATGCCTGCTTCTGGCGCGCCGTGCCCTTTGCCAAGCAGGTGCTGGAAAACGAGATTGCCGCAGCCAACGCCGTGAACCGCGCGGACGAGACCGTCCAGAACGCCTACAAGAACTCCAAGGACGGCATTGTGGTCCTGCCGGACTACATGCCCTGGAAAAACGGCCTGTACAAAACCGATGCCCTGTTTGTTGTCTACCCCAGCCAGCGCGGCGGCTACAGCGCCCAGTGCGTAACCGATTACAAGACCCGCCGCAGCAAGGTGCCGTTCCCGCCCGCATGGGGCGGCCAGCCGGAGGAGATCCTGCGCGAAAAGAGCGGCCTGGCTCTCAAGTTCTGCCACCCCAGCCGTTTCCTTGTCACCGCGGAAACCAAAGAGGATGCCATTGAGGCATGCCGCCGTGCCCTGCGCGCCGCCGGAAGGCCGGTGAGCGCACAGTGAGCGCCGAAACTCTAGAGCAGTTTGGTCCCCGCCCCAGCACCGCGGCGGACTGCCAGCCAGACCCGGCTTCCGCCTGGGTCTACATGGTGCGCTGCGCGGATGGCAGCCTGTATTCCGGCTGGACCAATGACCTTGCCCGCCGCCTGCGCGCCCACAAGGGCGGCAAGGCCGGTGCCAAGTATACCCACGCCAAAGGTGCCGTTAAGCTGACCTATGCCGAGCGCTGCACCGATAAAAGTGCCGCCCTGAAGCGGGAAGCCGCCCTGAAAAAGCTGCCAAAACCCGAAAAGGAAGCCCTTGCCGCCCAGTGGACCGCTGAAAACACCATCACCCTGCGGGATGCCGCGCCGGAGGACGCCGCCGCCGTGGCGGAGCTGTACAACTGGTATGTCACCCACTCCACGGCCACTTTCCAGTATGACCTGTGTACCGAGGAATTCCAGCGCGAAAATATCGCCTATGTGCAGCAGCGCGCGCCGTTCCTGGTTGCCGTCAATGCAGCGGGCAAGCTGTGCGGCTTTGCCTGCGCTCACCCCTGGCACAGCCGCACAGCTTATGCGTGGGATGTGGAGCTAACCGTTTACTGCGCCCACGACTGTGTGGGCCAGGGGGTTGGCGGGCGGCTGTACAAAGCCCTGCTGGACGGCGTGCGCCAGCGCGGCTACTGCAACGCCGTTGCCCTTGTGACCGGCCAGAACAAAGAGAGCTGCGCGTTCCATAAGGCGCTCGGCTTCAAAAAAATCGGCGTGGAACCCCGCACTGGGTACAAGTTCGGCCAATGGCTGGACCTTGCCTATTGGTGGATGGACCTGCGCCCCGGCCAGGAGCCTCCGGAGCCGGTGCGCCTGGGGCGATAAAACTGCATAACACAAAATTAAGCGGGGCACTGCTGATTGGCAGCGCCCCGCTTTTGTTATAAAGATTTGTAGAGGACGATGCCTGCATCGTCCCGCATACTGAGCTGCAACCATGGTATCCTGTCATCAACATCCTATCTCCCCGCCGCGCGTTTTTGTTTTCCACAAGAAGCCCCTCTGTTTGTGGAAAACCGTTCAGATTCTTTTCACTTTTCCCTGTCGTTACGCGGTCTGCATTCCTGTTTTTGCCCACAAACTGCCCTTGTTCACGCAAAGTTTACCGGAATTTCCAGCTATTTCATGCCTTGTTCATCCGCAGTTCATTTTTATTCTTCATGATAGAATCTATCGGGGGCCCCTATTACCGCCCCCAACTGGAGGAATTGTTATGCACGAAACCCAACAGCCGCGCGACCCCAAAAAGACGACCGGCATTGTATATGCCGTGATCCTTGTGGTGTTGCTGCTGCTCAATTTCTGGGCCTTCCCCGCCATGATGAAAGGCCAGGTCAAACAGGTCGATTACGGCACCTTCCTGAACATGCTCGAAGGCGGCGAACTGAGCACCGTTGAAATTCAGGACCAGCAGATCTATTTTGTGGACAAAAACGATACCACCTACTGCACCAACTCCATTGCGCAGGACCTGCAGCTGGTCAACCGGTTGGAAAGCGCCGGCGTTTCCTTTGGCAAGGTGTACAACCAGACCACCTGGGTGGATACCCTGCTGGGCTGGGTCATCTCGCTGCTGCCCATGATCATCCTGATCGTCTGGTTCAACCGCATGATGCGCAAGCGGGTCGGTGAAATGACCGGCGGCGCCAACAGCATGATTTTTGGCGGCGGCAAATCCGGTGCCAAACAGTATGTCGTTGAGGATGGCAAGTCCATCAAATTTGCCGATGTTGCCGGTGAGGACGAAGCCAAAGAGAGCCTGCAGGAAATCGTTGACTTCCTGCATAACCCCAAGCGTTACGAGGATATCGGTGCCAAAATGCCCAAGGGCGTTCTGCTTGTCGGCCCCCCGGGCACCGGTAAAACCCTGCTGGCCCGCGCTGTTGCCGGCGAAGCCGGTGTTCCCTTCTTCTCCATTGCGGGTTCTGAATTTGTCGAGATGTTCGTCGGCATGGGCGCTTCCAAGGTGCGTGACCTCTTCAAACAGGCCAACGAAAAAGCCCCCTGCATTGTCTTTATTGATGAGATCGATACCATCGGCAAAAAGCGTGACGGTGCTTCCGGTATGGGCGGCAACGATGAACGCGAGCAGACCCTGAACCAGCTGCTGACCGAAATGGACGGGTTTGACGCCGCCAAGGGTGTTATCATTCTGGCCGCCACCAACCGTCCTGAATCCCTTGACCCCGCTTTGACCCGCCCCGGCCGCTTTGACCGTCGTGTGCCCGTGGAGCTGCCCGACCTGAAAGGCCGCGAAAGCATCCTGCGCCTGCACGCTCAAAAGGTCAAAATCGGCCCCGACTGTGACTTTGCCGTGGTTGCCCGCATGACTCCCGGTGCTTCCGGTGCCGAGCTGGCCAATATCATCAACGAAGCCGCCCTGGGCGCTGTGCGCCACCACCGCATGGCCGTTACCCAGTACGACCTGCAGGAAGCCGTGGATACCATCCTGGCCGGTGCCCAGAAAAAGAATAAGATCCTGAGCGACAAAGAAAAGTGCATCGTGGCCTACCACGAAGTCGGCCATGCCATGGTTGCCGCCCTGCAGAGCCATTCCGCCCCCGTGCAGAAAATCACCATTGTGCCGCGCACTTCCGGCGCGTTGGGTTTCACCATGCAGGTAGAGGACGGCGACCACACCCTGATGACCAAGGAAGAGATCCTGGCCAAAATTGCCACCATGACCGGTGGCCGTGCCGCCGAAGAAGTGGTGTTCAACTCCATCACCACCGGCGCATCCAACGATATCGAGCAGGCCACCAAGATGGCCCGCGCCATGATTACCCGCTACGGCATGACCGACGACTTTGACATGGTTGCCCTGGAAACCGTGAACAACGCCTACCTGGGCGGCGATGCCAGCCTGGCCTGCAGTGAGCGCACAGCCGCCACAGTGGACGATAAGGTCGTGGAAGTCGTCAAGCAGCAGCATGAAAAAGCCAAACAGATGCTGATTGAAAACCGCGGCAAGCTGGACGAGATCGCCAAGTACCTGTACGAGAAAGAAACCATCACCGGCGAAGAGTTCATGCGCATCCTGACCGCTGTTCCCCAGCTGCCCACCGGTGCCGTGGAACAGTAAAGGCAACACCGCACAATTCCCGCCTGACGGCTTAAGCACCGATACGGCGGCTGCGGCACGGCATCTGCGTTGCCAAAATGCTCGATAATACACAAAGTATTATCTGCGCTTTTGGCTTAGCAGCTGCCGTGCCTCGCTCGCCGTATCGGCACTTAGAATTGTGCGGTATTGCCTAAAATCTCCGCTCTGCGCGTTTTCTTTGTAAAATAACGGTGCCCCCGCCCTATGCAGTTCATTTACCGCACGGGCGGGGGCGTTTTGTTGTCATTCCGTAGGGGCGCACACCATGCACCCATCCGTTTTATATCATCACACTACAGCGCTACACCATGTAATAGCGCCATTTTATGGCCAGCCGTTACCCATTTGTAGGGGCCGCTGCTCACCTCTTTCCGAAAAACGCAATAAAAATGCTGTCTTTCTCCACATCAGGGAAAGGCAGCATTCTTCTTTATCCGTTCAGATCTTCGCCGTTGCTGGCAATCACATTTTTATACCATCCAAAGGACTTTTTCCTGTGCCGTGCCGCCGCCCTATTCGAGTACCGGGAAAAGCACCAGTGATCCTGCCGGGCTTTATTTTGCCTGTGCGCTCTCTGGGAAGATGATCTTGTTCACAAAGAAGAAGATCACCATGGAAATGCCGCCATTGAGCACGGTGGTGCCAATGTTGTAGATGAAATCCGGCACCAGCAGGCCCGCAACCGCCACCCACACGCAGTTGATGGAGTTGACGATGCAGGTGATCAAGCAGAACGCCACCACATACCAGGCGATCTGCTTGGCCAGGTTGCCCTTGCTGCGGAACACAAAGTTGCGCTGGATGGGAAAGTTTATGCATTCTCCCACCACCATGGCAACCATGTAGGCGCAAAAGTACGGCAGACCGCCATGGGCGGAATCATACCCCAGGATGTTCCACTGGAAGGTTTCGCCAAACAGCGTGACCGGGATGCCTGGCCAGCCAAAATCCACCACCGGCAGGCTGCTGAACGCCGCCGGCAAAAATTGCAGCAGCAGGTATTTGAACACCGTAACCAGGTTGGATACGATCACAAACAGTCCGCCTTCGCGCACCCACTTGGCTGCGGCGGGGTGTTTTGCCGCAAAATTATTCCATAGCTGCATAAATAGCCCCTCTCTTTCCTCAGCTGTTGCGCAGGCGCTGTTCCAGCTGTGCGTTCAGTACCAGGTTTTTCACGGCTTCTATGATCACCCGCACAAGGCCGATGATCCAGAATCCCTGTAATTCCATCACAATGCCATCCACCATGCCCATGCTGATGGCACCGCTGGTCATTTTGGCCAGGGCACGTAGCGGCATGTTATACTGGAACAGCACATTCAGGTCCGGCTTGCCGCGCTTGTAGCTGGCGTTCAGCAGTGCGGTAAGCACCAGCCAGATCAGCCAGCCCAGCGGGCTGCGGCTGTGGTTCAGCTCGCCCAGGGTCATGTTGCGGTCAATTTTAACTTTTCCCTGCTGCACCGGGCGGCCCAGCAGGGTGGCCCATTCGTCATCCGGCACGCTCTGCACCTTGCCGCTGGTATAGTGCGGCAGATGCTTGCCCGCATAGGGGTTGGGTGCGCCGGTACCGGTCACTTCCACCACGGCGGTCAGGCGGATGTCCGTACTGGACGCGCCGACCCGCAGCTCATAGCTGCCGCCTTCCACTTCCCAGCTGTCGGTCTTGGTGTTCCAGTAGCGGAATGCCTTGTCGTCCAGCGGGATGGTCACGGTCTTGCTTTCGCCGGGCTGCAGCTGCACCTTGGCAAAGCCTTTCAGCTCCTGTGCGGGGCGGAACACTTCTGCCCCGGGTTTTGCCACATACAGCTGCACGATCTCTGCTCCGGCGCGCTTGCCGGTGTTGGTTACGGTCAGGGTCACGCCATTGGACGCAGCCTGCAAATTGCTGTAGGCAAAGCTGGTGTAGCTTAACCCATAGCCAAAGGGGAATGCCACCGGCACACCGGCGGTCTGGTAATAGCGGTAGCCGACATACAGCCCCTCGCGGTACTGCACCATGCGGCCCGGCCCGGCAAAGTTATCCTTGGCGGGGGTATCCGCATAGGCGTTGACCCAGGTTTCGGCCAGCTTGCCGCTGGGGTTCACTTTGCCGGTCAGCACATCCAGCATGGCGCCCGCCCCCGCCTGGCCGCCCAGCGCACCATACACCAGGGTACGGCAGTGTTTGAGCCACGGGGTTTCCAGCGAAGCCCCTGCGCTGAGCACCACAACGGTGTTGGGGTTGGCCTGCTGCACAGCCTTTAACAGTTCGATCTGGTTGTCCGCAAGGTTCATATCGCCGCGGTCCAGACCCTCACTTTCCTTGATTTCATCCAGCCCCAGGCAGAGCAGCACCACTTCGGCCTTTTGGGCCAGAGCTACAGCCTCGGCCTGTTTGGCGGCATCCAGTTTGCCCTGGCGGTCAAAGCCGAGAGCAAAGCCCACGCTGGCCAGGCCGCTCTCTTTCAGGCAGTCCAAAAAGGTATCCACCTTGATGGAGTTGACCGCGCTGGAGCCAGCGCCCTGGTACCGCGGTGTCTGGGCAAAGTCGCCGATCACGGCAACTTTTGCGCCCTCGGCCAGCGGCAGCAGGTCGTTCTCATTTTTCAGCAGCACAATGCTTTCGGCTGCGGCGCGGCGGGCCAGGGCATGGTGAGCGTCCGCATCAAAGGTGCGGCTGTGGGACTGCACGGCGGCATGGGTATCAAACACCAGCGTCAGCAGCTCGTCCAGCCGGGCGTCCACATCCGCTTCGGTAATTTTGCCGCTCTGCACAGCCTGCATCAGCTCGCGCACCGCGTCCCCGCCGGGGGCGGGCATTTCCAGCGTGGAGCCGTTCTGCACGCCCAGGGCATGGTCATTGCTGCCGCCCCAGTCCGTTACCACAGCGCCGTCAAAGCCCCACTCCCCGCGCAGGATGTCCATTAACAGGTGGCGGTTCTCGTTGGCGTAAGTTCCGTTGATGAGGTTATAGCTGCTCATGATGGTCTTGGGCTTTGCTTCCTTGACCACGATCTCGAATCCGGTCAGGTACAGCTCCCGCAGCGTGCGTTCATCCACCACAGAATCCGACGCCATGCGGCGCAGTTCCTGGCTGTTGACGGCAAAGTGCTTGGGGCAGGCCGAAATACCGTTGGACTGGATGCCCCGTACATAGCTCGCGGCCATTTTGCCGGAAAGATACGGATCCTCGGAGAAATACTCAAAATTGCGGCCGCAGAGGGGGCTGCGCTTGGTGTTCAGGCCCGGCCCCAGCAACACGGCAACTTCCTGCGCGGCGGCTTCTTCGCCCATGGCCTGGCCGATCTGCTCGCCCAGGGCGGGGTCCCAGCTGCACGCCACAGTGGCTGCCGTGGGGAAGCAGGTGGCCGGAACACTGGGGTTCAGCCCCAGATGATCCGCCGCGCCCGCCTGCTTGCGCACACCGTTCGGGCCATCGGATAGGGTGATGGACGGGATATTATTTTTCGGCAGTGCACGGGTCCCAAAGGTAGTAGCGCCCGAAAGCAGCGCACATTTTTGTTCAAGCGTCAAAGCTTGCAGTTGTTTCTTTTGCATAAGGTGGTTCCTTTTCTTAAAAACAGCCTTGCGGCCCACCGCACAACCGCGCAAAGTCGGCGGCGATGGACCGCAGGGCAGCCGCACAGCTTACAAATTACACTTTACTGTGCCTTTTTCTTCTTGTAGCTTTTGAAGGTGAGAACTTCCAGCACGACCAGTAGTACAGCCAGCAGCACGTTGACCACGATCATAGCGGTACGCCAGATGGGGGTGGAAACAGTGTTGGCGGGGTCGTAAACGCGGGAGTTGACCACGGTGTACATGATGTTCTTGCAAGCCTGACGCATAGCCTTAACACTGGTAGCACTGGTGGTATCGGTCAGGTGGTTGGTGGCAACGTCGTAGTTCTTCAGCATCAGGTCGCAGCCGTTGCGGATGGCAATATCTGAATCCATGTAGTCAGTGAAGTGGAAGCCGTCGGTGATGACCATACCGCGGAAGCCCCACTCGCCGCGCAGCACGCCGTTCAGCAGTGCATTGCAGGCACCGGCCCACTGGTTGCCAATATAGTTCCAGCTGGACATGACGGCCTTGCAGCCGCCCACCTTGGCGCTGATCTCGAAGGGACGCAGGTAGATCTCGCGGATAGCCTGCTCGTCAGCCCAGGTGCAGAGCAGCTTGCTCTGGTTGATCTGCTGGTCGTTCAGGGCAAAGTGCTTCATGTAAGCGTAGACGCCGTAGCTCTGGGCACCGGCAATGGAGCTGGCACCGATGTAACCGGCGAGGACGCTGTCCTCAGAGTAATATTCGAAGTTACGGCCGTCAAAGGCGGAACGGTGGCCGTTCATGGCGGGGGCGTACCAGCCGGTGACGTTCATCTCGCTGGCCATGCGGCCGATGCTCTCGCCGTAGCGGCGGGCCAGGTCGGTGTTGAAGGTGGAAGCGATGATGATCTCGGACGGGAAGCCAATGGAAGAAACGCCGGTAAAGTTGTTGTTGATGGCAGCGGGGCCGTCGCAGTCGATGGTCGCGTACTTGTCAACGCTGGCCTCGGCCTTGGTCTGGTAGCCGCCCAGTGCGATCAGGTCGTCCATCTCGGTGACGGTCATCTGGTCGAGCAGGGTATCCCAACGCTCGTCGTCGTAGTCAGCACCGCGCAGGTCAGCCAGCTTCAGGCCGTTGTTGGCACCGGTAACGGGCATCTCATCGTTGGGGTCGTTGAAGTCCTCAGGGGTCCAGTTGTGGTCGTTGTACAGGGTGCTCATGCTTTCCTCAGACATGGTATAGTCAGAGGGAGCAGCAACAGCTTCGGCATAGTTGGCGAAGTGATCAGCACGGGACAGGGTGACGAGCTTGTCGTCAGCGAAGTCGAACTTGGTGGTAGCAGCCTCGGCATCGGTGCTGCGGGGGTTGGACTCGTCATAGACGATGGTGGAAGCGACATTGTAGGTCTTGGAATCCAGCACCGTGTGGGAATCCTCGTTGATGCTGATGATATAGTCGCCCTCTTCCAGCACGTAGCAGCCCTTGTCCTTGCTGTCAAAGCTGGCCATGTCCTCGGTGTTGAAGGTCAGGGTCAAGGTCTGGGAAGCGCCCGGCTCAATGGAGTCGGTCTTGCCGAAGGTGACGAGGTTGGCGGAAGCCTTCTCAATGCCGCCATCGGTGTACGGCGGGTTGAAGTAGACCTGCACGGCGTCCTTACCGGCCACACTGCCGGTGTTGGTGACGGTGACATCCAGAGTGATGGTGCCGTCAGCCTCGGTCATGGAGTCGATTTTCTGGGTAAAGGTGGTGTAGGACAGGCCGTGGCCGAAGGGATACTGCACGGTCTTGTCATAGTCGATCAGGCCCTCGGCGGCGGCAGTCTCGTAGAACTTGTAGCCGACGTAGATGCCCTCAACATAGTTGACGAAGTGCGGGGGAACCTGCTCTGGATCACGGCCAAACAAGCCGGCAGCGGTGTAACCAACGGAATCCGCATTGGTGTAGGCGAAAGCGCCGATGTTGTTGAAGTACGGTGCAGCGGTCAGGTCGTAGACGAAAGTGTCGGCAGAGTGGCCGGAGGGGTTGACCTCACCGGCAACAATCTCGCCCAGGGCGTTGAAGCCGGTCTGGCCGGTGCCGGGGCACCAGATAACGCTCTTGATCTGGGGGTGCTCATCGACGAAGCCCAGCTCGAGGGTGTTGGCAGCGTTGTAAACCAGCACAACGTTGTCGAAGTTGGAGCAGACGAGGTCGATCATGTCGCGCTCAGTCTTGCTCAGGGAGAGGTAATGCTGGCCGTCCTCGAAGTCCTTGTACTCGGTGGAGTTGTCGGTGTAGTTGACGGTGCTCATATCGGTGGGCAGGTCAGCAAACTCACCGCCAACGCGGCTGATGACGACCATCGCAGTGTCAGAGAAAGACTTGGCGTTGTCGATCAGCTCCTGGGTGTAGCTGGCGGCGGTGGGCTCGGGCAGGGTCCAGTTATGGTTGCTGTAACCCAGCGCCGGGCGCTCGGCGCAGTAAGCGGTGTAGAAATCGCTCAGCTCGGTGTTGGTGTTGATGCCCGCGTTGTGCAGGCCATCCAGCAGGCTGACGGTGGGACGGTCGGCAGAGATCGCGCCGGCGCCGGTGCCGCCGTAGACAGGGCCGACAGAAGCCCAGCCAAAGACGTTCAGGTTGCTGCCGGACGCGAGGGGCAGTTCGTTGTCATCGTTCTGCAGCAGGACGATGCCTTCCTCGGCAATCTCGGTGCACAGGGCGTTGGCCTCTGCACCAGATTCTTCGGTGATAGTGCCGTTGCCGGTGACCAGGTCGAGCATGGTGCTCATAGGGCCAAAGGCAACCAGGTTGAGCATGATGCCGAAAGCCAGCAGCACGGCCAGGCCGGACTGGGCGCGCACCATGAATTTGGTGGGCTTGGCCAGTTTCTTGTTGACCGCCATAGCGATCAGTACGATAATGGCGGCGGCAACCACAACGCCAAAGAAGATGAGCTGCGGGATGCAGTTATTGACCACATCGGCAACGTCGTCCAGGTTGACGCCCATATTTGCCAGGGTAAGAAGCAGGGTGTTCATTGTTTTCCTCCTTTTATTGTGCCGCCCTCCGGATGGCAGCTGACGGGATTTCCGCTTTCATTGATGATATTGTACCAAAACAATTTTCTTTCGGCTCATTTTTTGCACAAACTGTTGTTTCCGTTGCATGTTTTGCAAAAGTTTCAAAAACATTTCATTTTTTGTTGTGCATCTCTCACAAAGCATCTCGACCCTGTTTTGTGCACCCCGCCCAAACACCAAAAATGGCCGGGTGCCTTATCCTAGACCCCCAGCCATCCATTCAGCTTTTCTGCGGCAGCAGCACCCGCAGCGTAAACCACTCGTTTTCCCAGTGCAGCGTCATCGTTCCGCCGCGCTTTTCGGCGGCGGCGCGCACACCGCGCAGGTCGCTGCCGCCATGGGTGTTGCGGCGCGGCAGGCCGTCCGCGCCCAGCTCCACTTCCTGCGCGCAGTAGTTTTCAAACCGCAGCATCACAAAGCCGTTCTGGGCGTACACCGCCACCCGGATCAGCCGCTTTTCGTGGTCGGGCTCGGTCTCTACGCTCTCGGTCGCATTGTCCAGCGCCGTACCCACAATCGTGCAGATTTCCCCTGTCTCCAAAAAATCCAGCAAATGCCCGTCCGCCACGCAGGTCATCGTGATGTGGTGCTGCTGGCAGTACAGGCTTTTGGCCGTCAGCAGGGTGTCCAGCACCGGGTTGCCGGTCTTGTTCTCCGCCTCGTACTGGCGGATGCCGCTTTCCATGGCCGCCAGCGCCACATCCTGCTTGGCGTGGTCCCGCTCCGCCCGGATGGCCGCAATCTGCATTTTCAGCTCGTGGTAGCGCCGGTTGATCAGGCGGATGTTCTCCTTGCTCTGCTTGTACTGCTCGTACTGGCGGTGCAAAACACCGTCCAGCTCCGCCAGCTCGCTGTGCAGGGCGGCTTCGCGCAGCTGCTCGTGCTGCACCGTCAAAATCAGCACCCCGGCCAGGTCCACCAGCGTGCGGATGTAAAACATGTTCATGTTGGCTTCGCTGCCGTTGGCAAAGCTCAAATTGCTCACGGCAAATGCGGTCAGCGCCATGACCACCGCCACAAAAGTTCCTGCGGGCGTTATTTTCAGCTTCCCAGCCGGGCCGGGGCGGCGGTTCTCCACAAAAAGCATCGCGGCAAAAATGCCGCCGTACACCGCCGCCAACAACAGCAGCGAAAGCGGCTCCGCCCCACCGCGCTGCGGCCACAGCACGCAGTGCAGCTGCCATTCCACGCTGGCCGCCAGCTCCGCCAAAATAAAGGCTCGCGCGCACACATAACCTGCTTCCAGCAGCGTAATGCTGCGTGTGACCCACAAGAACAGCAGCATGGAAAGAATCGCCATTGCCATGCAGGGGATCCACCACGCCAGCGGAACTTCCCCCGTGGCCTGCAAAAACGCCCCCAGCAGCACCGCCCAACCGGCTTCCACGCCCCAGATCACGCGCTGGTCCATCCGCGGCGGCAGCCTGTGCGCATACAGCAGCGCCGCCAGCACTTCCGCCAAAGCGGTGTACAGGCGGGGAATATCCGGCAGTGTCGTCATTGGCCCGCACCCCCAATATAATCCGCCAGCCCCGCCATAAAGGCCTTGCGCCGCGGGCGGCTGATCTGTAGCGTATACGGACCAACCTGCACCATATCCTGCTGCACGCCGGAAACCTGCGCCAGATTGACCAGATACCCGCTGTTGCACCGTGCAAACGCCCGGCCCACCAGCTTTTCCTCATAGTTTTTCAGGGTGCCCGGCACCACAAAATCTTCTTTTTCGGTGTAAAAATGTACCTTGTGGCCTTCGCTTTCCAGGTAATAGATTTCCGCCGCGTCCAGCCGCCGCATGCCGCCGTCCACCGCCACGGCCAGGTAATGCCGCTCCCGCTTTTTCAGCTGTCCCAGCGCCTTTTGCAGCTGCTGCGAAAACGCAAAGTAGGGCACCGGTTTCAGCACATAATCCAGCGCCCCAACGGCATATCCGCGGATGGCATACTGCGCCATGTTGGTAATGAACACGATCAGCACCCCGCCGTCCCGCTCCCGAATGCGGCGGGCGGTCTCCATGCCGTCCAGGTGCTTCATCTCCACATCCAGAAAGATGATGTCGAACTGCGAGCGGTAATCTTCCAGAATCTCCATCCCATCCGCAAACTCCGTTACCTCAAACGGCGTGCCGTACTGCCGGGTGTACCGCTGCACATACCCCGCCAGCTGTTCCCGCACCGCCGCCTCGTCCTCCACAATCGCAATCCGGGTCATCTGCTGTTCCCCTTTCTCAACATCACACTGCGGCCCCGCACAGTCCACATCTGGTGCGGCTTCTTAAGGTGTATCTGAAAACAAAGAAAATGACGGATATTTCGCAAGCGCAAGACGGATTTAAGGCAAAGAGCCGCGGGAATCCTTTGTGGATTCCAAGGCTTTTTAACGCAAAATCCCGCTGCGTTTGTAGAAATAAACGATATTTTCGACTTTTCAGCTGTACCATAGATTGTTTTTAGTATAGCACATACAACCATACACAGCAAATGCGGGGTGGAGCAGTTTGTTTGCCCTCAAAGCGTTTTGTCGGTCGGGGCTGCCAGACCAGGCCAGCCCTGGCATGTCACAAATATACAGGTTCATTGCGAATTGTGCCTGTGTGCTGCAAGTGACGGAGCAATAAATCAGCGGGAAAAGCATCACGGAAATCGATGCGCATCTTGAAACCACTGCTCTGCCGGAAAAGCTTCCTGCACCTTGCCGTTTGTGCGCTCCGCCCCCTTTCTGCCATCGTTGACTATTTCTGCCTTTAGTATATAGATCAACAAAAAAACGCCTCACACTTTCGTGTAAGGCATTCTTTGGTGCACCATTAGTGGGTGCATTAAGAATTCAGTCCGGTCCGCTTGTCGGCCTGTAAGGCCTCCATTTTGCTTCGCAAAACCGCTCGTGCGGTTGTACGAAGCGCGCGGCGTACATTGTTCGCTCCCCGCTTTCGCTCACGCTTAATCGTGGCCCCTGCCCACAAACCCGCAGCCATTTTTAACGACCAGTCCCCGCGAGACGAACACGAGCGCTTGCGCGAAGTGCGAGTCCGTCCCGAAGGGAATGGTGCAACAAAAAAGCCGCAACATTCGTTGCGGCTTTTTCTGGTGCACCATCGGGGACTCTCCCGCGCTCTAAAAACGCCCCACTGGGGCGTTTTTGCCCGCCGGACCGGCGGCGGGCCCGAGCTGTTCTC
>ERZ773228.2652-NODE-2652-length-15942-cov-3.017436_pt1 | contig 15942 bp, 15 predicted proteins | sample MGYA00580524_ERZ773228 | MGnify/ENA primary metagenome ERZ773228 (study PRJEB29015, sample SAMEA2737768) | human gut metagenome | biome: human gut; feature: human-associated habitat; material: faeces | place: China | collected 2012 ... | reverse complement strand
ATAGCGTCGCTCTTTGCCATATTAAATCACTCTCCCTAATTGGTCAAAATAAAAGACCGCACGGGAACACACCCATACGGTCGCCTTGGTGGCACAAAGGCCTACCGTGGAGATATTATAGTGCATAGCGACGAATATTTCAAGATGTTGTCACAACTACGTGTAAAAAATGGCGAAAATGCACCCGTTAGGGATGGGTTAGGGATTTTGCATTTTTGCAGTCCGACTATGCTCCGGTTTTCACCGCAATTTTGTCCCTCTGGCCACAGTTGTCATGTGGTTAGACACGACTCAAAATAGAACTAATAACGCAGAAAAACCGCCTTTTTAGGCGGTTTTTCCAGGAAAGGTGGTCCGAGTGACAGGATTCGAACCTGCGGCATCCTGCTCCCAAACCTATCGGGAACACTTTTTCTGCTCGTTTTTGGCGGTTTTTAGTCATTTCCTATTTGTTTTACTTACTCTTTGGCGCTCTTATCTCCACTGTTTCCGAGTGTTCCGGCGCCGTCTGTGGTAATCTATGTGGTCAAAAACGCTTCCCGCCCGGTTTCCGGTGAACTGTCACCGGTGTCGGGCGGGAAGCGTTTTGTGTTTCAGACCGTCTGCATTGTAACTCTGAGCAGGCAGTTGTGCAAGTTGTTTCTGCGCAGACAGCAACTCAAAGGTTGAGCCGCAATAGACAAAGAATAACCTCACACATTTGCCTTCTGGAGATAAAACTCACTCTCCGCAACTCGCGTCACAAAATCATACTCCGGCCGCGTTGCCTTTGAGAGCGAAATATTGTAACGCTTAAACACCGAACGAAAATATGCGAAGAACGCTCTGTCCTCCTCTGTCATCGGGGCAACCCAGCCGTTCTCAGCACCATGGGCTTCGATTTCCTCTAACTCTGCCATACGCTCTTTATCCATGTCAGTTGCTCCTTTCGGTGAACTTTCACCTGTACCAAGCGGAAATCGTTTTGGACTGCCTAAATTGTAACTCTAATGGTAGGGGTGTGCAAGTGGTTTTCTGGGAGGATAGCAGCTCAAAGGTTGAGCCGCTATAGACAGAGAATAGGCAGGTAGATAGGCAGAGGTACTTTCCTTGCTCCCTGGGTATAAATCCCTTAATACAGGCATAATAGTAAGGGATTTATGGCACAGTCTATTGACTATTCTCTTATTTTTTGATATTATTTAAGGGGAAATGAAGAGAGGTGAGGAAATGAGAACCTTCAATTACTCCGCAATCAAGGAGCAGAAGTGGGACTCGGATGTTCTTGGCCTGATTGCGGCCATATACAAGGAAGCCGGTAAGCAGGAACTGTATTTGAAGCAGCGCCCGGAGGAACTCGAAAAACTCGTGGAAATTGCCAAGATACAGAGCACCGAGGCATCAAATGCCATCGAGGGCATCGTCACCACGAGTACCCGAATCCGGCAGCTCGTCGAGGAGAAAACCACGCCGAGAAACCGTGACGAGCAGGAAATTGCTGGATACCGCGATGTGCTGAGTATCATTCATGAGAGCTTTGACGCGATACCAATTACGCAGAACTATATCCTGCAGCTTCACAAAATCCTGTACAGCCACATGAATAACCCGCTTGCGGGCCGCACAAAAAGCGTGCAGAATTATATCACTGCCACCTATCCGGACGGTCATGTGGAAACACTGTTTACGCCGCTTGTCCCTTATGAAACGCCGGAAGCGCTGGACAGAATCTGCGAGGAATACAACCGTGTGATTGGAAATATGGAACTGGAACCGTTGATTGCAATTTCGTTTTTTGTCCATGACTTTCTGTGCATCCACCCCTTCAATGACGGAAACGGAAGAATGAGCCGCTTGCTCACGACGCTGCTTCTGTACCGAAACGGCTTTTATGTCGGCAAGTATACCTCCCTCGAAGCCAAAATTGCTAAAAACAAGGAACTGTACTACACCGCGCTTGCACAGGCGCAAACCGGCTGGCACGAAGGCACCGAGGATGTAGTGCCCTTCGTCAAGTACCTGCTCGGGACGATCCTTGCCGCCTACAAAGACTTTGAAGATCGTATGGCACTTGTGGAAACCAAGCTGCCTGCACTGGAAATGGTGCGCAGAGCAAGCAAGAATAGAATCGGGCGGTTCAATAAGCAGGACATCCGGGAACTCTGCCCAACGCTCAGCGACAGTTCCATAGAGGGAGCCTTGCGAAAACTGGTCGTAGCCGGTGAACTGAAAAAGGAAGGACGCGGGAAGAATACCTGCTATTTCAGGCTAAATTAGATTCCGTTCAATAGGAGCAACTTTTTAGAGGATCGCACCTGTTCATACGAGCAGATGCGATACATTTTACCGTCTTAAAAGACCGTGTACAGTAGAGCTATAGACAAAGAAGAATCAATTTCCGCAGTAAGCATGAATAACCTGTGTAATGAACTTTGCTGTGCCTTTACCACCAGCCCTGTCTGAAATGCTCATCAGCCACAATATACGAAGAAAGTGAAAATGCTTCTTGACAAGCCGTAAGGCAATTCATATAATTGTATTTGTACACGAGAAAAGTTAAAAGCGCATCGATTCGGTATATAGATTTTGTTTCACGATTTATATATTCCAGTCATATTGTATTTTCAACGGTTCTCTTGTACATATCAAGAGAGCCGTTTTATTTTGCTTCAAGACAGGAGGGATTTCCATGGATACGGCATTTATGCGAAAAACATTTGCGCTGATCGCAAAAGGATTGATTGAGAAAGAACAGCTTCTGCAGACGGAACCGACAAGGTATCCCTATAGCAAAGCCATGCAGCATGGGATCAACATGTTTTTGGCCGCAAGTCAATGGGCGGGGAGCCAAGCCGCTGTCGAGTATCCCGACGAGGTCTCTTTCCTTACGCATTTTATCACCAGACCTGTTGAGGAATGGTTCGATACATGGGAATCGGGAGCTGTCGAGCAATTGCATCTTCAGGAAGAGCCTTTTTATGCCTATGACGCCTTTGCGTATCAAAAAGCCGGTAACGTATATGTTCCCAGCTCGGATTGCTATGAGTTCCTGGAAACGCAGGACAGTGACATCATGAATGGAACAGATGAGCGTATTCTCTATGAAAAAATAATTACGTTAAGTCAAGAAGATTACTGCAGGGTCAGAAGATATATCATCGAGCATCCGATTATCACACTCGAGGATAGGCGTACCATGTCTCTTGAGCTGGCCGATGATCCGATGGCCAGAGATGCCTTCCAGTTTGCCTACGAGGAAATTACGGAGGAAAGCTACCGCTGTCCTCGGTGCGGATGGACGATGATGCAAGGAAAATACGGATACAGCTGTCATTCGACGCATTGCACAGATACCCTCCCCGAACTCACGGATGAGATGAAGCTGGATATTTCGGCTGGTGATCTCTATCGGTTAAAGAAAGGCATTATGCGGTATTTTGCCGCGCCGGGAAAGCTTGAACTTGAAATTGCGGCGTTTTGTGAGAAAAAGGAACTTCGCTGGGCATTGTGGCCGCAGATGGACCGCTATGATGTGGAGATCCGGTTCCCTGACGGGGATATTTGGGAAATCGATGCAAAGGCATATCGAAATCCTATCGCGCTCCGCACGAAGATTCAGAATGACGGTGGATTTCCTTCCGGGGACTATGCGCGCGGCTATTTTGCGATTCCCAACGAATATACGGTCAATCAGCGAAACTATACCGCGATCATCAACTGCGTACTGAAGGATCAAAAGAATGTAGAGTGCGTGACTCTGAAGACGCTGAAAACCGCAATTACGAAGAAGGAGGCAGCATGCAATGATGAATAAGAGCAGGGACGGCTGGTACGCTCCGCTCGCGGCACGATTTCAAGGCATGGAAGAGCCTATGCCGCTTGCCAGATTTGCGGCGATCGAAGCGATTCTGCATTTGCTTGCCTTGAATGCACCGGCCACCGATCCGGCAAAAGCCTATCTGTTATTTACCCAATATCAGCTTATTGGCACAACGGCGTGTACGGCTATGGAACACACCTTGCAGCAGGCCCGGCACACATTGGGTTACTATCGTTCTCAAAAATACTGGCAGGATGATTTGCGGGCATATCAGGATCCGAAATATGATGCAGTTCGCGCTTTTTCGTTTGAGAAATCGGGGGAAAGTCGTTCGTTTTCCAAAGCAGAGGGGGAATATCCCTATCCGTATAAGCAGCGCCAAAGGGAGTGGGAACGATTTTGGACGGAAAGACTTGAAGAAGCCAAGCCGACTTCTTATGCCGGAGCTGTAACATATCGCTATCCGTATCTGAATCTGGAAACCGGGGAAACCGAAACTGTTTCAGTCAGATTTGACAGTGACTGTACCGCACCCGTTCCACCGGGAATTCCTGAAAAGGGACGCAGAGAACCAATTTCCGTCACTCTGGACGAACTGCTGAACACCGCAAAGGAAATGGCCGGGATGCATCCCGGTGACCCGTGCTGCGAGATTTTATCGACCAATATTCTCAAGCAGATCAATGAGGCTTCCGTCAGTACATGTACGAAGCTCACGATTTTTGAGGTCGTCAATATCGTTGGCATGGTTGGCGCGGGCAAATCCACGCTGATCAAGGTGTTGGCATTTTGGTGTCATAAAAATGGGTACCGGATGACGATCGTTGTTGACACGGTAGCCGAAGTCATGAACCTGCAGAAATATTTATCAGCCTTTGGGGTTGCGGCAAGCCCGTTGATTGGCCGCGGTGAAAGGCTAAAATATATCAATCAGGTCGCGCAGCCCTGTGAGACCTGTTTGCCGGCAGAATTTTCTCAATACTTAACGCCGTTATGTTTGGTTGATGGGATGGATGCGCAGCATAGTGAAGCGGTCGCTTTCGGCAAAGAGCCGTGCTACGCCCTGAAAAAAGGGAACAAGAATCACCTGTGTCCGTATTTTCATCAGTGCCTGGGCACCAGAATGCTCCGTGAATGCTATACCGCTTCCGTTGTTATCACAACAGTTGCGGGCTTTGCGGCATCTCGGGTAGGAGCGCAGCGGGAAACCTTTCTGGAGTTGGTAATGCGCGGCTTTGATGTGGTCGTCTTTGATGAAAGCGACAGAGTTCAAAAAACGCTTGATCACTTTTTTATGCCGGAAACGAGCTTTAATAGCTATATCCGCGAATGTGCCGAAGATTGCAGCGCCTATATGCGGCTGAGCAGCAAACGCAGAGAGGAGAATCTGGCCGAGCAGAGATACGATGAAATGCAGCGCCAGAGCGTGACAGTCCTGAGCTGTCTCGTAAAATCTCTGCACCATGAATTGGGTACATGGAAGAAAATTGCGCATGGCGATCCTTTCTCGGCACTTACCCTCTTAGAGGATATGTACCGGGATGAGTCGGAATATAGAATTTCATATGCCGTCTATCAAGCCATCTATGACCTGATCGATATGCAGGATGAAGACGGAATCCGTCAAAGTACGCTATGGGCCGTTCTTGAGAGCTCCTGCAAGAGTACCGACGAGACGTTCTTTAACCAAATGTACCGCGTTTGGCTGAATGAGCTGGGCGATGATTTTTCGCGGCCTGAGAAGGATAAAGTGAAACAAATCCAAGATGCCCGCATCAAGCTTATTTTGCGGCTCATTTATTTTGATCACTTTATCCGAGACCTCAGCGATGCGTATGAGGCCAGCCATGAAACCTCTTACGGACAAAATGAGCTGTTCGGATTCCTGCAGACCCGTTTTCGGCAGCAGCAGTATTTCCTGCCCTCTGCGCTGTGCGGCAACCTGTTCGGCCTGAAAAAGACAGACGACGAAGACATTATTCTGTTCCGCCAGTTCGCGTTTGGCCGAAGCCTGATGAAGGATCTTCCGTATCTGCGCACGGACGCACAGGGCGATCCTGCGGGTCCTCATGTGATCATGCTGTCCGGTTCCAGCTGGGCGGAGGGCTCCTATGAGTACCACATCAATCGGCCGGTGAACTATATCCTTGAGGCAGATTGTGAGAAACGCGCATTTTTAGAAAAAACGCGTTTCTTTGAATCCGGTTTTCCGGAGCGTATTTCCGGTGCGTCGGATGATCAGCGCATGGTGCAGCTGCGGTTTGCGACCGAACGGACTGTCGATCTGATCGTCAGAGAATATGAGAGAAGGACCGGGAAGATCCTGTTGGTCGTCAACAGCTATGTTCAGGCACAGGAAGTACAGCAAACACTGGAGACGGCCCTGCGGAAGGTCAATTGCCCTGCACAGGTTTGCCGGATGATCTCTGATGCCGTCAGCAGCGAGAATGTTCAGGGAACGGTGCGCCGGGGGGAGGTCAGCCGGTTTGCCGGGATGAAAGAGGAGATCCTGATTGCGCCCGCTATGGCGATCGAACGCGGACACAACATTGTCGATGAGTACGGCCACTCTGCCCTTTGCGCGGTGTTTTTCATGGTGCGGCCGATGGCTGTTCCTGACGATATCCAGCAGAAGGGCAGCAAGCTCAATGGATTTGTGGAATCCCACTGTCATCGGGGGCCACAGGAATCTCTGTTCGCACACAATGTGCGCATCCGGCAATTTGCGGCACAGCAGTGGGCCAAGATGAGCAAAAGCAAATCGTTTGGTTTGGCTGAGCTGGATACCGAAGAGCGGAAAGATGTGGTTGCAACACTGTTTGTTTTGATCCTTCAGATTTTTGGCCGGTTGGCGCGTGTAACGGATGTGACAAAGCCGGAACCGCATGTTTATTTTATTGACGGCGCATTTCGCGGCCGCGAAGAAAAGCAAGGTGACTTTGACTGTCTCTCCGAGTTGGGCAGGTACTTAGATGCATTGATGACCTGCAAAGACAGTGCGGAAATTGCCGAAACGCTATATGCTCCATTTTATAAAGCTTATCGAAAGGACATTCCGTATGAATCATAAAATGTATCCGCTGGCATATAAACTGTCTCCCAAACAAACCTGCACCCTGTATTATTTAGGGTTTCCCACATCCTGGAAAGCGGCCCTGCTAAACATCGCACGGAAGACGAACCCGAAGTTTAAGGATGAGTATGGACTTCCAACGAATGCGCTGAAGAAGCTGGTCGACAGTTGGATGGAAGGTATCATCGCTTTAGCTCCGCTAAAAAAGGACAGCCATGATGAGCGTTGGCTTACGTCCTGCTATGAATACTCTGAGGAGAATTTGCGGGCATTGTGCGGCATTATTATGACCTGGGTAAAAGCCACATATGTCACGTCTTCAAGAGTAAACCCCATAGCAAAAAAACTCGCAAAAGAATTTTGCGATACGATGAATTGGGAAGAACTTGCGGCGGTTCGCTCCACGGACGAAGTCTGTCTTACGCTTGAGAACGGAACGGTTTGCGAAGCCGCTTATCAGGCGATTCCGCTTCTGGCGATCAACCGTTTGTTGGGAAAAGAGATTACCCTGAGCGGGCAAACGCTACACCTGTGCTATGCCGCCAAGAATCAGCTGGTCAGCGATCCGATCACGGATATGAAAAGTCATCATCAATACTCTTTTGTATTTGATCTATCTGTACAGACAACTCCTCCGGGAAGAAAAGCGCTGCTGCTGTGCCAGATGAGCATTCGCCGCTGGATCCCCGATAACCTCAATAAAGAGCGGCCCCCGTTTTTAACGAATGCGGTCAATTCCCATATCAAGATCTCAGAGGACAAATATTGTCAAGTGCCCATTGTCTATGGTTACGCTGCCAAGCAGCCCGTATGGAAAGAGCAGGACGAGGAGTGCTACAACATTTGGGGATATGAGCAATTGCCATCGGCGGAAGCTGTTGTGAAAAATCCCGCGGCATACGCGGGAAAAATTCTCCTTCCCTATAAAAACGGCATGGCCGGCTTTGTGGCTCCCAAAATCGGAACAGGCGTGTCCGTTGTTGACAAGGCGTCACTGTACCAGTCGGTGTCTGCTCTGCTCGGTGATATGATTTGTGAGCAGCCCGAAGCGGAGCGGGTCATGCTGCGAGGACAGAAACTCAAAAAATATGACTCTCCGCAGGAATACGAGGATCCTGAAGTTTTCCGGAACTGGGTCAGGCAATGCGCCGCGACAGACCAAATCACATTCGAGCTGTATGGCCTGTGGAAGGATGCTTTACAGCAAAGACTGCTGAAACAGATCCAGGCCAAAATTGAACGGGATTTTGGCGATGAAAAGGATACATCCAGCCTGAAAGTGCGGTATGTGTGTAAAGAAACCGGCAGTCTTGCCGACGAAATGCCGGACAATAAAAGGCAAACGCAGATTACGCGATGCGGCGAAATCGTCAAGCAATTAGGCGATACCAATGGGGTAACGGCTTGTATGTTCGTTTTGCCCGGGCAAGAAAACTATGGCGCTGGCGATCCGAAATCCGTTCTTCGCAATGCGTTTGCCCAAACGGGACGAGTTGTGCAGTTCGTTACCCCGGAGGAGGATGCCAGCCAGAACAAAATTGAAAATGCTGTGTATGACCTCTATCGGCAGTTGGGTGTTGTAACCCTGCTGGATTCTGAACGGGACCAGCCTGATTTGGCGCATACACCCTGTGTGGGGATGCATTTGTGTACGCAAGTTCATGGGATCTCCAATAAAGCGCGTTTTCTTCCGTTTTACATTACGGTTGATTTGATAGAGGGAAAGACGCAGGTACATTGTGACGCGTTCTCAAAGCGGACGGTCTCTTATCGGGAAGCGTGCCTTGAGATGGCGCGGCTTTTCTGGAACAGCGATTTGGAACAGCGCTGTGTTGCCGCAGGCCGCACCCCCGCGAAGCAAAAACTCATAGAGCTGAAAAACCGGTACGATACACCGGAAAACGGAGTGCTGGTTTTGGTACAATCCGATGGAGATACACGGGTAGTATGGGGCGGTATCTCCGACAAGGAGATCGGCGGATATGACAGGGCAGAGGCGTATTACCCGACTCAGGTAAACGTCGGGACACCGCATAGTCCGTACTTACTCTCCTTGGCGGATTCAGGCGTGCGGATCATCCGGCTCAGGAGCAATCAGGAAGTTCCGGATTATTTCACGGAGTTGAGCGCGAAAGCTTCTGACGAAAATTTGCAGCGTTCTTCCGTATCGGGTATTTTTAAATACGAGGATGTGTATTGGGGCATTCATACGAAGCCGAACGATATGCGCTATACACATAGTCTGAAAGAATCCAAGATCGATTACCCCAAACATTTCTTTGCCGAAAAGGACATGATTGAATTGTACCCATTGCAGCTTCAACCGGGGGATGATGCAGCAAGCTGGATCTTCTATACCAACGCATTGAGAGATCTTCCGATTCAGTACAATCAGTCGACGGTTCTGCCCCTACCACTCCATCTGGCAAAAGGCCTTGAAGAGTATCTTTTCAAGGTATAAGTAGATAATACAAAAGTAGGCATCACCTCAAAAATAGAGGTGGTGCCTACTTTTCATTTCAGTTTTGCAATGAGATTAATTAGGGGGAATGCCTATTTTAATATGATAAATGGCTAAATGTGTGTAAAATTTTCCGAATTAGTAGTAGTTCAGGTGAGTTGCCAGAGATAAAGAGATACGCCCCAAAACGCTAACTGAGATTTATGCTCGCCTTACCCGAAGAAATACTGCTTCATATCTGAGACACCGCCATCCTTATCGCAGAACCACTCGTAATCAGAGTGGCAATTTTGGCAGTGAGCAATTACATCGAATCCGCCGGGTGAATGTTGGTTGTCAGTAATGCTCATGCCCTCCAAGGGCTTCCCACAGGCGGGGCACGGTCTGATCTTCCTTGCCTGACGAGTGGCACGCTCTCTCTGCTCTGTTTCAAGTGCATCTAAAAGACCCTGCCAAAGATTTGGATTCAGTTCATGCTCTGCATAGTCTTCAAGGTGCCGCCGAATATCATCGGCAGCCAATACGAGAAACTTATCATCCAGAAGCCGAATGTGACGCTTGATATAATTGGCAACTACCACGGGCATGCAAGTATTCCTGCCTATCGCATACCGCATTGCCGACAACAGGATTAAGCGAAAATCAGAATCGCAGATCGGAGCGGGCAGATCCTGAGGGAACAGCAGAAACTATAAACTTGATTCTTACTGATCCGCCGTATAATCTCGGCAACTTTATGAAAAGCAGAGATACCAACCTCAAAAAAATGCGTGACAACTTCTTTGGGGCTGCGGGTTGGGATAACCTTGAATATGATGAGTGGGCAAATGCTATGGACGCTTTCTTTGCGCAAGCTGCGCGAGTTATGAAAAAGGGCGGGTCTATGAGTGTCTTTATGGCGGCCATCAAAGTCGAAACCGCCATCAGTCTGGCCGAAAAGCACGGATTTTATTATAAGACCACTGGAATCTGGCATAAACTGAATCCTATGCCCCGGAATATGAATTTGCACTTTGTAAACTCTACGGAAACATGGATTTATTTTACATATAAAACACGCACCGGCACCTTTAACAACAATGGTGCGGTGTTGCACGATTTTATTGAAACCGCAGTAACTCCTGCCAGTGAGCGTAGATATGGTAAGCACCCTACGCAAAAGCCAGAGGTGCTTATGAGTCATTTTGTTGAGGTTTTGTCTAACGCAGACGATTGGGTTCTCGATCCTTTCATGGGAAGCGGTATATCTGGAGTCGTAGCGAAACGAACCTGTCGCAATTTTATTGGAATTGAACTGGATAAAAATTACTTTGATATGGCAAAAAAACGCATCGAAGGAGGTCGAACGGAATGAAACCTACAGTCATTGACCTCTTTGCAGGCGTTGGCGGTTTGTCACTTGATTTTGAACAAGCCGGTTTTCATGTTGTACTGGCAAATGAGTATGACGATGAAATTGCAACCGCATACCGAAAAAATCACCCTGAAATAAAAATGGTGGTCGGTGATATCACGGCGTTAGATCTCGAAAACACTTTCGGAGTGTTTTCCGGGAAAATCGATGTAATTATTGGTGGTCCCCCATGCCAAGGGTTCTCTCAAAAAGGGCAGCGTAAAACAATTCACGATGAGCGTAACTTCTTATTCAAGTATTATGTTAAAGTCGTAGACCTTGTTCGACCCAGATCTTTTGTAATGGAAAATGTCCCGAATTTGCTGACGGCTGAGAATGGATATTTCCAGAAGGAAATTATTGACCTTTTTAATGGAATGGGGTACAGCTTGAACACTGGTGTCCTTAACGCAGCAGATTATGGTGTACCACAAAACAGAAGACGTGCAGTGATTATCGGTAAAAGAGACGGCGAAGCACCTGCGTTACCGACAAAACAGGACGGCGTGTAAGAATTTATACTTTCATGCCTTGATTTCATGAAAGCGCACGGCTTGTTCACAGATAAATCTCTTGAAACACTCCAGGACAAAGAGCAATGTGCAGTTTTATTCCGCCACAACTCGCTTAATGGCATTCTCTTGCGTGTGAATCCTAACCAACCGGACGATGAGCAGCGTAAGGATACTAACGGCAATACCCGCTACTATTCCGAAAAGTATATGATCGCCGAAAATGGATATTTTGTTTCCTCAGAATGGAGACCCGACAGAACGGATGCAAGAAAGCCATTAATAGATTGGATTTTTGCACTAATGCAGGAAATTAAATTCAGCACAGGCTATCAGAGTGAATTTCCTCGTAACCGCATCCTCTTTGGCGCTCCTGGCACTGGTAAGAGTTTTACGCTGAACCACGAAAAGGATCTGCTGCTTGCAGATGGCGGTGAATACGAGCGCGTGACCTTCCATCCGGATTATTCCTATGCCAATTTTGTCGGTACATATAAGCCTGTGCCCTGCAAGGACAGCGATGACAAGGATGCCATTACTTATTCCTATGTACCCGGCCCATTCATGCGTACCTATGTAAAGGCGTTACAGAACAGCAAAACTGATACGCCAAAGCCTTTCCTTCTTGTGATTGAGGAGATTAATCGAGCCAATGTAGCAGCTGTGTTCGGTGATGTGTTCCAGTTGCTTGACCGTGGTGACGACGAGGTCAGTGAATATCCGATTCAGGCATCTGAGGACGTTAAAAAGTATCTGGCGGGAGAACTTGGGGGCAATCCCGATGATTATTCCAAAATCCGTCTCCCAGACAATATGTTCATATGGGCTACCATGAACAGTGCTGACCAGGGTGTATTCCCGATATATACTGCTTTTAAGCGCAGATGGGATTTCACTTATTTGGGTATCGATGATAGTGAAGCTGGAATCGTTGGCAAAAAGGTTGTTCTCGGCCAAGGCGATTATCGCCGTATTGTGGAATGGAATGCGCTCCGCAAGGCCATCAATAATGAGTTGCTCACTTATAAGGTGAACGAAGATAAACTGATGGGACCATATTTCATTTCCAAGAAGAACCTGCCGGAGGGCGAAATGATTGATCCTGCTGTATTCACTCGCATCTTTAAAAACAAGGTCATTATGTACCTGTTCGACGATGCCGCAAAGCAGAAGCGCATTACTCTGTTCGGCGGCTGCGATGAGAAGGCAAAGAATCAGTATTCCAAGATCTGCAGAGAATTTGACACCAAGGGTGTTTACATTTTCTGCGAAGGAATCAGCAGCCAGTTTATTGATAATGTTCCAGAGGATGACGGGGAATGATTTCAGTATTTTTACGAGAACAAAAACGCTATACCCAGGAAGACCTGGTTAAAGAGTTCCATTGCTCCGAGGAAAAGACTGTCCGCATTCTGAAGCGTCTGAAAGAATATGGCGTTCTGAAGGCCGTAAAAGCAAATGACACACAAAAGGACCACACCGATTTGTTGGATGAGGACATCGAAATTGCCGACGTTGAGGTTGGCGAAAATGAGTATCTATATGTGTTCACCTTTGTGGGTGTTATTACTATTGAGGGCCGTGTGCTGAAATGCTATCCGAAATATCTGCTTGATGCCACGCCCCCCAAGGCAGAACGGAAACAAGTGCTGAAGGTTCTGGAAAAGTACAATTCCAAGGAACAGATCATTCGTATGTACAACGATACGAGTGACAGCAGCGTATTTAATATGTTGGCTGTTATGCTGTTCCTCCTCCAGGATTATTTCGAGTATGGTGCCTATACCAACACACAGGACATTATTGAATCCAACGGGTCCGGTGACATCCTTTGGGATAAGACCATCAATGAAACATTCACGCTCTTAAGTAACAATCGGCCATATTACTCAGAGTTACTGACCATGAAACGGGTGAACGACGATTTTGATTTCTTTAAGCGCCTGCATGAGTGCATTCTTACACGTTGCACGGTGGAACTGCGGGATGCCGATTTGCTGGATCTTTTTGATATTATTGGCGTTGATATTTCTGACGAGAAGATTGATAGCTTTGGCGACAAGGAATATATCTGGGTCGTATTGCAAAGGAGCTCGATGTTCAGTTTAACACCCGCAAACAGCTCCTGCTGAAAACCCTCTATGCTTACATAGCGAATAGCAGCACACTGGACGATTTGGACTGTTTTAGTATGTTTGGCACGAATAGCTTTAACCTGGTGTGGGAGAAAGTCTGTGCAGAAGTAATGGACAACCAGCTACAGAAGCCAATCGGCGGACTTCGACTTCCTGTACCGTTGGCTGAGCAGTACCGTGATATACGACATAAAAAGCTTATTGATTTGATTGACAAACCTCAATGGGCAGGAACTGCACCAAGTGGTGAGCCATTCGTAAAACAAGCCGAGGACACGCTCATCCCCGATCTCATTTCCATCGTTAATGTCGATGGAAGCTATCAATTTGTCATCTTTGACGCCAAATACTACAACATCCAATTAGAACATAATAAAAAGCTGCGTGGTCAACCAGGTATTGAGTCCATCACCAACCAGTCTCTGTATCAGTTAGCATATCAGCCGTTTGCGGAAGTACATCAGATTAATACGGTACGAAATTGCTTTCTCATGCCAACCGATTCTGCAGAAGTAGTTGAGAAAGGAACTGTGTCTCTCGCTATGTTAAGTAATATGGGATTGCAGGATATTCAGGTACGATTGCTACCCACAGAGACCGTTTATCGCCACTATCTTGAAAATACAAAGATGGATATTAGGATACTAAACCTGTAAAAGGGCTCTTAATGAAAACAACTAATCGAAACGAAAATACCAATAGATGGATGCTGATTCATTGCGCTGGTGGCAGTTGGCGAAGCGGTTTAAGCGCTTGGAAAATAATGTGGGGGTATAGTTAACATGGGAGCCCGCGCCACGAGTACCCCACATCCCCAATAGCGGCTGAAACGCAATGTTCCAGCCGCTATTTTTCTTAAAAGTTTCAGTAGCTGTTTCCGTCGAACTGTGGTATATGTGTTTGTGCTGCAAGGAGGCGAGCGCATGAAATACAAGCTACTGAAAGAGCTATATGACTGTTTTTATACCCCACCCGAACTCTCGGCGCAGAAGCAGGAAATTGAGGAGTGCCACCGAGCACTTAGCGAGGCGTTGGGAAAGCCGGAGCGTCGGCTGGTGCTCCGGATCATCGACGCAAAAGACCGTATTGCGGAGGACACCTCCATCGACAGCTTTATCACCGGATTTGAACTGGCGTGGAAACTCTCCATGGAATTGAACTATTACGAAAACGAGCGCTCAGTCTCCTGCCGAACGACAATGGAGTTGAGGGCTCGTTTCACATCTAAGGAGGAAGAGAAATGAAGAAACTCATCATAGTGACAATGATTGCCGCATGTGTCGCCCTGTGCGCCGCTGTGTGGCCACATGGCAACGCGGTCGAGGAAACACCCGTCCCAGCCGCAGAAACCACTGTGAGCGCCAAGGAAGCGACCGTTGGAGAAATTGAGGAACCCGCAGCACTGGCAGAGAAGGAAAAAGGGGCGGTTCCGCAGCAAGAAGCATCCCAAGAGGAACGTCCTGAACCAGAGACAGAGTCTATTGAAATGCCCGCAGATTCTGAACTCCAGCCTTCCGCAGAGCAGTCACCCACTAAAAATTCCGCACCAGAGCCAACTCCATTCCAACCGCCTAAAGAACTGCAGCCCGGTGAGAAAGTCTATGTGGCGGGTTTCGGCTGGGTGGAGTACGAGGGGCCAAACTACTGTGAAGATGGTACGGATATTTACGAAAACGGCAACAAAATTGGGATCACGGGGTGAAATGTGTAGTTGCCCATTGCATTCGCTTCCCATTCGTGTTATCATGATAACGCTAAATTGTTGTACTGTCCTGAACTTTGATCGTTCGTAGCATGAGAGTACGAATCATATTGAACGGCAGAGACATAGACAATTTTGCAGACAAATGAGTAAATCCTCGAAACTATCGATTCCAATTAAATTCTCATTATGGAATTGAGAAAGCAGTTTGCTGGTTGACTGTCGTTGTCCCCCTGTTGTTTCGATGCTTTGCACCACAAAATCGAACCGAAGAAAGTGTTCTTTCGTCGGCTCTGTTTTGTTGCGTGCAAAGCGGTCTTCCGGATGATCGCAGTCCACGCACGAAGCAAAGTGCGTGGACTTTTTTCGGCTCAGAAAGGAGGCCAATTATGAGAAAGGTATCAGGAAAAACACATACCAAAGAACAGCTGGATCACTGGGCAAATCTGCATAATCCCAATAACAAGGCATATCGAGCTGACGCTGACAATCGTGCCAATCAGATGAATCCAAACCACAGAACGCACCAGAAAACTCACAATGCAAACCGCAGAAACAAAGCACATTGGATGCCCCTGTGGGCACCTGACTATCCGGCATACGATGATTAAAATTGGAGGTGCACGGTATGTCAAAGTACATTTTCGACTACGATGACGGCGACTTCGCCATGAGTATTTCTGACAGCATGGCGATGGACTCCGAAGGAAATCTCATGATGCGCATGGGCGACCACATAGCAATGGATATGGACACCGGCGATATTCACATGATATCATCATGGACTGATGATGACGAGTAAATCATAGGTAGTAGCTCAGCGGCTGCACCGCCATAGACAAGGAAAACACTTTCAAAATCCAGACA
>ERZ773228.2651-NODE-2651-length-15942-cov-3.922012_pt1 | contig 15942 bp, 11 predicted proteins | sample MGYA00580524_ERZ773228 | MGnify/ENA primary metagenome ERZ773228 (study PRJEB29015, sample SAMEA2737768) | human gut metagenome | biome: human gut; feature: human-associated habitat; material: faeces | place: China | collected 2012 ... | reverse complement strand
CGCCCGTTAGGGGCGAACACGCTAACGCAGTTCGAGTACCCCGCTCAGCCGGTGCTGAAAAAAGGCTGCCGCCCGAAAAGGGTGAACCGCCTGCGCGGTTCAGTTTCCCCGCTCAGCCGGTGCTGAAAAAACGAAAAGGGCATACCTTTCGGTACGCCCTAATGTATAAATTATTCCACTTCCACGCCGTTGATCCGCGCGGATTCATCCCCGGTGAGCGGAATGACAAGGCACTTCTGCCCTTCCACGACCTCGGTATGGACGTTTACGGCTCTCTCCTGCGGCATGCGCACGTCGATGACCGTGCCGGTCTCCCACGGAACGTCGTCCTCGTCCGTGTCGGCGGCGTTTGCCGCCTGATGCGCCAACTCCTGCTGCAGCACTGCCACCTTCTGCTCCAGGGCGGCGGTATGCGCCTTGACCGTGCCCTCCTCGACCAGACGGCTGTCCAGCACGTTATGCGCCTGCGGCGGCTGGTCACCGAACACCTGCTCGTACGACTTCTCGATCTGCGCGCGCACCTCATCCGGCACCTCGGCCTCGGTCGCCAGACCGGAAACCGCCTCGGCGGTCAGCTCGACCGGCGGCAGACTCTCGTCCTCCTCCCGCTCGGCCACCATCGCGCTGATGGTCTTCTGCATCTGGAAGAACGCCGCGTCCGCCTGCTCCTCATCCTCACCGAAGGCGTCGTGCACCACGTTCTTGAACGCCAGCTTGTCCTCGGCAGCCGTGCGCTGCGCGACACAGCCGAGCACGTTCTCGATGAACTCGGGGTGCGACGGACGGCCGGTCTTGACGTAGTACATCACGGCGTTGACATCGCTGCCGCGGTTTGCAAACGCCGGGTACACAAAGCCGAGGTCGGGCAGACCGACAACCCAGTCGCGCTCCCGCGCACCGATGCGGTTTTCGTCCTCCTTATAGCCGAGCGCAGGCTTCGCCAGCTCGACCGGACAGACCGCGCACACGCAGTACGCATACAGCTCGGTGGATTCGTCCTGGTCCTCGCCCGAGGTAGCCTTGCTCGGCACGTCGTACACATCGTGGTAAACCACGATCAGGTAGTTGCCCGGGTAGCTGTACTCCTCGATCACCTGCTCGTACAGACGGTCAAGCAGCTCCTCGTTCGCCAGCTTGCTGTCCTTGAGCGTCAGCAGGTATTTCTGGTGCTCGATGCCGCTGTCGCTGCGGTCAAACTCCAATTCCAGCAGGTTTGCGCCGAGCGTGCCGCTGAACGTCTTTTTGGCGATCTCGAGGTACTTGTAGTATTCATCCTCTTCCAGTTCGGAAAACTGCTCGGTAAACTTGGTCACGATCTGCTTGCCGCTGTTGACGTAGCAGCCGCACAGACGCCCGAACGTGCATTCGGTCTTTTTCAAACGGCGGCGCAGCTCCTGCACATCGCCCTTGGTGATATTCATAGGTTTCGCTCCTTAGCGTGTGGATTCGGTATATACAAGTATACGGCATTTTCCATGCAAAAGGCAAGCATTTTCACGCAAAAAGCGGCCGACCGGGTAAGGTCAGCCGCAAATTGACAGGTTTTGCGCCTGTGTGATATACTTGTCATAAGGAAACGCCTGTTTGCATGGACAAACGGTCAGCTCCTCTTTTCCTCCCTCGGTTTGAGGCGGAAAGGAGGTGGCGTAAATGCGGAAGAAAGCACTTCAGCTTTTGGTATGTGCAGTCATTGTATTGTACATTTTCTCCGTATATGCGCGATGACCGTCCGGCGGCAACCGTACGGTCATCTGTGAAAACTTTTGACTGAACTTGGGAGCTGACCGTCCAACGGACGGCGTTTCCCTTTAATTACATTATAGCACACTTTCAGGTGCTGTCAACCTGCGGAAATTGACATCTTTCGCACGTCCTGTTATACTTAACTCGTGGAAACGCTGTTGCACTCGCAGTGAGCAATCACTGCAGGCGGTCAGACCCTCTTCTTCCCCACGGTCTGTGGGCGGAAGGAGGTGCTGCGCATGAGGAAGAAAGCCTTTGAGCTTTTTATCTGTGCGGTCATTGTACTGTACATTTTTCTCGTAAATGCGCATTGACCGCTTGGCTGGTACCCAAACGGTCAATGACTTATTGCATATTGATTGTTGAAAGGGTCTGACCGCTGTATAACAGCGTTTCCCTTTTTGTATCTTTATTATACCACACGAGCGCATGTTGTCAAGCGGCGTAATTTGCCGTAAATGCGCGATGACCGCTTGGGTAGCCTCCAAACGGTCATCGTCCAAAAAACCTTGATTTGTTGTAAAGTCTGACCGCTGTACACAGCGTTTCCCTTTAATAAAATTATACCACACTCCCGTGCAAAGTCAAGCGCGGGAGCATTTTTATGCCCGCTCTGCGCTCTCATTCGGCCGGCTCTCTCCCGGAGCGTTCCCCGGTTTCTCCGGCGGCTGCACCCTCACCTCAGGCGGGTTTCTCTTATCGCCGGACTGCCGGAACCGATCGTCAATATGCTCACGAAGCCGTTCGGCGTGGCCGCTGCTGCGCGAGGTCACGGTGATGCTGACGCGCTCGCCTTCCTTTGCTTCCTGCCGGACGGTATGCTCCACCGCCTTATCAATGTGTGCAAACCGCGGAATTTTGCCGTCCGGCGGCTGCTCCCTGCCGGAAACGCGGGCGCCGAGCACCTGATTGAACCGGTTTACCGTATACACCACGCTGTCCGTGCCGCCCACGACGCTGACGCTGGCATACGGCTCATACGCGGCATACACGCCGGTGGTCGCCATGCCGCACAGGACAGCCACGCACGCCGCCCAGGTCATCGGCTTTTTCCACCGTCTGCGGCGCTTCGCCGGAATACGAATCTCCTGTCCGACCGCTCTGTTCTTCGCGTCTACAAGGTGAACCGTGCCATCCTCCGCGAGCGCGGCGGCCTTTCCCGCTCGAATATCCGTAATTATCGCACGCATTGCTCTGCCTCCTTGCGCATGGTCTGCAGATAGGTGCAGAGGATGGGGTAATCGCCGTCGATGAGCAGCGCCGCCGCTACAATGTAATCCCGGTGACGGGTTATCGTCCGCGCCGACACGCCGCACTGCTGCGCGAGCGCCTTGACCGGCAGGCTGTGCGCGCTCTGCATGGACGCGAACAGCACCGGCGAATGCAGCAGCGTGCCGACCGCCGCGGCGCAGCTGCGGCGCGTCTTGTCCGACTTGGGCGAGCTTGCCGCTAAATCATAAAACGCGAATCCGTACTTCTCAAACACCGTGTTTGCCGCCTCGATTTCCTCCTGTGCGCTGATGTGCCTTGCTTCGCTCATCTGCTCCGTGACCGCCTGCTGCATGGCGGCGTCCGCGCTCTCGCGGTCCACCGTGCCGTCGAACGTCTGCGGGGCAAGCGGCGTTTCCACATCAAACCGATGCTGACTGCGGTAGTGGTCGGCAAGGCGTCTGCCAATCACAAGCGATGCATACGCGCCGAACGGCCCGCTTTCCGGGTCGTAGCCCTTGATGGCTTCGTAGAAGGCCAGCAGCGCGACCGAGTATTCATCGTCGCTGCGCGTGACCGCAAAGCCTGCGTGCCTGCTCGCGCACCGGAGAACGAACGCCTCGTGCGCCTGAATGAACCGCTCCAAAAACGGCTCGTCCGTGCGTGCGCGGACTGCCTGTATGCTCGTCTGCATGCCGCCGCCTCCCTTCCTTTGATATGAGACTATACCGCATAATTAAAGCTGCGGCGCTTTGTGGTATAGTCTTATTCTAGATTTGCTGTGTGTTGAAACGGTGTACCGACTGTTACCGTTCTGCGTAGACTTGCGTATGGTTTGAAGGACAAAAAAGAGCACCGCAGAATGCAAACTGCGGTGCTCTTTCATTCGTTCAGGCTGTTGCTTTATCGTTCTCTTCGCGCGTTAGCGCGCATTCAATAGGATTGCATTGCAATCCATAAAAACGGGGAGCATGTATCAGCGCAGCGCGGTCAAGAAACCGCGCAAGGATAGCGCAAATTTTTATACTTCCGGAGGGAGAAAGTTTCAACCAACGGGCGGAACTTTCGGACGACTTTGGAACGGCCCACGGTCCGTTCCTGCTTGTCGGCGAAACTGTAGTTTCGCGACAGTCAGAGTGCAGCGAAACGCTGCAGCATTGCCGCGCACTCCGCGCGGGTAGCCGTTGCCTTGGGAGCGAGTGTCGAGGACGTTTTACCGGTCAGGATACCGTTCTTGACGCACCACTGCACCGCCTTTTCCGCATACGCGGAAACCGAGCCTGCGTCCGTGTACGCGGACAGGTCTGCCGCGCCGTCCGGCTCACCGGCATAGCGGTACAGCATGGCGGCAAGCTGCTCTCGAGTGATATTCCGGTTCGGAGCAGAGCCATCGGATACGCCCCTGCTCTTCGCCCAGTTCATGCCCTTTTCATACCAAACCGTGCCGCCCTCTGTCGATTCACCGGCATAACGCGCCAATACGGTCATCAGCATTCCGCGGCTCATGGTCGCGCTCGGTGAAAAGGCGGTCGTGCTCGTGCCGTTCATCAGGCTGTTGCTCGTGACGTACTGCACCGCACTTGCAAACCAACTGTTCTGCGGCACATCCTTGAAGCTGCCGACCGTGGCCTGACTGCCGTTCTGGTCCGGCTGACCGCCCTGACCCGGCTTAAACGTGCTCATCGAGCTGCTTGAATCAGTGGTACCCAGCTTTGCCTCTGCCGTGCCGACCGAGGTGCCGTCCACCAGAACCGTGTACGTCTCGCCCTCCTTGATATCCGCCGAGGAGAAGATCACACTGCTCATCGAGCCGAGCGCGGTTGCGGTGTACAGGGTCTTGCCGGAGGAATCCTGCACGATGATGACGCTGCCCTCCTTGATGCCGAGGGCGCTCTCGCGGTTTGCGGGTGCGCCGCCCTGCTGACCGCCGTTCATATTGCCGCCGGAGGGCTTGGTCGGGCGAGTGGTGCCGGTTGTGTCGTTTGCATCGGTCGGCGGTGTCGGCGGATTGCCGTTCGTGCCGTTTGTGTCATCCGGCGGGGTCATGCCCTGACCGCCGCCCTGTCCGTGCGGGCCGCCGCCCATGCCGCCGCCGGACGGCGAGGTCTCACCGACTGCGATATACGCCTGCGTGCCGGCGCTCGGCTCCATGCCCGCGCCGAACAGCGTACCGCCGGACAGCGTGAACGTGCCGTCATAGTCAATCGCCGCGTCCATCATGGCATCCGCGCCGTAGACCTCCACCTTGCCGCCCGTGATATTGATATCGTTGTTGGAGTCCAGACCGTCCGAGCCTGCGTCAATGTACAGGTCGCCGCCCGCAATGCTGATGGCGTATTTGTCGCTGCGCTCACCGAGCTGGCTGCTGGCGGCATTTACGCCGTCATCCGACGCCGCAACGTCAATATCGCCGCTGTACACGTTTACCGTCGTGCCCTCAAGGCCCTCATAGCTTGCGGTGATGTGGATGCGCGGCGTACTCGTCGAGGACGCACCCTTGGTGCCGATCACAAGGTCGTTGTCCGCGTGAACGCCGTCGTCACCGGTTGCAAGGGTCAGCGTACCGCCCGAAATCGTGACATCGGTGTTGGCGTGCAGGGCGTCATCCGCGCTGTCTACGGTCAGCGTGCCGCCGGTGACGGTCAGCGCGCCGCCCGCCTTAAAGCCCTTGCAGGAGGCGGAATCGTCCGTGAGCGCGGTCGTGTGGCCGCCGTTCGTCTTGACGTGAAACGTGCCGCCCGAAATGGTCAAATCGCCGTCCGCCTGAATGCCGTCCGCAGCAGCGTTCAGCGTCAGCGTGCCGCCCGAGATGGTCACATTGCCGAGCGAAGTCGTGTCCGGGTTCTCGCCTGTGTCCGGAGAAGCCTTAACGGCATCGCCGCCCGCGGTGATATTCAGCGTACCGCCGGTGATGTTCAGCTCATCGTCGCAGGACAGACCGTCATCGGCGGCATTGATGTTCAGCTTGACCTCCCCAACCGTAATCACCGCATCAGCCGCACCCTTGATGCCGTTTTTCGCGTTGCCGTCAACGGTCAGCGTGCCCGTTCCGCCGATGGCAAGTGTCGCGCCGCTCTTGACCTTGACCGCCGCGTTCTCGTCGTTGGAGCCTTCGGTGTCGGCAACCGTGTTGGTCGTGCCCACCGCCGCAATCAGGGACGCCTCGGCGGTCTTGTTCAGGGTGATCGCCGCGCTGTCGTCATTGGTGAGCGTCAGACCGTTCAGCACAATGTTAACGCCCATGACGCCCTTTTTGACCGTGATCGAGCCGTTATCGCAGTCGCCGGAAAACACATAGGTGCCCGCCGCTGTGATGGAAACGTCCGTGCCGTCGATCTCGCAGCCGCTGTACTTGCCCGAAGCCTTGGCGGCGGCATCGGTAAAACGCATAAGAGTGGCATTCGAGGTCGTGTAGGACGAGGAGGCCGCGCACGCCGAGGCCGGGAGCATCCCCGCCGCAAGCGCAGAGGCCAGCAAAGCGGCGAGAAGTTTCTTTTTCATAATATTCAATCCTTTCACAGGTCTAAATTCAGCTTAAAGGTCTACCGTAGGGTGCGACGACTCGGCGCACCGCATCAAACGAATACCACTGTGTTAAATGGTATTGGCAACCGTTACCGATAACGTATTCCGTTGTTTTGAAATTTGCGTTGCGGTTTACACGGCGCGCCGAGTCGTCGCGCCCTACGGTCAACATGGTCATTATCGTTACAATGCTTCCTTTGCCTGCGGCACCTTGCCGCAAACGATATCGAGGTTGCCGTTCCGGCACCGGATAGCGTCCAAAAACTGCTTCTCAATCTCGGGAGAAAGCAGTCTTACATGATAATGCAGATTATACAGGCTGCCCATGCCGGTGGTACGCACGGAAATCAGCTCTGCCGAGCGGGTATACTCCCCAAACAGATCGTCAAACAGGCCGGTGTAGTCGAGGCTCTCCGGAATGGTGATTTTCAGCTTCTTCTCCTCCTCCGGCTTTCTGCCGAAGGACAGCGCCGCGTAGGCGGTCAGCAGGATGCACATCACGGCGCCGGTGACAACGGCAATGCCAATATACCCCATGCCGGTGGCAAGGCCGAGCGTCATCGCGAGGAAAATGCAGGTAATGTCACGCGCAGAGCCGGCCGCGGAGCGGAATCGCACAAGGCTGAACGCGCCGGAGACAGCCACGCCTGCGCCGAGGTTGCCGTTCACGAGCAGAATGATGACCTGCACCATTGCGGGCAGCAGCGCCAGCGTGACCGCCATGGACTGCGTGTAGGTGTTTTTGTACATATAAACGGCGGCAACGAGTGCGCCGAGCGCAAGCGCCACCAGCAAACAGATAACGAACGCACTGCCGGTCAGGCCGGCGGTCAGAATCGAACCGAAAATTGTCTCAAGCACAGTAAATTTCTCCTTTTTCGTTGATGTAAATGGTTTCGCTGCCGAACTGCGGCGAACGGCCCTCGCGCAGCATGGTCTGGTACGCCGCGCCGTATTTGGAAAAGTGGGTCGGGAAAATAGCGTTCTCGCTCAGCACCCGCGCCAGCCACAGGGGCGTTGTGCCGGGGATTTTAATCTCCATCAGGCAGGTGTCGTGCGGCAGCAGGTGCTCGCCTGCCGAGCCGGAGGACAGGTCTAAATCGTCCATGCGCCACCGAATGCCCGAGTCGAACGTGACGCGCAGCTCCGGCTGGTACTTGTCGAACAGCGCGAGCCGGTCATAGCAGATGCACATGGCAGGCTGAATGCCCTGATAGAACTGCAGGAACCAGTCAATCTCGCGGGAAATCTGGCTCTGCTCGGGCGCCGTGCCGCCACCTAAATACGCCTGCGCCTCGCTGTAGGGCATCGCAACGCGGCGCTTGTAGACGATGTGGTCGTATTTTTTCTTGATCTCCACAAACGCCTCGGTATCGGCACCCGGCGTGCGGTAGGTACGCAGGCGCAGCTTCTCCTTGTACGCCGGACGGTCGAGCGAGCGGCGGATGAGCCGGAAATCCGGCGTGTCGTAATAGATGTTGCTGATGGTCGATTCCGCGAACCGGTCGGGCACCATCCGCGCCGCAAACACCTTGGCAAGCGCGTTGTACTGCTGCTGCGTGACCAGATATTTCTTCTCATATCGCTTGAATGTGCCTTGATATTCACTCATGGCGAACGCCTCCTTCGGATTGGGTGAAAGCCCTTTCATTTTTGCTTCTGTCTGTAAATGCGAAGGCGTTCAGCGGATTTTCGGCAGTATCACAAAAGGTGCACCCGCTTTACACAAACTTTACACAAGGGAGCGCCGTACCCACGGCGGGGGGACGACGCCGTACCCACGGCGGGGGCAAAAAGGAAGGACAACCTGCGGTTTTCCTTCCTCTTTGGACTCCTACCTTTCCCTTGCTTCCTAATCCGGCGCAGATTTCCTATATGTGACCGCTTCGAAAATAGGGAACGGCAGTCGGGTTACCTCAGCGTTTGTTTCGCAACATATTCGCAGTTCACAGACAGCGTACTGCTACACATACGGGCAACTCTACGCTGGGTGCGGCATAACAGTGCCGCACGATTCGTCAGCGCGTTGTTACGGACAGTTTCTGCGAAGATAAATTGTACCAAACGCCTAATTCGCAGGTGCCGTGCGGTATAACGTGTTAAAGCGTTGCGCGACACTGTTATGTCGCGCCTGCGTAGATGAAATCACATGTGTAGCAGTAATGTATCTGACACTGCGAACAGGTTGCTCAAGAGGACGGACTCCGAAGGTAGTTCGTCCGTAGCAGAGAAAAAATCCTCTGCCGTTCCCCCTTTTCGAAGCGGTCACATGTCGGCAATCTGCGCCGGATTAGGAAGCAAGGGAAAGGTAGGAGTCCAAAGAGGAAGGGAAACCGCAGGTGTCCCTTCCTTTTTGCCCCCGCGGCGGGCGCCGCACTCTCCCGCGCTCCGCAGAGCGCAACTCCCCGCTGCATCTCAGCGAAAAACTCTCCGCCCGTCAGGGGCGAACCCGCTAACGCAGTTCGAGTACCCTGCTCAGCCGGTGCAGAAAAAGGTGCCGCCCGTCAGGGTGAACCGCCTGCGCGGTTCAAGTACCCCGCTCAGCCGGTGCAGAAAAAGGTGCCGCCCGTTAGGGGCGAACACGCCTGCGGCAGTTCGCGCGCCCCGTTCAGCCGGTGCTGAATTCACAAATCGAAATTTCCGGCATTTCCGCCGATAACTCTGCATACACCTGTATAATGGAGGACAAAATTATGAACATAACCGTATATCTGGGTGCAAACGAGGGCCGTGAGCCTGCCCTCAAAACCGCCGTGTGCGAGCTTGGCACATGGATTGGCGAGCATGGTCATACACTGGTCTACGGCGGCTCACGGGTCGGTCTGATGGGTGCGGTCGCGGCGAGCACACTGGCCGCAGGCGGCAAGGTAATCGGCGTAGAGCCGCGCTTTTTTATCGAGCAGGAGCTGCAGCTGGACGGTCTGACCGAGCTGATCGTCACCGAGGATATGACCGATCGCAAAACCAAAATGATCGAGCTTGGTGACGCGTTCATCGCCTTTCCGGGCGGTACGGGCACGCTCGAGGAGATTGCCGAGGTGATGAGCAAGCTGGCGCTGAACCATCTGGATGCACCGTGCATTTTCTATAATCTCAACGGCTATTACGACCATATGAAGGCACTGCTCGACCATATGATCGAGATGGAGCTGTCCACCAAAGAACGGCAGAAGAAAATCTATTTTGCGGATACTCTGGAAGAAGTGACGGCTCTGCTGAATTAAAAATGGAGAATGGTAAATGGATACGCTCATTTTCTATGCTCAATTTTCAATTTGGATACGGTATGTTTACGGTTTCTTCAAACTTTCTACATACTTTAGACATGGGATTCCTGTATTCTGTAATCACAGCAGGGGAACAGCAAGATGAGTGCTAAAAACCGCTTGCCATCCCTTTTGAAATAGATACTTCATAGGAAATCTTTTTCTCCGACTGTGTGAGCAGTCAATCCCCCAAAAATCTGTCTGGCCCTGTGGGACGGAATACCGCGCAGGCTCCCGGACAGTCCAAAAACAAGAGGTGCAAGACACCCATTGGGCAATACCGCATAATTTCCGCAAAACACTGCGGCAGTGCGACCGGAGCCTTCGCAAGAAGCCGCTGCTTTCATTGCGCGGTGTTGCCCCATACAACGCGCTTTCAGCAGGAACTGAGAGCGCGCATTTTTTGCGTTCGGACAAAATAGGGGTCAAGGCAGTGATTTGTCTGGTGTTAGTATTTCTATGGATCCTGAAAACAGAACAATTGTTCTGTTTTATTGACATAAACAATGATATGGTGTAAAATTGATATAAGTCACTATTGGAATATAAATGACTATTTTATATCTGAACAGATATCATAAAGTAAGTAAAACTTCGGAAATTGGGAGTTAAAGTATATATGAGCAAAGCAAAGCCGTCTTACGGCAATGAAAGCATCTCCTCGCTGAAGGGCGCGGACCGTGTGCGCAAGCGCCCGGGCGTTATCTTCGGCTCGGACGGACTGGAGGGCTGCGAGCACGCGGTCTTTGAGATCCTGTCCAACTCGATCGACGAGGCGCGAGAGGGCCACGGCACCGAGATCGTCACCACGCGCTATGCGGACGGCTCGATCGAAGTCGCTGACCATGGCCGCGGTATCCCGATCGAATGGAACGAAAACGAGCAGCGCTACAACTGGGAGCTGGTCTTCTGCGAGCTGTACGCAGGCGGCAAGTACAAGAACGACACCGGCGAAAACTATGAGTTTTCACTTGGTCTCAACGGTCTCGGCACCTGCGCGACGCAGTATTCCTCGGAGTATATGGACGTCACCGTTATCCGTGACGGCTTCGAGTACGGCCTGCACTTTGAAAAGGGCGAAAACAAGACCGGCACCAAGGAAGGCTACACCAAGAAGGCGACGAACGCGCGCAAAACCGGCACGACCATCCGCTGGAAGCCCGATCTGGAGGTATTCACGGATATCAACATCCCTGTGGATTATTATCTGGATACGCTCAAGCGGCAGGCAGTTGTCAACAGCCACATCAAGTTTGTGCTGAAAAATCAGGTGGGCAGCAGGTACGAGACCACCGAATTCCTTTATCAGAACGGCATTGTGGACTATGTGACCGAGCTGGCAGGCGAAAATCCGCTGACCTCGGTGCAGTTTCTCGAGGGCGAACGACGCGGACGCGACCGCGCCGACAAGGCCGAGTACAAGGTGAAGCTGTCGTGCGCGTTCTGCTTCTCCTCAGCGGTGTCGCAGATCGAGTACTACCACAACTCCTCGTGGCTGGAGCACGGCGGTGCACCGGACAAGGCCGTTCGCTCGGCGTTCGTGTCCGCCATCGACGCGTATCTCAAGCAGAACAACAAGTACAACAAGAGCGAGAGCAAGGTCACTTATCAGGATATTTTCGACAGCCTCGTGCTCGTCACCAACTGCTTCTCCACCCAGACCTCCTATGAGAACCAGACCAAGAAGGCCATCACCAACAAGTTCATCCAGGAGGCCATGACCGAGTTCCTCAAGGAAGGACTCGAGATCTACTTTATCGAGAACAAGGCCGAGGCAGACAAGATCGCCGAACAGATTCTGATCAACAAGCGCAGCCGCGAACAGGCGGAAAAGGCGCGTCTGAATATCAAAAAGAAGCTGTCCGGCAATATTGACCTCGCTAACCGTGTGCAGAAGTTCGTAGACTGCCGCACCAAGGATGCGTCCCGCCGTGAGCTGTATATCGTCGAGGGTGATTCCGCGCTCGGTTCGGTAAAGCAGGGCCGCGACAGTGAATTTCAGGCTATCATGCCGGTGCGCGGCAAAATCCTCAACTGCCTCAAGGCGGATTACGATAAAATCTTTAAGAATGACATCATAACCGACCTCCTCAAAGTCCTCGGCTGCGGTGTTGAGGTGCGCGGCAAGGCAGCAAAGGACCTTTCTGCGTTTGACCTCGAAAGCCTGCGCTGGCACCGTATCATCATCTGCACCGATGCCGATGTGGACGGCTTCCAGATTCGTACGCTCATTCTGACTATGCTGTACCGTCTGGTGCCGACGCTCATCGAACAGGGTTACGTTTATATTGCGGAGTCGCCGCTGTATGAGATCACCTACCGCGACAAAAGCTATTTTGCGTTCGATGAGAGCGAAAAAGCGGCTATCCTCAAAAAGCTGGAGGGCAAAAAGATTCTTATCCAGCGCTCCAAGGGTCTCGGTGAGAACCAGCCCGAAATGATGTGGGAGACCACCATGAACCCCGAAAACCGCCGCCTGATCCGCATTACGCCGGATGAAGCGGCTGCCACGAGCGAAATGTTCGACCTGCTGCTCGGCGACAACCTCGCCGGACGCAAGGAGTATATCGCCGAGAACGGCGCGGATTATCTCGAACTGGCGGATATTTCGTAAGATATGCGAGGGATGCGTGATGTCTATTGAATTATTGACGGATAATCACCGCGAAAGTGTATTAAATGCTTTGGGTGAAAGTCAGCAAAGAATCTATATTGTTACACCATTTATCAAAAAGCAACCAGCACATAGGTTAGCACAGATTATTCAAAAGAATAAGGTGGACTGTGTACTGATTTCGCGGTTTAACTATGAAAATTTTGCGACCGGTGTAAGTGATATTGACGCTTTGATTGAACTGCATCAAGCGGGTGCAAAAGTCTTAGCACTGAAAAATCTGCATACAAAACTCTATTTAATAGATGATTGTATAGTGATACTGGGTTCTGCCAATTTTACGAATGGCGGTTTGCAGGGCAACCATGAATTGTCTTTGATTGCGACTGATGAATATCAGCTATTTCAAAAGTGTGATGAATATTTTGCGGATATGCGTACAGCAATAGAGGTTGCTCACGAAGGCATAGTCACGGAAGAATGGTTACACACCGTAAAAAAGAGAGTGCAGCAGCTTTGTAAGGATAAGAAAAAGAATGCTACGACAATAGATAAAACCGGAGATTTAGGTGCGGAACTGCCACATAAAGCAATTGTGGAAGAAAAGGATGCTGTACAGGATTTTTTGCAGTTGAAGCCGAAGAAAAAACCGCAGAATCGCTGCTGGCTAAAGTTTTCGGCAAGTTCTGCACAGAGAAAGCCGAGTAAACCCAATCAGATACAGCCGTATACATTCGATTATAATAATGCGGGCAAATGTGCAACATATTTCTCGGAGAAGCATAAGCCGCGGAAAATACAAGAAGGCGATAAAATCTTTTTGGCATTGCATTCGTGGGATCAGAATGGAAAAGCCTGTCCGATTATTGTAGCGCAAGCGTTTTGCCATGAATTTAAGGAAGAAAACAAATTAGATGAAGATTGGCAATGGCCGTATTTTATTGAGTTGTATGATGAACAAGCCCTTCCAGAAGTAAGCAAGACCATTCAATATGGCGTACCGCTGTATGAGGTGGTGGAAGCATTAGGTACAGATATGTATGCTTCTTCGCAGGGAACGAATAAGCCGTTGGAAACGCTTCTGCGCAGTCATCGGCAACAGGCATATTTGGAATTAACAGATAAAGCGAGAGAATACTTAGAATCGAAATTCAGAGAATAAATTCCTGAGATGAACAGGAGAGCATAATGGCAAAAAAGAAAACCGACGAACCAAAAGTATATAAAGAACACCCCTCGGTCGATCAGCGCATCACGGACACGCTGCGCGAGAACTACATGCCGTACGCGATGAGCGTTATCGTGTCCCGCGCGATCCCGGAGATTGACGGCTTCAAGCCGTCCCACCGCAAGCTGCTGTACACCATGTACAAGATGGGCCTGCTGAACGGCAACCGCACCAAATCTGCGAACATCGTGGGTCAGACCATGAAGCTGAACCCGCACGGTGACGCAGCGATCTACGAGACCATGGTGCGCCTGACACGCGGCAACGAGGCGCTTCTCATGCCGTTTGTGGACAGCAAGGGCAACTTCGGCAAGGTATACTCGCGCGATATGGCATACGCTGCGCCGCGTTATACCGAGGCTAAGCTGGATGCGTTCTGTGCCGAGCTGTTCCGCGATATCGACACCGACGCAGTGGATTTTGTGGATAACTATGACGGCGAGATGAAGGAGCCGACGCTGCTGCCGACGACCTACCCGAACATTCTTGTGTCAGCGAATACCGGCATTGCGGTCGGCATGGCATCCAATTTCTGCGGCTTTAACCTCGCGGAAGTCTGCCGCACGACCATCGAGCTTATCAAAAATCCCGAGCACGACATCCTTTCCACGCTGCCCGCGCCGGACTTCACGACCGGCGGCGACCTCATCTACGATGAGGCGGAAATGCGTGCCATCTACCGCACCGGACGCGGCTCGTTCAAGGTACGCGCAAAATGGGCGTACAACAAGAAAGACAATCTGATCGAGATCACGGAGATTCCGTACACGACCACCATCGAGGCCATCATCGACAAGATCGCCGAGCTAGTCAAGAACGGCAAGGTGCGCGAGATTGCCGATGTGCGCGACGAGACCGACCTTTCCGGTCTGAAGATCGCCATTGACCTCAAGCGCGGCACCGACCCGGAAAAGCTGATGGCCAAGCTGATGAAGATGACTACTCTGCAGGACAGCTTCTCCTGCAACTTCAACGTGCTGATTGCAGGCATGCCGCGCGTGCTCGGCGTAGCCGAGCTGCTCGATGAGTGGACGGCGTGGCGCACCGAATGCGTTCGCCGCCGTGTGTTCTTTGACCTCAACAAGAAGAAGGACAAGCTGCATCTGCTGCTCGGTCTGCGCAAAATCCTGCTCGATATCGACAAGGCGATTAAAATCATCCGCGAGACCGAAGAGGACGCAAATGTTATCCCGAACCTGATGGAAGGCTTCGGCATCGACAAAATCCAGGCCGAATTTATTGCGGATATCCGCCTGCGCAATATCAACAAGGAGTATATCCTGAAGCGCACGCAGGAGACCGAAGCACTCGAAAACGAGATTAAAAAGCTGGAGGAAATCGTCAAATCCAAGGCGAAGATCCGCAATATCATCATCAAGGAGCTGGAGCAGATCATCAAGAAGTATCCCTCCGAGCGCCGCACGCGCATCATCACTGCGGACAACGTGCAGCAGTTCGACGAGGAGGACCACATCGAGGATTATCCGGTGCTGCTGTTCCTCACCCGCGAGGGCTACTTCAAGAAGATTACGCCGCAGTCGTGGCGTATGTCGCAGGACCATAAGCTCAAAGAGGGCGATGAGGTGTTCTGGAAGGCTGAGGCGACCAACAAGAACGAAATTATCTTCTTCACCAATATGCAGCAGGCGTACAAGGCGCACCTGTACGATTTTGAGGACAGCAAGGCATCTGTGCTCGGTGATTACCTTGCGTCCAAGCTGGAGATGGACGAGGGCGAAATGCCGGTTTACGCGGTTCTGCCGGGAGATTACAAGGGCAGTATGGTCGTTGTGTTCAAAAACGGCAAGGCAGCCCGGTTTTCTATGGAATCCTTCGAGACCAAGACCAACCGACGCCGCCTGACAGGCGCGTACTCGGATAAGGCGCCGGCTGTGGCGTTCTTCCACCCAATCGAGGAGGAGAGCGAGATCACCATGTTCTCGACCGCCAACCGTGCGCTCACGTTCCGTGCGAGCATGCTTGATGTCAAGGCGAGCCGTTCCACGCAGGGCGTGCAGACCATGGTGCTGCGCGGCAAGCATACCATTACGCGGGCGTGCCGCACCGAGGACGCCGCGCTCAGTGATAATGCGCGCTACCGCTGCCGCAGTATTCCGTCCATCGGCGCATTGCTTACCGATGAGGATCTGCCGGATAAGCAGCTCAAATTGCTTTAATGCGAAACGCAGAGGGTTTCCTCTGCGTTTTTTCTCTGCACCAATTCTGCGGGGGACACGAACTGCCGCAGGCGGGTTCGTCCTGACGGGGCGGCTCTTTTTCTGCACCGGCTGAGCAGGGTGCGCGAACTGCGTCAGCGTGTTCGTCCCTAACGGGCGGAGAGTTTTTCGCTGAACCTC
>ERZ773228.2633-NODE-2633-length-16040-cov-10.577416_pt1 | contig 16040 bp, 10 predicted proteins | sample MGYA00580524_ERZ773228 | MGnify/ENA primary metagenome ERZ773228 (study PRJEB29015, sample SAMEA2737768) | human gut metagenome | biome: human gut; feature: human-associated habitat; material: faeces | place: China | collected 2012 ... | reverse complement strand
GTATGATAGGGGTCTCCAAAACCTTTGGTGGGAGTTCGATTCTCTCATCCCCTGTGCGTAAAGCCTTGAGTTTTCAAGGCTTTATTTTTTTGTGTCATATTTCGTGTCATATCATATCCTTTCTTTTTCCTTCTGTAAGAATCCTATTTCTCGTTATATTTTTGTATTTGTGCCCTACGATAAAACAACCGGCTCAATTCTGAGCCGGTGAATCTTTTTTTACAGTTAAGATCAGATAAAGAAACCAGGCGATCATGATCTCACCTCCTACAGGATAGTATATGCAAAGGCGGGACTATAATACGGGCGTTTTACATATTCTTACAGATTGTAAACGGGATCACATTGTGATGGCGGCAGACGGTCAGTATATCAATTTTCATAGGGAGTTGTGAAAAAAGGAAAATTGCGATATAATGATTTTTGACATATGACGGAAATGGGTATGAGGAGAAAAGATGGCACGACCGACAAAAGCAAGAAGAATCTGTATGGAAGCGGCATATGATAATTTTTGCCCGAATGGTGTTCCGGCAAGGGAAAAAGTCATTATGACGATGGATGAGTATGAAACGATTCGTCTTGTAGACCTTGAGAAGTGTACGCACGAACAATGTGCGAAGCAGATGGGGATTGCCCGCACAACAGTGACCGAAATTTATGAGTCAGCCAGATACAAAATGGCAGACAGCATCGTAAATGGAAAGACATTGGAGATTTCAGGTGGGAATTATCGATTGTGTGATGGAACTGCCCTGTTTTGTTACAATAAAATATGCAGGCGCACCTCAACGTCCGTCGGAAAAGATGATATTCAAAGAAAGGAAACAGATCAGATGAGAATTGCAGTTACCTATGAAAATGGAGAAATATTTCAGCACTTTGGACACACGGAACAGTTTAAATTATATGATATTGAGAATAGCCAGGTGGTAAGATCCCAGATTGTCGACACAAATGGACAGGGACACGGGGCACTTGCCGGATTTTTGACGGAGGCGGGTGCGGATGTGCTGATCTGTGGCGGAATCGGAGGCGGTGCGCAAAGCGCACTTGCAACTGCCGGCATAAAGCTGTATGGTGGAGTGTCCGGTGCGGCAGATGAAGCGGTAGAAGCTTATCTTGCAGGAAAATTAGATTACAATCCCGATGTGAGATGTTCTCATCATGAGCATGAGCATTCCTGCGCGGAACATAAGTGTGGTGAAGACAAGCATGGATGTGCCGGCAATGAAATGTTATCATAAAAACACGGGACGGGAGAAATTATGATAAACAGAGAAGATATGCTGGAGCTGACACGCAGAATGACGCCCAGCCGCACTTCCTTTACGCGTGTGGCAGGCGGCTATATGGAGCCGGACGGAGAGATCGATGAGAGTTTTAATGTGAACTTTCTCAATCTGTCTGCGGCGGAAAAGGAGAAAAATCTGGCGATTGCCAAAGCGGTTCCGTTTGCAGCAACCAATGTAAACCTGCGCAGCTACGCATTCGGGGATGGCGCAGAACAGAGGAAAATGCGCCAGTTGTTGTACGGAATGCGCGAGTGCGGACTGAAAAATGATGCGCTGCTGTACACGTTTTATGAGCTTGTGGGTGCCCGGTACCGTAGCAGGGAGCCGTATGCGATTCTGGTCTTTCATGACCGCTATGATGTGCCGGTAAAGGCATCGGACAAGGAGCGGCAAGGGGAGTCGGAGGAGGTATATGAATATCTGATCGGTGCAGTCGCTCCGTTGGTGGGAGAGTACGAGCCGGGGCGGCCGGTCTGCGGGTTTTTATATCCGGCATTTGCCGACAGGAGCACAGACGATGCGCATGTTGCGATCTTTCAGGCGGATCCGGAACACAAAATCCCGGTGTTTGAAGAACTGTTTCTCACACGGTAGCCGAGGAAGATTGTGCCGGAAAAGGTACAAAAATGGCGGGATTTGCGACAGCAGAAACCGCGCAGGAATATTGGAAGGAATATAGAAAACATCCCGTTTCGGGATGTTTTTTTTGTGAGTTTGAGCAGTTCTATTTTAACACATCAAAGCATTCCTCGGAAGTATTGGATACGACAGAACACGCTTTTGCCGCATTTCTGGGAAAATGTAAAGAAAATTTTTCCAGAATTTTGTGAATGGGAAATTTGACTTTTGGGAAGAATCTAGTATGATGAAACAACGAGTGCGAGAGCAGCTCACAGAGTATCATTCTTGAGGAAAGGAGCAAAATGAACAGAAAAATATTGGACGTGACAATGCTGTGCACTTTATGCATTTGTCTCATGGTTGCGGCCAACATTGAGGAGAAGAACACGATACGGGAGAGCAGAGAAGAGATCAGCAGCGCGTATGTAATTTCTGCGGCAGACAAAGCAGAGGTTCCGGTTGCGGGTGTGTGCCGTGTTTTATCCGGATATTCATTTACGACAGAATCAGATGAAGCGACAGGAATCACAAAGAACCCCAGAACAATGGTAGCAAGCACGGCGCCGTCCGATGCGGCAGAAGAAGTACAGACACCCCTGGAGGAAGCAGAGACACCGGAAGCCAAAGTACAGGCAGCATCGGGGGAAGCAGGGGCACCGGAGGCGGCAGAGAGCAAGCCTGCGACGGTAGAGACGACGACCGGTGCAGAGAACCGCTGGAATATCACATTGACGCAGGAGGAGATAGATTTGTTGGCAAAAATCGTCTGGCTGGAATCGCAGGGCGAGCCGACAGAAGGGCAGGAAGCCGTGGTCGAGGTAGTTTTTAACCGGATGGCTTCTGAAAAATATCCAGATACCTTGTATGACGTGCTCAGTCAGGGAAACCCGACGCAGTTCTGTTCCTGGAAGAACAGAGAGCGGGCGAACCCTACGGAGAAGGAATACACTTCGATTCATGAGGTATTGAATGGAAATACACATATATTAAGAAATGATACGTTATATTTTTCTACGGAACCGTTGACGCCGAGATTGGACCAAAAGATCGGCGGACACAGCTTCTGCTATTAGTAAGGAAGTTTGGGTTAAACCGGAAGGAAAATACGAAGGGAACCCGCAGGGACGAAAGAACCTTTGGGTTCCTTTTGCGTTGCGGGACAAAGCGGCAGACCGGACAAAAGAAAGCGAAAAATGGAAAGAGTTCCCTGTAGATTCCATGTGGTTCCTTTGTTACAATACGGTTGTTGCAGAAATGAAATATTTTTGTAACAAATAAGTAACAATATGGAAGCATATGGAATAAATCGGGAGGATTCTACATAATGAAGAAAAGAATGACAATACTGGCGCTTCTGCTGGCGGGAGCCGTCACACTGGGAAGCTATGGAATGGTGCAGGCAGGACAGGAAAAACGTGAGGTGCCGGTGGCGGGCGTGACACAGACGCTGGCACAGGTGCTTAAGGAAGCCCAAGGAGTGCAGGCGCAGACGGCGGATGTTGTGGAGGAACTGCAAAGTAACGCGGCTGTGGCGCGGATGATGGAACCGGAGATGGTGGCAGAGGAAGCGTGGGAGACGGCGGAGATTGCGGAAAATGAACTTCCGCAGACCGCATCGGAGTTTGCGGATATTGCAGTGGCGCAGGTGAATCACTATGTCAACGTGCGGCAGGAACCGGATACGGAGAGTGAAATTCTTGGAAAACTTTACGACAAATCCGCAGCCACTGTGCTGGAGACGACGGAGGACGGGTGGTACCGGATTACGTCCGGAAATGTGAACGGATATGTCAAGGCGGAATATGTGGTCGTGGGGGATGAGGAGCTTGCCAGAAGTGTGGGAACGCGCCTGGCGACCGTCACAACGACGACCCTGTTCGTGCGGACGGAGCCGACAACCGAGGCGAAGGTGCTTACCATGCTGCCGGACGGCGATGACGTTGTGGTAACCGACGAGTCGACGGAAGGCTGGGCGAAAGTGTCCACCGCGGACGGTGACGGTTATGTGGCACTGGATTATGTGACGCTGTCCACAGAGTACATTCATGCAGAGTCAAAAGCGGAGGAAGAGGCGCGGCTTGCCAGAGAGGAAGCAGAACGGCAGGCGGCAGCCCGTGCGGCGGAGGAAGCGCGCAAAGCCAGAGAGGCGGAGGCGGCACGTGCGGCAGCAGAACAGGAAGCAGCCCGCAAAGCGGCAGAAAAACAGGAGGTGAAAAAATCCGGCGCGGGCAGCAGTGCGGGAAGCAGTTCCGGAAGCAGCGCGGGAAGCAGTTCCGGAAGCAGTGCGGGGCAAAGTGCGCAGACGGCTTCCTCCAACGGTCAGGCGGTGGTCGATTACGCGAGACAGTTTCTGGGAAACCCTTATGTATACGGCGGCAACAGCCTGACAAACGGAACCGACTGCTCCGGATTTGTCAAGGGCGTGTATGCGGCATTTGGAATCAATCTGCCGCGCACATCGTCGGAACAGCGGAGTGTGGGATATGCCGTCAGCCTGTCGGAAATCCAGCCGGGCGACATTGTCTGCTATAGCGGCCACGTCGGCATCTATGCGGGCAATAACACACTGATTCATGCGAGCAATGAAAAGACAGGCATTACGCTGACTTCTCCGGTAACCTACCGCAGCGTGCTGGCGGTGCGGAGAATTTTCTAATTCATCCGGGAGGGCTGCTGTCTCTTAAATATTCCGGTTCTTTGAAATATGACTGGCGGAGAGAACTCCGAAGTGGTATATATAAGAAAAGGGAGGAAGAGAAGGATGCGGATTGGTGGAATAGAAGCGGGCGGCACCAAGATGGTGTGCGCGATCGGGGAAGTGCAGACAGACAAAGGACAGCCGGGAGAAAATCAGGTCACAATCACAGAGCGTGTGACGATTCCCACAGAGAAGCCCAAGATTACCCTGCCGCGCATGGCTGCGTTTTTTGAGGGAAAAGGAATCTCGTCACTCGGAATCGGGTGTTTCGGACCGGTGGATCTGCACCGTGCGTCCCCGACCTATGGATATATTACCAGCACGCCGAAGCTGGAATGGCAGAATGTCGATATGGTGGGAACTTTTACACGGGCGCTCGGCGTCCCGGTCGGATTTGATACGGACGTGAATGCGGCGGTGCTTGGCGAAGTTACCTGGGGAGCCGCAAAAGACTGCGACACGGCAATCTATATTACCGTCGGCACCGGCGTTGGCGTGGGCGTCTACTGTAACGGGGCGCTCATGCACGGGCTGGTGCACCCGGAGGCAGGACATCTTCTTCTGCAGCGTCACCCGAAAGACACCTACGCCGGAAAATGCCCGTACCATGCCAACTGTCTGGAAGGGCTTGCAAGCGGTCCGGCGGTGGAGGCGCGCTGGGGCAGACCGGCAAAGGAACTGGCGGACCGGGAGGATGTCTGGGAGATGGAGGCGTTCTATCTCGCGGAGGCGGTTGCAAATTATGTTCTGACGTATTCTCCGCAGAAGATTGTGCTGTGGGGCGGAATTATGCACCAGAGCCAGCTCTTTTCAATGGTGCGCACGAAAGTGCAGGAACTGCTGGGCGGGTATATTTCCAATGAGAAAATCTTAAAGGAGATCGATACCTACCTCGTGCCGCCGGCACTTGGAGAAAATCCGGGTATTATGGGAGCGTTTGCGCTCGGTATGCGGGAGGCAGAGTAGCGGAAGCCTAAGGAAGCGTAGGGGCGCCGGAGAACAGGATCGCGGAATCGGCGGGAGTGAAAACAGAATTTAGAAGAACAGAAAACGGGAGCGCTATGCCGGAGATTTTTCCTGACACAGCGCTCCCGTGTGATTTTGTAAAAAAGACCGGGTCTTAGTTATCGCCCTCGTCATCCGATGACATGGAGTATACCTGACGTTTTCTTGCCATCTCATCATTCTCGAGGTATTCGTCGTAGGTGGATACCTTGTCGACAAAGGTGCCGTCCGGCAGGAACTCGATGATACGGTTCGCTGTGGTCTGGACAACCTGATGGTCACGGGAGGCAAAAAGAATAACGCCCGGGAACTTGATGAGTCCGTTGTTTAATGCGGTGATGGACTCCATATCCAGATGGTCGGTCGGTTCATCTAAGATCAGCACGTTGCTTCCCATAATCATCATGCGGGAGAGCAGGACACGTACTTTTTCTCCACCGGAGAGGACACGCATTTTCTTGGTACCGTCATCTCCGGCGAACAGCATACGTCCGAGGAAACCGCGGACATAGGTTGCATCCTTGATCTCGGAGAACTGTGTCAGCCAGTCAACGATCAGAAGATCGGTATCAAAGATCTCGGTGTTATCCTTCGGGAAGTAGGACTGGCTGGTCGTCACGCCCCACTTGTAGGTGCCGGAATCCGGCTCCATCTCACCGGCAAGAATCTTAAAGAGCGTTGTCTTTGCCAGCTCGTTGCTTCCGACAAACGCGATCTTGTCGTCATGTCCGACGATAAAGGAGACATTGTCGAGCACCTTGACGCCGTCGATGGTCTTGGTAATGCCTTCGACGGTCAGAACTTCATTGCCGATCTCACGGTTCGGACGGAAATCGATATACGGGTATTTACGGCTGGACGGACGGATCTCGTCGAGCTGAATCTTTTCCAGGGCACGCTTTCTGGAAGTCGCCTGCTTGGATTTGGAAGCATTCGCGGAGAAACGGGAGATGAATTCCTGCAGCTCCTTGATCTTCTCCTCTTTTTTCTTGTTGGCTTCCTTCATCTGCTTTACGAGAAGCTGGCTGGACTCATACCAGAAATCATAGTTGCCGGCGTAGAGCTGGATCTTTCCGTAGTCGATATCTGCAATGTTTGTGCAGACTTTGTTTAAGAAGTAGCGGTCGTGGGAAACAACGATGACCGTGTTCTCAAAGTTGATTAAGAATTCTTCTAACCAGCTGATCGCATCGAGATCCAGATGGTTGGTCGGCTCATCCAAAAGAAGAATGTCCGGGTTGCCGAAGAGCGCCTGTGCAAGGAGAACCTTGACCTTTAAGGCACTTGGCATATCCGCCATGAGTGTGTAGTGATCCTCCGTCGGGATGCCAAGACCATTTAACATGGTGGCTGCATCGGACTCGGCATTCCAGCCGTCCATATCTGCGAACTCCGCTTCAAGTTCGCTGGCGCGGATACCGTCCTCGTCCGTGAAATCCTCTTTCATGTAGATCGCGTCTTTTTCTTTCATGATATCGTAGAGACGCTTGTTGCCCATGATAACGGTATCGAGTACCGTGTACTCGTCATATTTAAAATGATCCTGCTGCAAAAAGGAAAGACGCTGACCCGGCGTGATGATAACTTCTCCGCTCGTCGGTTCAAGCTGGCCGGACAGAATCTTGAGGAACGTAGATTTTCCGGCGCCGTTTGCACCGATCAGACCGTAGCAGCAGCCCTCTGTGAATTTGATGTTGACATCTTCAAAGAGAGCTTTTTTTCCGATTCGTAAAGTGATGTTGCTTGTACTGATCATATTTATGTTCTCCTAACTTTTCTTGTAAATCACCTGCTTTTATTGCACCAATTCGTATCATACTAAAAAATACGGAGAAATGCAACCGGAACTTCTTATTAAAAAGGGCTTTCACGCTGTGACAAATTGTTTGGATTTCGTTAAAAATTTGATATAATGTACGGGAAGGCAATCGGAGTTATCTTAAGTATGACAGAGGAAATTGCATCTCAGGAGATTGATTTTATGGAGTATGGGGATACGCAAATAAATACAATAGACATGGAGCGGGGGCAGAGAAAAGATCTGATCGGCAAGATGCCGGTCGGAATAGCGGTAGTCCGCGGCGGGAATGAGCTGTATATTGAGATGGTGAACCGGGAATTTTTGCATGCAGAGGGGTATGACAGGGAGGAACTGACCGGAAATACGCCGTTTGTGGAGTATTTGTACCGGGACGATACCGGTGTGTTCGAGGATGCCATCGAAGTGTGCCGGGAACTAAGAACCACGGAGGAGATTGAACTGCGCATCCGTACGAAGAGCGGCGGCGTCTGCTGGGAACTGATGCGGTGCAGACTGTATTATTACCGGGACGCGGTACCTTACTATATCCTGGCAAGCTGGAACATAGACAAGCGGAAGAATCTGGAGGAAGAACTGCGCCTGATGGAGGAGCAGTACAGCATGTTAGAAGAGGTCACCGATGAATTCCCGCTAGAGTACGACGTTGCACAGCGGCGTTTCAGGGTGCCGCGCAAATATCGCGGGAACGGGCAGCCGGGAACGGCAGGGCGCAGATATATGGATTATGAGGAGATGCTCGCGGATATCTGCGAGGAGGATCGTGCCGCGTATGCCAGGGTGCTGGAGGCAGCCAGCAGGGATGTGCGGACAGGAAGTATTGATTACCGGATGAATGTGGCGGCTGCCGGGGAGGAACCTGTATATGTGTGGTACCGGACGATTTACCGGAGCATTGTCGGGGACAACGGACAGATTATCCGCATCATCGGACGCAGCTACGATGTCAGCTCCGACCGCAGGATTCAGGAGGAACTGTCGGAGGAGGCGAAGCGCGACCCGCTGACAAGGCTTTATAATAAGGTGGCGGCATCCGGAGAGGTAGAACGGATTTTAAAAAGTGAGCCGGAAAAACAGCATGTGCTGTTCCTGATCGATATTGATAATTTTAAGCGGATCAACGATACATTCGGGCATACCGTCGGAGATACGGTAATTACTGATATTGCCGGCGTGCTGCAAAGCCAGTTTCAGGAGACAGATGTCACCGCAAGAGTCGGAGGAGATGAATTTCTGGCGCTGATGCGGGATGTGGCTCCAAAGGAGGCAGAAGCGTGCGCCGCGGCGCTGGGCCGGGAAGCCAGAAAAAAGCTGATCGGCGACGACGCCATCGTTGAGGTGACGCTCAGCATCGGCATGGCAGTATACGGCGAGGATGGAAGAGATTATGAGACCCTGTTTGCGATGGCTGACCGGGCGATGTATGCCACGAAGCGGGAAGGAAAAGACCACTATTCGTTTGCGGGCAAAAAGCAGCAAGAGGGAGCAGAGCGGGAGCGCAGGCGCGACAGGATTGAATATGCTCCGGAAAGCGGGCAGAAGGTGGATAAAGAGTTCCTGAATTTTGCGTTCAGCCTTCTCTCGCATGCGAAAGATATCAACGGATCTTTGAACGTGCTGATCGAACAGATTGGGAAAAAATACGGGCTGGGCTTTGCCATGGTGTTTGAGTACCGGGAAGAACAGCAGGAAATGGTGTTGATGAATTACTGGAACCGGGATGGCAGCCGGGTGGAACAACAGGTATTCCCACAATCGGTTACAGTGTTCCGGGAGGCGGAAATCGGGCGTTTTGTCTCGACGCCAACGGAAGATATATTAACGGAGGTTCCCCAGTTGGGGGCGGAGAAATATCATGGAACTTCCATCAAAAACTGTGGAAATGTAAAGTTTGAATTTTCCGGTAACAGAAGTGGCTGCCTGTGTGTGGGAAGCAGCAGTGCAGAGGGATTTTCCAAAGAGGAAGCAGGGATGCTCAGTGAACTCGCGCGGGTGGTTGCTGTATTTGTCTCCCTTCGCAGCAGGCAGAGCGATGACCAGGCAGAGATACGGCATCTGCAGAATCAGGATATGCTGACGGAACTGTATAATCTGGACACATTCCGCAGGCTGATCCGGAAAAAATTAAAGAGCGGTGGGCTTGCGCAGGATGAGAACATGGTGTACGCGCTGGTAAATCTGGACGTGAACAACTTTGCCTATGTAAATGAAAATTATGGACAGGAGGCCGGCGACAGTATTCTGCAGGAGCTTGCAGCGTTAATCCGCAGCGAGTCCCATGTCGTGGAGGCCTGTAGAATGTATTCGGATTATTTCATTGAGCTGGTCAGAGGAACGGACAAAAAGAACATTCTGGGGCTTGTGGAGAGAGAGGATCAGATGTTTGGCGAACAGTTAAAGATCCGCTATCCGGCGGGAGCCATGCAGCTTTCGGCTGGAATCTGCTTTATCGATGACGGGGAAGAGACGTTTGAGAAGATACTGGAGGGAGCCAATCTGGCACGAAAGCTTGCCAAGGAGCAGAATGTGGGAGCGGTCGTTTACCGGGATGACATGAGGAAAAAACGTGATGAGGGAATCCGGATTACCGGAAGATTTTACGCGGCACTGCAGCGGGGCGAGTTCGAGGTATATTTACAGCCGAAGTTCCTGCTCCGCGAGGAGCGGGTCTACGGCGCCGAGGCGCTTGCACGCTGGCGTCTGGAATCCGGCGAGATTCTGTCTCCCGCACGGTTTATCCCTGCACTGGAAAATATAGGCTATATCGTGGATCTGGATTTTTATATTCTGGAACAGCTGCTTCGGGCAATGCGCCGCTGGAGGGATTCCGGAAGAGAACTGTTTACGATCTCCACCAATTTTTCCAGGAGAAATTTTGAGAACGGCGGCGACGATTTTATCGAACGCCTGCAGAATACCCTGCAGCGGTACGGGATTGATCCGTGCTACATAGAGATCGAGGTGACGGAGAGTGTGATTGTGGAGAAGTTAGACAGCTTAAAGGCGTGTCTTACCAGACTTGGCAAACTCGGCTACCGCATCGCCATCGATGATTTTGGAACCGGCTACTCGTCGCTGAGCGTGCTGTTGGAAATCCCGGCGAATGTAGTGAAGATCGACAAGAGCTTTACCGACAAAATCCACCAGAACGGACAGAGTGCTTTTGTCTATCAGATGGGGCAGTTCATCCAGTCGGCAAAGGAGGAGGTGATTTTTGAGGGAATCGAGGAGGAGCAGCAGCGGACGTTTTTGATGGAGTGCGGTTTTAACTACGGTCAGGGCTATTATTTTGACCGCCCGCTGCCCCTGGAGGAGTTTGAAAAAAAGTATATCTGACCAGGGACAAACAGAACATGACAAATGTAGATTGCACACGTTTTCGTACAGTCTGAAACCTTTACAATCGACAAATTAAATGCTAAAATTAGTCTTAAGTCGGAATATGACACTCTATTTTAATTTAAGGAGGAATAATAATGTCCAGAGCAAAACAGTCAATGGACGGTAATACAGCGGCAGCTCACGTAGCTTATGCGTTTACAGATGTTGCAGCTATTTACCCAATTACACCTTCCAGCCCGATGGCAGATACCGTAGATCAGTGGTCTGCAGCAGGACAGGAGAATATTTTTGGCAATCAGGTCAAAGTCGTAGAGATGGAGTCTGAGGCAGGTGCAGCAGGTGCCGTACACGGTTCCCTTGCAGCAGGTGCGCTGACCACAACCTTTACAGCATCTCAGGGTCTGTTACTTATGATCCCGAACATGTACAAAATCGCAGGCGAGCAGCTTCCTTGTGTATTCGACGTATCCGCGCGTACCGTAGCTACCCAGTCTTTAAATATTTTTGGTGATCACAGCGATGTTTACGCCTGTCGTCAGACCGGTTTCGCTATGCTGTGCGAGACCAACCCGCAGGAAGTTATGGACTTAAGCCCGGTAGCTCATCTTGCTACAATCGAGGGTAAGGTTCCGTTCATCAACTTCTTCGACGGATTCCGTACTTCCCATGAGATCCAGAAGATCGAGAAGTGGGATTATGCAGATCTCAAAGAGATGTGCAACATGGATGCAGTTGCAGAGTTCCGTGCACATGCACTGAATCCGGAGCATCCGGCTATGCGTGGTTCCCACGAGAACGGAGATGTTTTCTTCCAGCATCGTGAGGCTTGCAACACAGCTTACAATGAACTCCCGGCAATCGTTGAGAAGTACATGAAGAAAGTCAACGAGAAGCTTGGCACAAACTATGATCTGTTCAACTACTACGGAGCACCGGACGCAGAGCGCGTTATCGTAGCTATGGGTTCCATCAACGACGTAGCTGAAGAGGTAATCGACTACTTAACCGCTAAGGGTGAGAAGGTCGGACTTGTAAAGGTTCGTCTGTATCGTCCGTGGGTATCAGAGGCATTTTTAAAGGCTCTTCCTAAGACAGCTAAGAAGGTTGCTGTTCTTGACAGAACAAAGGAGCCGGGCGCACTTGGTGATCCGTTATACCTTGATGTTGCAACCACACTCCGTGAGGCTGGTCTCGACACTGTTGTCCTGACAGGCGGACGTTACGGATTAGGTTCCAAGGATACACCTCCTTCAAGTGTATTCGCTGTATACAAAGAGCTGGAGAAAGATGCTCCGAAGGCTCGTTTCACAATCGGTATCGTAGATGATGTTACGAACTTAAGCTTACCAGAGGTTAAGCCGGCTCCGATCACATCTGCAGAAGGTACTGTAGAGTGTAAGTTCTGGGGTCTCGGCGGTGATGGTACTGTTGGTGCGAACAAGAACTCCACCAAGATCATCGGTGACCACACAGACAAGTACATCCAGGCATACTTCCAGTATGACTCCAAGAAGACCGGTGGTGTTACCATTTCCCACTTAAGATTCGGTGACAAGCCAATCAGAAGCCCGTACTACATCAACCAGGCAGACTTCGTTGCATGTCATAACCCGTCTTATGTAACCAAGGGATTCAAGATGGTTCAGGACGTTAAGCCGGGCGGAGTATTCATGATCAACTGCCAGTGGTCTGATGAAGAGTTAGCTCATCATCTGAATGCAGATGCGAAGAAGTACATCGCAGAGAACAACATTCAGTTATATACAATCAACGCAATCGACAAGGCAATCGAGATCGGTATGGGCAAGCGTACCAACACGATCTTACAGTCTGCATTCTTCAAACTTGCAAACGTTATGCCGATCGATCAGGCAGTAGAGTTCATGAAAGCTGCAGCTAAGAAGTCCTACGGTAAGAAGGGCGACGCAGTTGTAGAGATGAACTACAAGGCAATTGATGCCGGTGTAGACGCAGTACATAAGGTAGAGGTTCCGGCTTCCTGGAAGAATCCGGAGGCAGACGCAGCTCCTGCAGAGCTTAAGGGTCTTCCGAAGACTGTTAAGATGGTAAGAGACTTAATGGAGCCGATCTCCTTAATGGATGGCGATTCCCTTCCGGTATCCGCATTCAAGGAGAACCCGGACGGACAGTTCGAGCTTGGCGCTGCTGCATATGAGAAGCGTGGTACAGCCGTAACCGTTCCGACATGGAATGCTGAGAAGTGTATCCAGTGTAACCAGTGTGCATTTGTATGTTCTCATGCAACCATTCGTCCGTTCATGCTGAGCGAGGATGAGGTGAAGGCAGCTCCTTCCAACATCAAGCTTGCAGATACAAAGCCGAAGGCAAGCGAGTACAAGTACACCATGAGTGTATCTCCGTTAGACTGTATGGGATGCGGTGAGTGTATCACTGTCTGCCCGGTAGGCGCAATCGAGATGGTTCCGCAGGAGTCTCAGGCAGAAGAGCAGCCGGTATTCGATTACCTGGTAGCAAACGTAGGCAAGAAGCCTGGCATGCCGGCAGACAACACTGTAAAGGGATCCCAGTTCAACCAGCCGCTGCTTGAGTTCTCTGGTTCCTGTGCAGGATGTGCTGAAACATCTTACGCTCGTCTGATCACACAGCTGTTTGGTGAGCATATGTACATCAGTAACGCAACCGGATGTTCCTCTATCTGGGGTGGTCCGGCAGCTACATCACCATATACGGTAAACAAAGATTCCAAGAAGGGACCGGCATGGGCAAACTCCTTATTCGAGGATAACGCTGAGCATGGTCTTGGTATGGAAATCGGTCAGAAGGTACTTCGTGAGCAGGCAATCGCTTCTGCAGAGAAGTGCGCAACATCTGACAAGGCAAGCGCTGAGTTAAAGGCAGCATTTGACAAGTTCGTTGAGACAAAGAACGATACAAAGGCAAATACTCCTGCAGCAGCAGCTCTTGTAGCAGAGTTAGAGAAGGCAGCAGCAGCCGGATGCCCGGATGCAAAGGCTGCAGTTGAGAAGAAAGATTACCTCGCTAAGAAGTCCGTATGGATCTTCGGTGGTGACGGTTGGGCATACGATATCGGATTCGGCGGTCTGGATCACGTACTTGCTTCCGGTGAGAACGTAAACGTTATGGTATTCGATACCGAGATGTACTCCAATACAGGTGGTCAGGCTTCCAAGGCTTCCAACATCGGTGAGGTTTGCCAGTTCGCAGCTTCTGGTAAGGAAGTTGGCAAGAAGAGCCTTGCAGAGATCGCTATGAGCTACGGTTATGTATATGTAGCACAGATCGCTCTCGGTGCAAACATGGCTCAGGCTGTCAAGGTTATCGCTGAGGCTGAGGCTTACAACGGACCGTCTCTGATCATCGGTTACGCCCCATGTGAGCTGCACGGTGTAAAGGGTGGTATGAACCACTGCCAGGATGAGATGAAGAAAGCAGTAGCAGCAGGTTACTGGAACCTCTTCTCCTTCAATCCGCAGCTCAAGGCAGAGGGCAAGAATCCGTTCACTCTGACATCCAAGCCGGGCGACGGTTCTTATCAGGATTTCCTGAACAACGAGACACGTTACAGCCGTCTGACCAGAGCATTCCCGGAGAGAGCAGAAAGACTGTTCAAGGCTTCCGAGGAAGCCGCAAAGGCTCGTTACGAGCACTTACAGAGACTGGTAGAGCTGTACAAATAATCAGCCCGATCAGCAGATTGTGTAATGCATAGAAGGATCGCAGTTCATGTTTCCATGGACTGCGATCCTTTTTGTGTTATACTTGCACGTTTGTAATTAGATATGTTAAAATAAGCCGAAGTATATTAGACAATAACGTATAGGACAGGAAGAGAAAATGATGCAGTTAAGCAGAGAGAAAAAACATTTTTTGCACTGCAAATACAGAGTGGCACTGGCATGTCTGACAGCAGTCAGCCTTATTGGCGGCTGCGGATATCATAAAAGCTATCATCTGGAGCGGAAATACGGCGACGTTCTGAAATCGTTTTTGCCGGACGGGTATGAGATCACAAGGACCGAGAAGGAAGATAAGGTAAACGGAAAACACTATTATACCAGCAATAATCATCCTACTTTAGACGGATACGTATACGACACCTATGATTATTACAGCATTGATTACGGATATAACAATTCCCACTCCTGGTATATCAGCACGTATCTGGTCGCAAACGGAACATACGAGGATGACGACTGGATGGCATCGCAGGTATGGGGGCAGATTACCTATGAGATCGAGCGTCTGATGCGCCGTACGACGACACAATATAAGTATGTAGATGAGAACGGCGACACCCAGAACTTCGGGGCAGTGACCACACTGAGCGGGACAGAAATCTACTGTGATATGGATGATCTGGAGATTTTGAACAACCCGACCGGGATCAACCTGGCTGAATTTACGTGGGATGATGTGAGAAGTCTCGGCAATCCGGAGATAAAAATTTATGCAAAATCTTCTACTAACAAGGATGCGCTGCAGGAAGATGTGATTCAGGGTGTGCAGGAAGCGATTCAGGAAGATGCGGGAGATGGAATTGTAATCACAATCGAAGTGGACAGGTAGGACTTGAAACAGAGGTGGTTTTGATCTTGCCATGCAGCCGAATGAGATCCGGTGGTTATCAGATCTGACAGAGGAAGTGTTTAAGGGAAATGGACAGAAAAAAGAAGCGGATTCATTTGTCAAAAGAGAATGAGAAAGTTTTTCGGGAGATTCTTACGGAGGTATGCAAAAATTCCAGGTTTCTCTCCTCCAGCCAGTTTATGCAGCATGGTTCCACGAGCGTATTCCGCCACAGCGTGGCGGTGGCGTACGTCAGTTTTTACATTGCGGAAAAGTATAGAATCCGCGTGAACTGTCATGCGCTGATCCGCGGGGCGTTACTGCATGACTATTTTCTATACGACTGGCATGAGAAGGACGATTCCCATAAGTGGCATGGATTTTATCATGCAGGAAAAGCGCTGCAGAATGCGATGGAAGATTTTGCGTTGAGTGAGATTGAGAAGGAGACGATCCGCCGGCATATGTTTCCGCTCAATCCGATTCCGCCGCGCTGCAGGGAGGCGTGGATCGTGACACTGGCGGATAAGATCTGCTCCGGCGGGGAGACTGTCGAAGGATTTTGGGAGAAGTTTGAGGAGATTAGGAATCCTTCATAAAATAGAATTGCCGCAATAAGCATATCGCTATTTGCTTTGATAAGTAATATTATTAGAAATAGATACTTAAAAGTTCCAGATAAACATGCGGC
>ERZ773228.2631-NODE-2631-length-16044-cov-6.342923_pt1 | contig 16044 bp, 10 predicted proteins | sample MGYA00580524_ERZ773228 | MGnify/ENA primary metagenome ERZ773228 (study PRJEB29015, sample SAMEA2737768) | human gut metagenome | biome: human gut; feature: human-associated habitat; material: faeces | place: China | collected 2012 ... | reverse complement strand
GAACCAGTATAATTAAAAAAATGATTTCTACAAAATGCTTTTTGTTCATCTGTCATTTCAATTGTAGACCTAATGTACTCAGTTCCAACATTTACACCACGTTCTTTTCCATTGAAAACATTACACTCATAAACAAATTTCTGATTAGGCATAGAAAAGTAAGCCATAGGGTGGTACAAATCGCATGCCCCAATTCCAAAAATCTTAAGCTCCGATTCAGATTTAAGAATGTTCCATATCAATGCTTCATCTTCGCTATTATGTACTTGTTTTTCCTCAATAACCTTAATCCAATCAGGCTCATAATTTAACTTACTGGCACATTCGCCAACAACCTCTAATTGAGGTTTTCCAAGATAACAATATATAAATTGTTCTACTCCCATACTCATTATTCTGCATGAGAATACAAAATGAATCAATTTGTTATTTTTTATAGAATAGAAACCTGCCAGCCCATAATCACCATAATTATCTGTAACTTTTATTAGTTTTGTTTCACAGCCTCCTTCTTTCATCAAATCATGTAGTTCATCTGAAGACATTCTATTCTTTGTAAAGTTTAATTGATTTGTTCGCTCTGTCAATTCGCATAATCGTTCAAAATTTTCTGAAGAAACATCTACAAATTGTACACATATATTGCTCTCTTTCAAAAATGCTTCATTATTTGAATAAGCCTTTCTGTTTTCAGCCTTTAGTTCTAGCTGCCTATATTGTTGTAATCGAGTAAGCTTTAAATCCTCTTTCCCTTTAAGAAATTCATTTTGCAAGATAGTATCTGCATCATCTGCATTCAGTATACTTAATTCTGGATTATAAAATTCTGCCTCTTTCAAATTCAAATCATTATCATCAATAAATAATGCATTCTGTGGTCTAAGATTCATAGCTGATAATAGATTCTTTATCATTTCTCCTTTAGGCATAAATTCAATTGTTGGGAATACAAATAAATCCCAGATTTTAAATTCCTCCAGTTTAGATTTAGCTTTATCCAGATCATTTTTTGAGCATATTGCATTTACAATTCCACGCTTATTAAGTTCCTTTATTATTGCGACTCTATTTTCTAGTAATTGAACATCATCACCTTCAGCTAAAGTTCCTTTCCACAAGGTATCATCCAAGTCCCAAATAACGACCTTTATTTTATCTTTTATCATATACCCACTCTTTCTCTCAAATTTGATTTAAATAATGTATTGATATAATTTTTCTGCACAATTGTCTAATGGTAAAAAGAAATCTTTCATTCTCTGATAGTACAAGTCTTCCGGCTCAAATTTTCTTTCTGATATACAATTCAAATATTTAATCACATCATCATCTTTTACAAATAGTGGACCAAATGCTTTATCAAATGGAAGATCCAATTCTTTATAATGATTCATACCTGATTTAAATTGTTCGTAATCTGTAACATAATACATAATTGGTCTATTCAAACAAGCATAATCAAAAACATATGATGAAAAATCAGTAATAAATGCACAGTACTCCTCAACCTTGACTTTCACATCACAATTCAAAATTTTAATTCTATCACATGATACTGAAACTAATTCCGAACCCTGCTCTGCTATAATTGGGTGCAACTTAACATGAAGTTCTAAATCATTCTTTTCCAAATAATCACTTAATTTTTCATTATTTAATAATGCTAAAATCCCATTAAAATAATCAGATTTCACTAACTTATCTGTTTGTAATTGCCAATTTGATGCTTTCGGTGAATAAGTCAAATATTTTCTCCAAGAAGGTGCATACAATATTTGCCTTTTTGCAGAAGTTTCTCTATTAATATGGTCATAACGAGCCATTCCTGTAGTAATCAAATCAGAATCTTTGTAATGATAATTCTTTTTATAATTTTCGACTTCAAATTGTGACGATACTACTATCTGTTCAGCTCTACATCTTTCTACACTATTAAATGTACGCAAAGCAGCATGCAATACTCCATGTTGTAGATATATAGTTTTAAAATCGATTAAATCTATATATTTTGCCTCATTCGTTTCTGCTAAGAATGGTGAAATAGGCGAAAATCCATAATACGCTGTAAACACCCTTTCTGCCGCCAAATATAATAATTTATGTTGCTCACTTCCAAATTCTACAAAATGCTCTAAATTATCATTTTCTTCATATATTTTCTTATTTGTTACAACATAATATTTTTCTATTCCATCATTATGCTTGATATCATTTGCAAATTGAAAATACCCATTATCCTTTTCAACCGTATATGCATCATAATACAGCCATACCCTATGTTCCTTCTTATATGCAATACTCTCTTGACGCATCTTTGTCACGTATGAGTCTTTTTCAAATCTCTTCGCGTTTTTATTTTCTATATGCGTTTTCATATTGTCATCAATTTTTTCAAGTCTTATATTTCTTTTGTCTTGAACTGATATTGAGTAATTTTCTCTGACATATTGAGTAATACTATTGTCATTTCCAAATACTGCAACAGGCATAAACCAATATTTAGTTGGATATATAATTCCATCTAACTCAATTTCAAAATAAAATTCGAAATTACTGCACCCTGTCAGATCAATTTCATAATCAAATGCCCAAAAATTATTTGTTTTAACAAAGGTATTTTGAAAATAGCTATGAACTGAAGGAAAAACTTCTAATTTCCTTTTATTTGTATCGTTTTCAACCACCCATACATGAGCTCCATCCTTTACCCAGTTATATACAGGTGATTTTACAAATGCTAACATACGGAATTTGTTATTACAAACTCTGATTTTGTGCATAATGATTTCAAAATAATCCCTGCTATATATTTTTTTATTATCAACATATATTGCAGTACTCTTATCAGTTGCTACCACAAGCGGATATGCATTGTTCTTTAATCCTAACCAGTATTGAGCATGAAAGTTATTCATGCTAGGATGGCTAGTAATAATATCGACATCCACTTTGGACAATAAGTTTCTAATCCTAGCCATTGCATTATTAAAGTCATTGGTTTCATAATGAAATGGCAATAACTTATCATCTTTTAGTTTCCATACTAAATCATGTACAAATAAGGCCTGTATATATCTCGGAACTTCATCATACTCTGAAAATAGTCTTTCATAGTATGCCATAGTAGTTTCAAAAATATAGTATGGATACATAAATGTATTAACTATCCCCGTATCATTATCACGATTATATTTATATTCTGCTTCTTCCACAAAACCAATCTTTCGTTTTTTCATTAAAATTTCATTATTATAGGCTTGGTCTTCGTGTCTAAAATTAGGTGTCTCATCAAAGTAAATATTATCTTCTAACAAGTTTTTTACAATAATATTTATTGTAGTTTGTGAAACAAATGGAAATTCATCCAAATCATAGATTCCCGTCTTTGTCTCGTATTTATACCTATAGTGCATAGGTAGTGTTTTCCCATTTTTATACCTTACAATTGGAATTGTAATCTCATCAATTTCTTCATAATGCATATCAAAAAAATCACAAACATTTTTCAAAGTCTCTTTTGAATACATATCATCACAATCAAGATATGCTATATATTTTCCATTTGCTCTTCGCAAACCATAATTTCTTGTAGCAGATAATCCCTCATTTTCTTTATAAAAATATTTAAAATTTTTATAAAATCGAGTATATTCTTGGCATATCCTTTCACTCTCGTCTGTGGATCCGTCATTTATTAATAAAACTTCCATTTGATTATTTCCAATGGTTTGCCTTAATAATGAATCCAAACACTTTTTCAAATATTCACTTCCATTATATATAGGCACAATTACTGACACTCTATATTCAAAATTTTCCACCGTTCTACCTCTTTCCTGACAATTTATACTTTATCCATGCTATAGTTGATTTAATTATTGTTCCCATGCCTAATTTACCATTTTGGTACATACTCACCACATACTGCCCTACTGCATAACCATTTTGATACATACTCTCCACATGCTGTTCTACTGTATAATCATTTTGTTCTAAACAACTTACTCGAGTTTCCAAATTCTTTATTGCGTTCTGTAAATTTTCTATTAATTTTGAATCTCCTTTTTCAGCAATAATCTCTTTGTCTGCCAAAGTCTCAAACTTTTCATACATCTTTCTAAATTGACTTACATCACATCTTCCAATTATTGCACACAATTCTGGTACAATTTTATATTTTTTTAATTCTAATTCTAAAATTGTCTTATCTAATGAAAGACTTGTCATACATTTTTGAAGGAAAGCATAAGCTTCCTCATTTACATGTTCAATAGATTCTTTAAATGCCTTATATAATGCCTTTTCTATAACATCTGTCACAACACCAATTCCAATGATATCTTCATTTTCAATAATTGACTTAATATATCCATATTCAGTTTTATAGTCAACACATACCCCCAGATCACCGATTTGATATGCATATGCATCAACCATTTTTTGTGTCTTTCCCATCAGTGAATACTTCAATTGCCAATTTTTACATACACATAATTCGTCATCATCTACAATTTCAAATAAATCATGTAATGAGTACAATTTACAATATGGCGAAACTTGTATCTTTTCATCTGCAACATAGTTTCCTTTTGTATCAATCTTAAGGTGGTTTAGGACAAGTTGTTCATCTGATTCCACGTCTGTCATCATAATTTGCTCAACTGCATTAGGTGCCAAAATTATTTCTTGATTGACAAACAATACATTTTCGATATCATTTGCTTCCAATATTTGCTTTAATTCATTTATGTTGTTTACCACTTCATTGTTTGAAAATATATCATCGATTTCTGCTGATATAGTTTCATCTACTTCAGTAGGCTCATCATTTTTTCTACAATCATACAGAATCACCATCATAATATTCTCATATGATGTCTGACGCTTGATTGCATTTACTGTTCTTATGATGTTGTTCTTTTTATCCTTTGTATCAATAGCTATACATATTTTCTTATTTTCCATATCCGCACAAAATCATCCTTATTCTTCCATAATCTTAAGAGTTCTGCTTATACCAGTCTCTATATCATATCTAGCCTTAAATCCAAGTTCTGTTATTTTCCTATTATCCAGCCTTGCTTTTGTTGCTGTACTATACCCAGCAGCTTCCACTGCATCTGGCACATCAAATACAACTTTCGTACCACTTGCCTTAGCAATTATTGCCGCCAAGTCTTTTAACATAATATCTGATGCTTTATCTGATATGTTATATGCTTCTCCCTTTTCCCCACAAAGTAATACTATAAATAATCCAGCCACGGCATCTGCCATATAAGTATATGAATAATATTGTGTACCTGCACTTTTTAAAACAATATCTTCATGAGCCAATCCCTTTTTCAAAAACTGGCTTAATGCTTTCGTATCACTATCCAAAAGTGTTGGTCCATAACTTCTTGTAAGTCTCGGTATTACAACATCCAGTCCTTTTTGTGCAATATATGCCTGACACAATGCCTCTCCGCACCGTTTACTTTCCGGATAACCAGCTCTCATTGTATTACAATCAATATATCCTAAATATTTCTCATCAAATTTTTCTACATCTCCACGATTCTCACCATATATCTCATTTGAAGATACAAATGCCATCCTCTCAGCATGTACTCGATCTGCAAACTCCAGCATATTGTATACACCCATAATATTTGTTGTAATTGTTCCAATTGGATCTGTAGAATATGCCATTGGATGTGTATTACTTGCCAAGTGAAGCACATAATTTACATGATTGCATTGTATACAATCCATTGCTTTATTTACGTCATGCTGCACAAAATCAAATAAATCATTCTCCCAATATTCCTTAAAACGATTTCTCGCTTTTTCCTCATTTCTTCCTACCGCATATATATGACAACATAATTTTTCATTTAAATTCTTGTACATGATTACATCAATCAGGAAACTTCCTATCATTCCGGTTGCTCCAGACAAAAGAATCGATTTATTCTTTAACTTTTCCCAGGGCAAGTTCAATCCTGCTACATACGCTAAATCTTCTCTATATAATTTGTTCTTTAATAAATCCATACTGCACCTACTTTAATTCTGATTCCTTATTCCGTTTCAAGTATCCCATAAATATTTCCAAATCATCTTTTGTCGTCAGCTTAATGTTTTTATCAGAACCTGCTGCGAAATGCAGAGTTTCTCCTAATTCCACCATCATTGTGTTGGTATATGAGCTTCCGTATATACCAATTTTCTCTTCAAATGCTTTATGATATGCCCAATTCAATTTTCCAAATTTATATGCCTGCGGTGTTACAACTCTGCGAAGCGTTTCTCTTGGAATATACTTTGTTGTCGTTCCTTCATCATTAATCACAAAAATCTGTTCGTTGTAAGGCATTGATGATACTCCATTGCCATACTCATTGCATTTTGCAATCACATCTGTAATAACTGCAGGCTCCACTAACGGTCTGATTCCATCATGTATGATTACATTGTCATCATCATCACACTTATCCGTCAAATTGTATACACCATTTCTAATGGATTCCTGTCCTGTTTCTCCCCCAGATACTACCCACTTTAACTTATCAATTCCATACTGCTTTGCATAAGCCCAAACCACATCATGCCATCCGTCTATACAAACCACTTCGATTGCATCAATTTGTGGATGATTCTGAAAATTTTTTAACGTATATAATAAAACTGGTTTATCATATACATGAATAAACTGCTTCGGTATATCCTGCCCCATTCTGTGTCCTACACCACCTGCTATTATTACAGCTATATTTTTCATGATTTTTACCCCTCACAACTTTCCTTATTCATTTAAATTCATCTTCCGATAAGCCTCGCAAACCACCTTCGGCTCACCGCACATTTTCATTTTTCCTTTTTCAATCCAGACCACTCGGTCACAATTTTCTAAGATCGTACCCATACTATGTGACACCAGCAGCACCGTACTTCCTCCGTGGATCATCTCTTGCACACGTTTCAAACTCTTCTTGCGGAAAAATTCATCCCCGACTGAAAGCACCTCATCCAAAATGAGGATCTCTGCGGTTTCGCCGATCGTTGCGATTGCAAAACCGAGACGGCTGACCATACCGGAGGAAAAGTTTTTCACTTTTTCTTCCATGAAACCTTCAAGTTCTGCGAACTTGACGATCTCGTCGTATTTGGAATCAATAAATTCTTTGGAGTAACCGATGATCGCACCATTTAAGTACACGTTTTCCTTTGCGGTCAGTTCCACATCAAAGCCGGTTCCAAGTGTCAGCAGCTGCACTTTCCGGCGGTCGCACTGCACTTCGCCGCTGCTCGGTTTTAAGGCTCCGGACACAATTTTAAGAAGTGTACTTTTACCGGAACCATTCGTTCCGATGATTCCTACAACTTCACCCTTGTATACATTGAACGACACATGATCTAACGCAAGCAGCTCCCGGTAACTGATCTGTTTTTTCAAAAGCTGGATCACATACTCTTTGATACCGGAGACATTGTTCATCGCAATCCGAAACTGCATTGTGACATCCTTCACTGCAATGACAGGCTCCTCTCCTGCACGTCCCTCCGGCACAGCTGCATCGGAATCCTTTCCGGAAGCCTTTTGTCCGTCAGACTGTTCCAGTTCCGCCCGCCATGCGCGGATCTCCTCCTCGGAGATATCCAGTGCTAGATCTTCTATCTCAAAATCTTCTGCCGCATTTGTTTCAGAGGAAGTTTCGGATTCTCCTTGTTTTAATTTGTTTATTCTGATTTTAATCCGATTATTTGTTTTCCCGGATACAGATGTACCATCCTGCCTCTGTTTATTTTTATCCATATGGATAACCAGAAGAATTGCAAGAAACATGATCATTAATGTCACAGCCAGAATGATGATCAATATTTTCATCTGATTCTGAAAGTTCTCCTGACCTTCATTCGGATTCCAGGTTTCCAGCTTATTTCCGGTCGTGATCTTATAAAATCCGGTCTGACCTTCTAAATCCATCGCATAGACGATGGACTCACTCTGGATGATGTCAAGTGTCAGTTCCTGTGGCCACTCGCTGCACACATACGGAGACATGAAGTAATATTTTTCTCCGTTGACTGTGATGGAATTGCAGGGATACAGTTTATCTTTTTCACTGCTGTAAGCGTACAGGTAAAGGTTTTTTTGACTGTCCGCCAGATACACAAAACTGATATCTCCATTTGCTGACAGATATGCAGCTACTTCTGTTCCCTGATAGGTGATGGTTCCGGTATCATACTGGAAATCAATGTTCTCCGGCGTGTACCGGGAGAGATCCACCAGATAGTAGGTCTGCTCTTCCACTGGCACTTCCATCACTGTCGGAATATCCGAAACCGGATTCTCTTCTTCAGTTTCCGTCTCCTGACTTTCCTCCTGCGGAGCATCCCCAACCGTATCTTCACCGGAAATCGTGACATAGGTGGATGCCAGAGTTGCCACATCAAACTCTTCTGCATTCTCTCCGGCAGTGTGGATCACTGCACTCTCTATTTTTATATCTGCCGTTCCACCGCTTCGTGTCTGGAACTTTAACATGTATTTGACCTGCGCATTGACTCCGGTTCCACTTAACGTGATAACTCCGTTTTCCTCGGAATCACCACCCCCGGTGTACTCCAGACGCCTGTTATCGTAGGATATTTTGACCTCATAGGTTCCGATCCTCGAATCCCCATTCAGGTATACGCCAATCGGAAATGTCTCATTGTCGGTTGCCGTATAGTAATTAGAGCCGAACGTGACAGTTGCATTTTCCGCACGGATTTCCCACGGTATTCCTATTGCCAACACAAAGAATGTGCCCAGGAGTATTATCCTTTTCCATTTTTCCCAGATTTTTAATCTCACTTTTGTATCTTCACTCCAATCTCTGCTTTTTCCTTGTACTGTTCCTTCACGGATTTTTTCTTCTGTATCTAACCATTATATTTTCTGCATCACATTGTTTTCTTTTTTCGAGAACACGTAATAACCGATCAGAAAACTTGCAATGCCCCACAAGATCATTTTGATCCATAGATCCGTCTCCGGCCATTTCTGATACATGACGCAGTCCCTTGCAAATGCAATATAGACAAACACCGGATTGTTTCCGATGACTTTCTGCATCATCAGCGTTGTGCTCTCATACGGATAAAAGATCGCTGACATGTACATCCAGAGTGTCAGGACGATCGAATACAGATATTTGATGTCCGCAAAAAACACGTATAGGATCGAGAGCACATACCCGATTCCCATGGAGAACAGCAGGCAGAAAAATACATCGATTGGAAACAGTAACATCGTCGGGCTGATTTTGATCTGAAACACGACAAGCATGAGCACATAGGCGACACAGGTGTATCCAAAGTTGGTCAGTGCGGTATAGATCCTTGCCAGAACAAATGTCTGTTTTGGAAGTTTTACTTTTAACAGCAGCGTCCGGTTATCGATGAGCGCCGTCATTGCGGAGTTTGTCGCACCGGAAAAGAGCTGCCAGAAAATCGTTCCGGTCAGATAGTAGATTGGATAGTTTTCAATCGTACGTTTAAAGATCGTGCTGAAGATCATGGACATAACTGCCATGGTCATCAGCGGATTTAACACACTCCAGATGACTCCGAGAAAAGACCTCGCATATTTTCTTTTGATTTCTCTGTCCACCAGTTGTTTGATGACAAAATAATATTGTTTTAACTCTTCTCTATTCTTTCTCACAACCGTCATTTTCCTGTCTTTTTATTTTCTGTTTTCCAGCCAATGCAGACTGTGTTTTTATCTGTTTCTTTGTTTCATCCATTTGCGCATATAAATGATATATTTATAAAAAACTGCATGCCAGCGGTTTCTCGCCCTGCCTCTCTCATTCAGTGTTCTGCACGTTGCGATACTGCCCTCGATCCACGCACTCTCATGGAGTACCTTTTTCCGGACGCCTGTCATGATGAGCAGATGGTTGAGCAAATGATGGTTTTTGATTTCCTGCTCCGAAAAATCTGCGGACACTTTCTGATTGTTATCCTCTCTCACATCATCCGAGAATAGCAGGCTTCCGTATGCCTCTGCCTCAAACTGTGTCGGGTTTCCCATAAAGGGTGATAAAAGTTCCTCCACGTACCCGCTGTCCGCCTGCGGCAATGATTGCTTTTTCTCCTGCAGAAACTCTTCCAGCCAGCAGATATACCGGCTGATGCGTTCCCGGTTCAGGTTCTCCCTGCTGTCTGTCACCGGAACATAGCTGATTTTGTCTTTCTCCCCCTCTGTCCTGTAGGATAATGTCATGCCCTCCGGTGCAGAAAACACTGCCTCAAACAGGCTGTTACTGAAATGCACTTTTCTTTTGATCTCACCCCACGGCGTGAAGTAAAAACTGTGATAGTTTTCCTTTCTCTCCCCTTCCGGGATCTCATACAGACCAAAATAGTATCCTTCGAGCTTTCTGTCCGGCTGTTTCTGACGGAGCAGATGTTCAATGCTCTGCTGGATCGTACCGATCCAGCCGCTGTCTACCAGTGCATAAGGAACCGGTTCCAGCAGTCCTTCCTGTGTGAGATAACCGATTGCCGTCCCATAAGCTTCCTTCGAATGGCTGTCTATATAATGAAATAAGAGCGGTATCTTTTTTAAGCGGTCTTTCAACTGCATGACCTCGTGATAATTGATGACTTTTCTGTAATTCTCCGTGTACCCGGCAAGCGCTGCGATCTCCTCTGCCTCTTTGTCTGTCAGTGCCGCACGCTGCATGATTTTTTCAAAGGTCACATCAATTCCTCCGACACAGATGCGTTCCAGACAGCGTTCCCCGAGAAGATGATATTCCGGCACACGCACCGCATATCTTGACACTTTGAGATATCTGCACTCGATGTCCAGATCATATTGTTTACAGAGCTGCCGTGCGGCAAGATACATCTGATAACCGTCCCTTGCCAGAAAGTAAAGCCGTTTTGTTCCGCTTTGTAATGCCTCCTGCAAAACCCACACCACAAATTCATAAAGTGTCGGTGCAAGCACACGCTCATAGATTTCTTTCTCGGATCTGGCTTTTTTATAAGATTGTAGTCTCTGTTCTCTGCGGTCGGTCGGATTCATAACTGCTATACTCCAATCTTGCATTTTCGGGTATCTGTTCTTTTTTGCACTTCCACCACGTCTCACCGCGTTTTAATAACGCAACGATCCCCGGAGGGATCAGACCGCCCACAACCGGACGGATCACATAGAGCCAGCCCAATGGAAACAACAGATGCATGGCCTTAAAATTCCGGTAGCGGAGTTTTGCCTCGTTGATCCGGAAGTGAAATCTGCGTTTCTGAAAAGACTGCTTGTCCTCCCGGTACGCAAACAGGTATTGCTGAATGTTGTACCCCTGATAACCAAGCTGATGCAGACGCATGAATATCTCATAATCTTCACAGCGCAATGTTTCCGGGGAAACATGATAGCCCTCGTTTTTTTCAAATAGTTTTCTGCGGTACATGACCGTTGGATGTATGAAGGGAGAAAACGGCAGATAGTCTTTATCGGACGGAAGTTCCGGCATTTTGCGTTCTCCCCAGACACCGTTTTCATCAAATAATCTCGTATTGCAGCCACACCACGCATACTCTTTATGCTGCTCCATAAAATCATACTGCACCTGCAGACGCTCCGGCAGTGCGATATCGTCTGCATCCATGCGGGCAATGTATTTTCCCTTTGCAGCGCCAATACACATATTTAAGGAAAAAGCCAGACCGTGATTCTCCTCTTTTCCAATCAGGACAATCCTCTCGTCAAGCTTTTCTAATTCTCTGATATAACCTGCCACCTCCGGATCAGAACCGTCATCGTAAATGATGAACTCGAAATCCGTGAGTGTCTGGTTCAATATGGACTTTACTGCCTTTTGCAGTGCCTCTCTGTTCCATTGGTTGTAAACTCCCATGATCACAGAGACTTGGTTTTCAAACTCTGCCCCCATACGCTTCTATCGCTTTCTTTCCTGCGTCACGCTGATCTCCTGATAGACACGGCGCATTATTTTATCTGTTGCCTCTATGCTGAATCTTTCTGCTGTCCTTCTCCCATGCTCTCCCATTTCCCTGCGTAGCTGCCCTGACTGTCTCATACGGCAGATCGCATGCATGAAATCTGCCACTTTATCTGCCTGACAGACAATGCCATTTTCCAGATGACACATGTACTCCCTGCTTCCGCGGTTATCCGATGCGATCACCGGGACTTCACATGCCAGCGCCTCGATGGCTGCAATCCCAAGTCCCTCTCTCTTAGATGGAAATGCAAAGCAGTCTGCACTCTGCAGAACATCCTGCACATCATTGCGATAGCCTAACAGTCTGACCTGCTTTTCCAGATGATGTTTCTGGATCAGATGTTCTAATGTTTCCCTGTAAGGGCCTTTGCCACAGATACTGTAATAAATGTTTTCGTCGTGTAACCGGGCAACTGCCTCGATCACGACTGCATGATTTTTATTTTCCACCAGTTCTCCCACCGAAACGATGTGAAATCCATCTGGCGGAATTTCCAGTTCTTTTCTTTTTGTTTCTCTCAGTTCCGGTTTTTTCCGAAACTTCTCTATATTCACACCGACGCCCGGAATCTGTTCCACGCATCCATGCTCTTTTAAACGAAAGCGGTTTGCTCTCTCATAATCTTCTCTGTTGATTGTAATGATCCGGTCGGTAAATGCTGCCAGAAACCTCTCTGCCGTATAGTAGAGCAGCCAGTTTTTCTTCGGAGCCCCCTCATAAAAATGAAACCCATGCGCTGTGTAAACTACATATGGTTCTCTTCCGGAAGCTTTTGCGGCAAGCCTTCCCACCACGCCACCCATTGGATTGTGGCAATGTACCAGACTGATCTGTTCTTTTCTGATGATCTGTTTTAACTGTAAAAATGCTTTTGTATTTTTTGTGATCTGAAACGGACTTTTTCTGATATCGATATGATGTAAAATCAGTCCGTCTCTTTTCAACTGGGTTTGATCGATATTGTAAATCGGATTTTCAAAATCGGATGCATAATGAACCGTATAACCATTCTCCTGTAAAATTCTCACATCATTCATTTCAAATTGCGGTACGAATCCGCTGATGGTTGTGATTATTAATGCATGCTTCATTCTACTTCATCCTGTCAGTTCTTTTTCCGGCGGTCTGCATGACACAGACCGCCTGTTATTCCTGCTTTTGCAGGAACTACCACATGTTCATTCTTTTCTTTTTATAAATCTTAAGATTCATAAAATTAGTTGTTAAATTTAACTTTTGCTCCGCATACTGCGATACCTGCTGCACAGATAAGCACAATAATTGGTAAAACAGGTGTTGTTTCTCCTGTCTGAGCTGATGCATTGTATGCAACAAATGCGATTGGAGAAAGAGATGTAAATGTAGCTGTTACAGTTCCGTTTCCAACTGAATCCGGGTTGATAACTTCCCAGCTTCCGTCATGTTTCTGATGTAAAACAGCGATTTTCTGTCCTGCTGTCACACCGTTAACAGAGAATGTCAACTGTGCTTTCTCGAAAGAAACAGGAAGAGTTACATCGATCATCTGTAAAACTTTAGCTGTAGGAGCTACGCTTGCAACTGCCTGTGTCTGAGCTGCTTCAACCTGAGCTGTTGTAACAGCTTTTACAGTTGGAGCTGCTGTAGAAGCCACGCCATCGATCACGATGCCGCCTTCTGCTACTGTAACGTTAGCGTAAGCAGTAGCCTCTGTTGTAGTTGTCTCAGATGTTTTGGTTGTTGGGCTTGTTGCAGCGAAAGCTGTTGTTCCCATAGCCATAACCATTAATGCTGTAAGTACGACTGCGATTTTTTTCTTCATAACTTGTTTTCCTCCTTTCCTCACGTATTCCATGTGGTTTCTATATTAAATAAGGAATTACCTTACTTAATATCCTCTGATTCTACCGGTTCGTAGAACACATCAATGATGAGCTGATACAGCGCATCGTCATCGACATAAAATTCCTCATATTTATCTCCCATCAGTGTCTCACCCTGCATAGTGTACAAATGGTCGATATCAAAGTTGTATCCCAAAGCCTCAGAAGCGAGGTATGTAAATTTCGTAATGTCAATGTCTGTCACCATGTATTTGGATATGGTGTTGTATAAATCCACCGCAATGGACGGATTTGTGACCGCCTTGTTTTTTGCCTGTGCAATAAAAGTGGTCAAAAATTGTTTTTGGCGCTCTAAACGCAGGGAAGAGCTGTTAAACACATTTTCATTTCTTCCGCGCACATACCAGTAAGCCTGATGTCCGGTCAGCGTCACTTCATCCCCCTGATGGAGATCCATATCGTATTCCGGGTATATGACATCATCTAAAACCGTCACCTGTACGCCGCCAACTGCATCGTTTAAAGCCGGGATCGCTCCCATGTTGATTGCCGCGTAACCGCTGATTGGAAGATTGTAAAAAAGTCTCGACACCGCCGCCACACTCCGCTCACAGCTTAATTCCATGCCGTCGCCGTAACCGTGCTGCAAAGTGATCTGCTTGGTATACTGTCCCATGTAAACACCGTCCTCATCGTAGACATCCACGAGTGCCATCGCATTGCGGTTGATTGCGATAATGGAAACGGATTTATCATGCGGATTCATCACTGCCAGAAACATTGCGTCAGCTTGTCCGCCGCTCAGACCATCTTTTGCCTTTTTTACAACATCGTCATTGTCAACACCCATGACGAGAAATGTCATGATATCTTCGTTGTAGGCATAGATCTGACCATTATAGCGGATCCATCCATCCTGCCAGCCCTCTTCGGTTGATTCCGTGGATTCAAGTACCGGTGCTTCGCCTGAAATATTTTTTCTGATTCCACTTTTTCCAAGTGCCCTTAGCACTCCAAATGCGATAAGTGCAAAAAGAATCAGGCATATCAGTACAATTCCCACGATCTTTATGATTTTTATCCATGTTTTCTGTTGTTTTTTTGTCTGTTCTGTACTTTTTTGTTTATTCATTCAGTAAAACTCCCTGTACAAGATAACGCATGTTTTTCTCACCGGAAACACAGGTCGACAATGTGACAATGTGGTTGTCTGCATTGACTGTAACATCCTGCCTGATATTTGCACTCATATCGCGGATCTCAAAAATCTGATCCAGATAATTCTGAAAAATCTCCGGATTAGTAAGGTCGAAGTTATAGATCAGATGGATCGCATTGTATTTGTAAGCGGCAAAAATTTCATACACATAGGTTTTATCTTCCGTATAAATATAGAAGTAAGGGTTTTCCTCAAACACCTGCTGGTCTTCAAAATTATGCAAAGATGCAAACATGCTTCCGTTTTTCATGTTATGACCGTATAAAACAGTGTTCGGGTCAGTGAAATCTTTCGTGTTCACGCTCTCCGAGTAAATGCAGCCCGGAAGCCCTTTTGATCCATCCATATTGTGTTCCAGATAATAGGCATCATCCGTCGGGTGCTGTAACACCGGGTAATCGACATTGGTTCCCGGCACATAAATCCAGGCATACACATCACTGTTCTCTTCCTGCAAAGCTGCAAAATCAATGTCTTTTTCCGGTATTTCAATTCCAAGGCTTTTTAAAATGTCCGGTGCTTCTTCCTTTTCCGGCTCCGGCACCTCCTCAGTCGCCTGCGGTTGACTGCCTGCATTTTCCAGTAAAGCTTCGTAATACTCCTGCTGCTTTTTCTGCTGATATTTTTGGATTCCAATGATAATAAGACATATGACAAGAACGATACTAAAAACGATAAGCAGTATCTTCCATATGATATTTTTCTGATTTCTTTTGTTTTTCATAACTTTACCCTTATGCGTTATAAACATATTTTATTTTCGTGTTTTAAACATTTTCTATCATACACATATCCGTTGATTATGTCAACAGAAGAAACTTACAGTTTTCTGGCATATCTTTCTTGTTTTTTGTTCAATATCACATTTAAAACGTATCTCGCGCATACCTTTTAAACTCACTATTAAATTACGTTTCCATTGTGTTTTATTTCTACGTTTTTTTCGCAAGAATATGATACAGAGAATCACACACAATAAGAAAC
>ERZ773228.2624-NODE-2624-length-16071-cov-3.538149_pt1 | contig 16071 bp, 10 predicted proteins | sample MGYA00580524_ERZ773228 | MGnify/ENA primary metagenome ERZ773228 (study PRJEB29015, sample SAMEA2737768) | human gut metagenome | biome: human gut; feature: human-associated habitat; material: faeces | place: China | collected 2012 ... | reverse complement strand
CCTACGATACATATGATAGGCTTTTTCTCCGTCTCGTAACCGAGCCAAAAGGTTTACACGCCACCCGGTACTCCAACCGGTCGTTTCATCTCCTTTAATTTGGAGTGTACGGGCACAAGCTGCCGCTAATTCGGGAGTTTCCTCAACCGACAAATGATGCCCCGGATACAACCCGAAAAGATGAGATTGATGCCGATGATATGGGTCCTGATCTTGCCAGTCGTAATACCACTCTTGCAAATTACCGTCCTTCCCAATTTGATACGGATACAACCGAGAAAGAGTCTTTTTAATTCTTTTCCTGAAAGACTTATCCACCCCGAGCACCTTCGAGGCTTCGGCGACATCAATAAGGCATTCGCGTATCATCGCCAAATCGGAAGTGTTTCCATAGGAAGTAGCCCCCACATACCCATCAGGCGTAATGTACTTATTTTCGGGAGAGGTTCCGGGAGAGGTCACAAGTTTTCCATCTTTCTCGACTAACCAATCCATGCAAAACTCTGCTGCCCCCTTTAACACAGGATAAAATTTACACAAAAATTCCTTGTCCAATGTAAAAAGATAATGCTCCCAAATGTGAGTAGACAACCATGTACCCCCCATCGTCCAACAAGCCCATGAAGGGTCCCCCTCATTAAGACCAACAGGACACGTCATCGCCCAAATATCCGAATTATGCCCCAAGCACCAACCTCGCTCTACTCCATAATAATCCTTTGCGGTTTTTCTTCCCGTCTTACTAAGATTAGCAATAAACTCTATCAGCGGATATTGCATCTCGATCAGATTAGCCGTACCGGAAGCCCAATAATTTTCTTCGAGATTAATATTGACTGTATAGTTACTGCTCCAAGGAGGAAGCACACTTTCGTTCCACAGGCCCTGCAAATTGGCCGGGACTCCCGAAGTACGAGAGCTAGATATGAGCAAATAGCGTCCAAATTGAAAATAAAGTTCCTCTAAATCTGGATTTTGTTGCTTACAATCGGTATAAAAAAGTAACTGTTTGTCTGTCGGCAATGCCGCAATATCATCATCTGTATTTCCTAAATCGAGTTTTACACGGTCGAAATAATATTTATAGTCTCTAATATGTGCCTCTCGCAAAGCATCATAAGTTTTACCGATGGCACACTTCATACGTTTTTCTACATGACTGCGATAATTACGCCCCTCTTTAACCGGATCCTTGTCAAAACCGTTAAAACTCGTAACATTCGCTATCAAAATGAGCACTTCTGTGCTCCCGTCAATCTCGATACGGCTATCCGAATATCGATTCTTGACTCTCCCATCGACACTCAAAACCCTCACAAGAGTCTTAAAGTGAATGCCTCTTTCCGGATCATAGCGATGCTTATCTTCCGCCTTATAATAAACCGGGAACGAATGATAAGCCGCATAACCTTCAACAGATATTTCATTATCGGCCACCTGCGAGCTATGAGGTAACGGAGAATCGAACGAAAGCAACGCATGAATTCCTTCCTTATTTTCAGATTTCAAACAAATGACAATCACCGAATCGGGAGCCGATGCAAAATAATCGCTCGTAAAAAGTTCTCCGTCCTTCAAGTATTGCATTCGTGCCGTAGCATTACCAATATCGAGCCATCGGTGGTAATCAGAAATACCAGCTGTATCATCAAGATATTCTATCGTCAATGTTCCAAGTGGCTGATAATTTTCACTGTAATGTCCTTGTACCTTGTATTGAGCCTTATCAGCCCCTTGATAATCCTCATTATCCAGTAAAGCTCTAATTTCGGGAATAGTATTAAAAGCATCGGGAGAAGAATTTTCACTTTCGGGTTCTCCTGTCCAAAGTGTTATATCGTTAAATGAAATCTTATCTTTTTTTACACCACCATATAAAGTCGCTCCCATCGTCCCATTCCCTATAACGAGAGCCTCTTCGAAATACTCTGCCGGACGATCATAATGCAATTTCATATTCCCGGCAAAAGTAACCGGGGGGATAAAAAACATACACAAAATAATCCAAAAACCTTTCTTCATTACCGCAACTTTATATTGAACAACTTATTTCTAAATTTCTCTCCCTAATTTTTATCCTATAATTTTTTATCCCGTAATCGGTACTCTATCGAATCTCCGTATAAAGTTTGAAGTCCGACCAATTCCTGTTTCAATTTCTCGATTATACTTTCATACCCCGGCTTATCGAAAAGATTGTTCATTTCCGTGGGATCAGTTTGCAAATCGTATAGTTCCCATTGATCGATATCATCATAGAAATGTATCAATTTATAACGTTCAGTACGAACGCCATAGTGGCGTTTTACCATGTGTTCTGCCGGATATTCATAAAAATGATAATAAAGAGAAGATCGCCAATCTTGCGGATGCTCGCCCCTCAATAACGGCATCAATGAAATACCTTGTATATCATCGGGAATCTCCACACCAGCCAATTCGAGGAATGTCGGGGCATAATCTATATTCTGCACCAATTCGGTAATATCGCCTCGCTTTTGAAAACCTTTCGGCAAACGCATAACAAGCGGTGTTCGCATAGACTCTTCATACATAAACCGTTTATCAAACCAGCCATGTTCTCCCATATAAAATCCTTGATCGGAAGTATAGACAACCAACGTATTATCCAATAGCCCGGCCTTTTCCAAATAGTCTAACACTCGTCCGACATTATCGTCCAACGACTTCACGACTTTTGCATAATCACGCATAAACCGTTGATATTTCCATTCAACCAGCTCCTTCCCCTGTGGATTCTCCCGAAAAAATACATCAGTTATAGAATCATATACCGCATCATAGGCTACCCGATCTTCGGGAGTAAGCCGTTTTATCTTACGTCCATAGGCTTTCTTCAAACGTGACTTCATTCCCTTACGATACATTTTCGTATCATAAATAATATCCATGTCTTTTGCAATACTCATCGTTTGCGCAGCAGCAGCCGGCCGCCCCTCGTAATCATCATAAAAATTATCGGGCATTGAAAACTCTTTATCTTCATATAACGTGAGATATTTCAATTCAGGCAGCCAGTCGCGGTGAATAGCTTTATGATGAATAAACAAACAAAAGGGCTGCTCCTTATCACGACCTTTCTCCAACCAATCTATACTTTTGTCGGTAATAATATTAGTTAAGTAACCCTTTTCTCGAACCGTATCATTATTCATCGTTATAAAATCGGGATTATAGTAATCGCCCTGACCGGGAAGAATTTCCCAATAGTCGAATCCCGTAGGCATACTCTCTAAATGCCATTTCCCCACGATAGCGGTTTGGTAACCCGCAGTCTGCAAAAGTTTAGGCAGGGTCTGCTGCGAACCATCGAATACACAAGTCGTATTATCGGTGAACCCATTCGCATGACTGTGTTTACCCGTAAGCATGCACGCCCTACTCGGCCCACTTAATGAATTCGCTACAAAACTATTCGTGAACCGAACTCCGTCCCGAGCAATTCTATCCAAGTTAGGAGTTTCGATATAGCGAGTATCATAACAACTCATCATTTGTCCGGTATGGTCATCTGTCATAATATAAACAATATTATAACGAGTAGGAACTTTATTTTCTTTCTTACATGACGAAAAAGAAAAAACAACAGTAGTCGCTGCTACTCCCGTTAAATAGGGAGAAAAAGATTGAAATAATGTTTTCATAGAATCATTTAAATATTAAAAGGTCCTGTATTTATTATATTAAACAACTATTTCTTATTTCCGTGAAAATACCGAAACAACTCTCCATAATCCAACATTTTGTTTCTGCTTTCATTGGTACTTTCTTTGCGACAGGTACTTTCTTTGCGACAAATACAAAACGAACCTTATATAGAGTTTACTGTTATATTTGACTTATATATAATTTTGCCAAAGATAATATTTTTTCTCAAAAAGATATAAATCGAAAGTAAACGAAAGTTATTTAACCATTTCGATTTATTTATGACCTTGATTCCTATACTAATCACAAAAAACAACACCCTAAAAGTTCGAACTTTTAGGGTGAGTCATTCATTATAATAAAATTATTTCTTACCTAATATCCTCCGCCTAACGCATGATAAAGATTAATAACTCCCTGTATCTCTTCAAAACGATCGGATACGGCCGATAACTCGGCATCCAAAAGAGTCTGGCGTGCGGTAAGTACTTCTAAATAGTTCTGTGAACTATGACGCATCAGCAGCTCGGAACTCCTGACTGCCGATTGAAGCGAGATAATTTGCTGTCGATCCAAATCCAATCGTCGGCGTGCAACTTGCCATTGCAACAAAGCATCATTTACTTCTGTCCCTGCATTAAGGAGTGTCTGGCGGAAAGTGAGTAAAGCCTCCTCTTGTCGAGCTTTTGCAACTTTCAAATTAGCTATATTCTGTCCTCTGTTGAAAAGCGGTTGTACCAATGACCCCACCGCAGAAAACAACCATTCCCCCGGATTAGAAATAATAGCTCCGGCTGCATTCGTCCACCCCGCCGAACCACTTAGCGTAATGGCAGGATAAAAAGCCGAATAAGCCCGATTTGTCGTATAAAAAGATTCGGCTAATGCAGCTTCGCTTTGACGTACGTCTGGGCGTCTCTGCAACAACTGCAAAGGTACTCCTACCGATAAAGTATCGGGAAAGGACTGCATATCCAATGTCGAACGATCTATCCTCTGAGGAACTACTCCCAATAAAGACGATAAAGAATTTTCCCCCTCGGTAATTTGCTGTTCTAATGACAATAAAGAAGCATCGACCGACAATTTACTTGCTTCGATTTGAGCAACAGCCATTTCAGTAGTTTGCCCCGCTTTTTTCAAAGCCTTCATAACGCGTAAATTCTCTGCCCATATCTCGGCCGTTCGTTTACTAATATCGAGTTGCTTATCCAACATCAACAGTGTATAATAACTATTTGCGATCGTAGCGATCAACTGAGTCTGGACGGCTTGCTTATAAGCTTGACTTTGCTCTAACACAGCCTTTGCCTCTCGTTTGGCATTAGTGAGACGTCCGAATATATCTAATTCCCAATCGGCCGATGCAGCCAAATTATACGTCTTAGTCGGACTATTTCCTTCTATACTCTTGATTGTTCCCTGCGGAGTAAGAGAAACGGAAGGCAAATACGCCAACTTAGAAGAGGTCAACAAAGCTTCTGCTTCACGCACTTTCAATCGAGCTATATTCAAATCGGTATTATTTGCTATTCCTTTTTCGATAAGCTGCTGTAAAACCGTATCGGTAAAAAGTTCTTTCCACGAAAAATCAGCAAGCGACATCGTATCTTCTGTCATTGCCGGAACTCGATACAGACTATCGACTCCCGATAATTCAGGACGTTCATACGTCCTATATATGTGGCAACCGCTCAATCCGGTCAATAATAACAAACCTATAATTATCCTTTTCATATCAATGATTCACAAGTTTATTTATTTTCTTCAATTTTGGGTAACTTACGTTCCGGCATTAATCTTTCTTGTAAAGTCTGGAATACGATAAACAACACAGGAACAATAAACAATAAAGCTATCGTACCGATTAACATACCACCGACAGCTCCTACACCGATAGAAATATTCCCGTTAGCTCCTACACCCGACGAAAACATCATAGGTAACATACCGAATATCATGGTAAGCGAAGTCATAAGGATCGGACGTAACCGAACCTGAGCTGCCGAGATTGCCGCTTGGGTAATTGTCATACCATGCCGACGACGTTCCGAAGCATATTCTGTCAACAAAATCGCCGTTTTCGCCAACAATCCTATCAACATGATTAGTCCGGTTTGCAAGTAGATGTTATTTTCCAAGCCAAACATTTTAGCAAACAAGAAACTTCCGGCCAAACCAAAAGGAACGGAAAGAATTACCGCGATGGGAATGAAAAGACTTTCATATAAAGCACACAAAATCAAATAGATAAATACAACACATATCACAAATACCAACGTAGTGGTACTACCCGACGATGCCTCTTCCCTAGACATTCCTCCGAACTCGAATCCGTAGCCTTCGGGAAGTGTCTCTTCCGCGACCTCTCGAACTGCCTGAATAGCTTGTCCCGAGCTGTACCCTGCCGCAGGTGTGCCGTTAACACTAATAGCCGAAAAAAGATTAAAACGAGACAGCGTTTCAGCCCCATACACACGAGTCAGTGTCAAATATTGACTAACCGGGGACATTTCACCATCTGAATTACGGACAAACATATTATTTAATGCTTCCGTATCTAACCGAAATTCCGGTGAAGCCTGCACCATCACTCGATATAATTTCGAGAAACGGTTCATATTCGATGCATAGTTTCCTCCTATATATCCCGACAATACATTCAGCACTTCCGACGGCGATACTCCGTTACGTTTACAGCGGGCAGCATCTACCTCGACCAAATATTGAGGGAACTTAGTATCGAACGAAGTCGTGGCACGTGCGATTTCGGGTCTGGCATTCAAAGCGTCGATCATCTGACGCGTATATTTCAACAAATCCTCAATCGTACCACCCTTTTGATCCTGCACATAAATTTCAAATCCACTGCTTACGCCATAGCCGGGAATCATCGGTTGTGCAAAAGCCATAATCTGTGCCGAAGATATATCGTCTGTACGTTTATATATTTCATTGATAACGGCATTTATTTCATCTTCATCGCCCGTCCGTTCGTCCCAGGGTTTCAAACGAATGATAAACATACCGTTCGATGCCCCTTGACCGCTAATCATACCATTACCTGTCACCTTAGAGAATATACGAACCTGAGGAATATCCTTGATACGCCTGTCGATTTCGTCCATTACAATCTTAGTTTGCTCCAAATTCGTTCCGGGAGAAGTACGTACATCTACAAAAATAGTTCCCATATCCTCCTGCGGCACAAGTCCGGTTTTCGTCGTTTTCATCAAAATAAACAATCCGGCGCCAGCAATTACCAACAATACACCAGCCAACCATTTATGTTTAAACATAAAAAACACTCCTGTTTTATATTTCATCACGATACGATGAAATGCCGTATCAAATGCCATATGGAAACGAGAAGAAAAACTCATTTTGCCTCCTTTTCCAATCACGTGAGGGGTCATAATCAAAGCGCACAATGCCGGACTTAAAGTCAACGCATTGACCATTGAGATCGCTACCGCTACTGCCATAGTGAGACCGAACTGCGTATAAAACGTTCCGGTCGTACCGCCAATGAAACAAACAGGTATAAACACTGCCATGAAAACAAAAGTGGTCGTAATCAATGCAGATGTTATACCTCCCATTGCATCGACGGTTGCCAAATAGGAAGATTTATATCCCTCATCGAATTTAGCCTGTACAGCCTCGACCACAACTATCGCATCGTCAACCACCGTCCCGATTACCAACACTAGTGCGAACAGAGTCAACATGTTCAGACTAAAACCGGCCGCATAAAGGAAAGCAAACGTACCTATCAGAGAGACAATGATAGAAATAGAAGGTATGAGCGTCGAACGCATACTTTGCAAAAATACATACACAACAAATATCACCAAAAGGATAGCTTCGACCAATGTTTTTATCACGTTCTTGATAGAAGCATCGAGAAAGTCTTTGGAACTCATCAAATCTACCAACTCCATACCCTTAGGCAAAGATTTTGAAATTTCGGCTACGACTTTGTCTACCTCCTCGATAATCGCATTCGCATTCGAACCGGAAGTTTGCGCAATCATGCAGTTAGAGCCAGGATGTCCATTCACCTCTCCAATATAAGTGTAAGTACGGGAACCCAGCTCTATCCGAGCAACATCTTTCAATCTTAATACTTCTCCACTGGCAAGAGACTTGATTACCAAATTTTCATAATCTTTCTCGTCTTCATAACGCCCCCGGTATTTCAATACATATTGAAACGTATTTTCCGACTCCGCACCCAAAGTCCCGGTAGGAGCCTCCAAATTTTGTTCATCGAGAACCGTCGTTATATCTGTCGGGACCAACCCGTATTTTGCCATCTTACCCGGATCGAGCCAAATACGCAACGAATAATCGGCTCCCATCACATTCACCTCGCCGACACCAGCTATACGAGAAAGACGGGGTTCAATATTTATTTTCAAATAGTTGTTCAAGAAACTTTCATCGAATGAATTATCTGGACTATAAAGAGCCAATGCTTTAATATTGCTCGTCTGTCGTTTACGAACCGTAATTCCACTCCGCGTAACCTCGGCAGGCAAAAGCCCCTGGGCACTAGCTATACGATTTTGTACATTGACCATCGCCATATCGGGATCTGTACCCTGACGAAAATAGATTGTAATTCTCGCAGAGCCAGTATTCGTAGATGATGAAACCATGTACATCATATTCTCCACTCCATTGAGAGCTTCTTCCAAAGGTACGACCACACTCTTTTGCACAGTTTCGGCATTAGCCCCTGTGTAACTGGCCGAAACACTAACCGTAGGAGGAGCTATCTCCGGGAATTGTTCTATGGGCAACTGGGAAAGACCTATCAATCCAATAATGAGTATCACGACGGATATAACGCCCGCCAATATGGGGCGATCTATAAATACTTTTATTTTCATGGCAACACGTTATTCTTGGGTCGTCTGACTTTCTATTATCGTTCCCTCTCGTACTAATCCGGCTCCTTCGGCAATAACGACATCTCCCGAATTAAGACCCGATTCTACGATATACTCTGTACCGTTATTCAATTTAAATACCTCGACCGGAGCAGATTTCGCCTTTCCTTCAACAACTTTGTAAACGAATACCCGATTTTGTAACTCATAAGTGGCCGTCTGAGGAATAACGATACAATTTTTTCTTACCGTAGGAATAAGAACCGTCCCGCTTCCACCGTTACGTAACAGTCCGTCGGGATTCGAGAAAGAGGCTCGCAAACTGATTGCTCCGGTACTTTCATCGACGGTTCCACTAATGGCATCAATCTTACCCTGTTGTACATAAGCCTTACCATTGCTCAATGTAAGTTCTACGTCAGGCATTTGCGACATCGCCTTTTGCAGAGAACCATATTGTTGAAGCAAGTCGAGAATTTGATTCTCCGACATGGAAAAATAGGCATACACTTCTTGATCGTCAGACACCGATACCAAAGGTTCGGAAATAGTACTACTCACCAAAGCCCCCACCCGATAAGGAATCATACTAGCAACACCGTCTACCGGACTTTTAACCTCTGTATATGAAAGATCGTTACGAGCATTTGTTTCTTGTGCTTTCGCTTGGGCCAAAGCCGCTTCTGCTTCGGCTAATTCATTTTTTGCCGTTTGAAGATCAAATTCAGAAACGACCTGTTCTTTAAAAAGTTCGGCCTTGCTTTCAGCAGAAAGTCGAGCCGTAGCCAACTTGGCTTCGGCACTTTTCACATTAGCCACAGCAGTTTCAAGAGCTGCTTTATAAGGCACTTGATCTATGATAAAAAGTGTTTGTCCCTTATGAACAGCATCACCTTCGTTTATCTTTATTTCGGTAATAATTCCGCTTACTTGCGGACGTACTTCTACAAATTGGCGTCCACGCAGTGTCGCCGTATATCCCGACTTTAAAGTCCTATTTGTCGGTTCTACGGTAATTGTTTTGTACATTGCTGTGCCTTCTCTTCGTTGGGATTCTTTACATGCCGAGAGCATAGACAATACAGCCATAGCAATAATAAATTGTTTCATTTTTACTGTTTTATGTGATGATTATTTAATTTGCGATTAATCTTCGTTACCCCGAAAAGTAATTCTCAAATTTATAAATTATATTGCTACCATATAAACATGTATTGATAAACGACTAAAAAGTGATGCCGAACAGCAAATGATGACAATTGACAAATTCACAAGAAAGCTCTACCTTTGTCATAAAAGAAATTTTTCAACGACTACTCTCCCTTCAATATAAACCGGCACATAAATGAAAATATGAGGCAGACTCGTATCAGTACATACATAGACTTACTTTTTTGTTTGGTTATACTACCACTGATTATCATGTTAGTTCCTGTGGAAAAATGGATCATACACCACACCTATTTCATGTTAACATTGATCGTTTACTTATATGCCCTTTATTTTACTTACCGCAAAGCCAACATACCCTCACTTTTTTTAAGACATAAATTCGGACAAGTTTTTTTTCTTATAGCGGCTCTATTGATAATCACATGGGGACTCAGCCAGATACCTATTCCAAAAGACAAGTTTTCCACTTCTTCTCTGGACTTGGGTATACGACAGCACATGCGAACACAAACCGTATGGTTTTTCTTTCTCATCGTCACCGGATTCAGTCTCGCCATAGAACTGACATTCGAACTATTTCGCCAAATTCTGTCCAAACAAGAAATCGAAGCAGAAAAAAATAAAGCGGAATTGGCTCTTTACAAGGCACAAATCAATCCTCATTTTCTATTCAATACACTCAATGCATTATATGGTTTGGTATTGACCAAATCCGATAAAACAGAATCGGCATTCATTCAATTCTCCAACATTCTCAAATATATGTATGCACAAACTACATCAGAAACCATTCCCGTTTGTAACGAGATAGATTATATTCGCCAATATGTCGATTTACAAGCTCTCAGACTAAATAAACATACCCACATATCTTTCGAAACACAAACCGACGATGACCAAGCTCCAATTCCCCCTATGATCCTTATTACATTCGTGGAAAACGCTTTTAAATACGGTACATCTTCCGATATAGATTGCACTGTACTCATCAGAATTATAGTGAAAAACGGACAACTCCTTTTCGAAACAGAAAATACGGTCATGAAAGAAAAAAAGGAAAAGACCCCTGCTATCGGTATCGAAAATTGCCGCAAACGATTAGAATTGCTCTATCCGGGTCGTTTTAATTTAACGACTGTCCAAGAAAACCGACAATATAAAATCAGACTAACTATTCGACTACAATGAAAAAATTTTCTTGTATAGCTATTGACGATGAGCCCCTTGCTTTACTTGTCATCACTCAATTTTGTGAGCGGTTTGGAAATTTGGATCTTTCGACATTCAGCGAACCTCGTATTGGGTTGGAAGAGATCAAACGACACAAACCCGATTTGGTTTTCCTCGATATAGAAATGAATAGTATCAACGGACTGGATATCGCTCACGCTCTACCCAGAGAGTGTTGCTTTATATTCACCACTGCACATGCTCAATACGCACTCAACGGATTCGACCTCGATGCCGTAGATTTCCTACACAAACCGTTTGCTTACGAAAGATTTAAAAAAGCTGTCGAGAAAGCCATTCGCAGAATAGAGACAGAAAAAGTCCCCGAGAATATCGTTATCAAACAAGAATATGCTAACGTAACAATTCCCATTAATGACATTCTATATATCGAAGCGATGGAAAACTATACTAAAATTTTCCGGGAAAACGGGGGATACATACTGTCCCGAACGAACATGAAAACGATTCAAGAAATTTTGCCCGAAGAAAATTTTCTCCGCATTCACCGTTCATATATCGTACCTATCGAAAAAATCGAAATGTTTTCCAAGAAAAAAATAAAACTTATCGGGAAAGAAATATTTCTCCCCATAGGAAGACTTTACGCTAATCACATATATGACACACTTATCTCCCAAAATTCCGGGCATATTTTTCCAAACCCATAAGAATACAAGGTAAAATACGGAACGAGGAAACGGAAACTACTATGGAATAAGCGAATAAAATCTGATATGCACCTATTAAACGCTCATTATCTTTTTTATAACAAAAGCATACATTTTACAGGTATTTTATTTTTTGTATAGAATCATTATCTTTGTACGGAAACTAATTATTTATACCCAATGAAAAATACATGTGTTTTTCTCACTATTTGTGCTCTATTCGCAGGTTGTCAGTCAAACAAAAAACAATATTACGAAAAACATCTCGTTTTTCCCGAAGGCTCGACAATCGAACAAAAAGTCGAAATGGCAGCACACCTGACACCTACACCTCAACAACTAGCATGGCAACAGTTGGAACTGACCGCATTTCTACACTTCGGTATAAACACCTTTACCAATCGGGAATGGGGAGACGGGAAGGAAGATCCCAAACTTTTTAACCCCACTCAGTTAGATGCCGAACAATGGGTAAAAACGCTGAAAGATGCCGGATTTAAAATGGCGATTCTCACAGCCAAACATCACGACGGTTTTTGTTTATGGCCCACTGCTACAACCAGTCACTCGGTCGCTTCATCACCCTGGAAAGATGGAAAAGGCGATGTAGTCAAAGAGATGAAAGAGGCTTGCGACAAATATGGTCTCAAATTCGGTGTTTACCTATCTCCGTGGGACAGAAATGCATCTTGCTATGGAAACTCGCCCGAATACAATAAATTTTTCATCGAACAACTTACCGAGTTGCTCTCAAACTACGGAGAGATACACGAAGTTTGGTTCGACGGTGCTTGCGGTGAAGGTCCTAATGGTAAAAAACAAGAATATGACTGGGATCAGTTCTATAAAACCATACAAAAGTTACAACCCAACGCTGTCATGGCTATCATGGGAGACGACGTAAGATGGGTAGGAAACGAAAAAGGATATGGGCGGGAAACCGAATGGAGCGCAACGGCTCTTGTTCCCGGTATATATTCCCGTTCAGACAGTATTAACACCGTATTAGGTTTAAAAAACAAATCGGAAGACCTCGGCAGTCGAGCCCTTTTAGAACAAGCGACCGAATTATTTTGGTACCCGTCGGAAGTCGATGTATCGATTCGTCCGGGCTGGTTCTATCATCGGGAAGAAGACGATAAGGTAAAATCGCTTTCTACATTGGTGGACATCTATTTCAAATCGGTAGGATACAATTCTGTTTTACTGCTCAATATTCCTCCCGACACAAGGGGGTTGATTCATGAAAACGACGCCAAACGGCTGCAAGAACTGGCTCAATATATAAGCCATACATTTGCAACCGATTATGGAAAAACTTCTCACGAAAAAATTACCGGGAAAGAGGGCGATTCCTTCGAGATAAATATAACGGCTACGACTCCCGTGAATACACTCTTACTGCAAGAGGATATACAGAACGGACAACGAATTGAAGCATTTACCGTAGAGGCTTCGATAAACGGAGTATGGGAAAAAATCTCCGAAGGCACAACAATAGGATATAAACGACTGGTGAGATTCGACGATGTTATCGCCGACAAATTAAGAGTGACTATTAATCGGACAAGAGCCGATTTCTCCATATTACGAACCGGAATATTCTATGCAAACCCTATTATAGAAAAATCAGAAGAAGCACAAAATTCGGTTTTCACTCCCCAAGAGTGTCTTATCGGAGATAAAGAAGCAGTAGAAGCTATTGACAAAAAAATCGAGACTGCTATTTACAGCGACGGTCTTTCTCCTATCCTCATCGATCTCGGAAAAATACGAAGCATAAAAGGGTTCTGTTACACACCGGTACAAGAAGGGAATACCGATGGGACTATTTTCCACTATAATTTGTATCAAAGTAACGACGGAAAAGAATGGAAAGGCATTATACTTAACGGTGAATTCAGCAACATAAAGAACAATCCTATTCCTCAATTCGTCACATTCGGGAAAGTCTTGGAAACAAGACACTTGAAATTAGAACCCATCGAAGAGATAAACGGAAACCAAAAGACCTCTATCGCTGAGTTTAGTGTGGTAATACCGTAAAAACAACCGATCATATATAGAAAACCGCCCGATAATATAAAATCGGGCGGTTTTTATATTACATGAAAATACTCCAAAGCTCGTTTTATACCATCGTCGTCGACAGAAGTTGTCACATAATCGGCTACCTTTTTTAGCGAATTTCCGGCATTACCCATAGCGACACCAATACCCGCGACTTTCAACATATTGGTATCGTTTCCTCCATCGCCAAATGCCATTACTTCACTTATGGAAAAACCACAATATTTCGCAACCGATTTCACCCCCTTTCCTTTATCTACTCCCTTAGCGGTTACATCGGCAAAAGCAGGATACCACCGACTGGACTCACAAGAAGGTAAACAAGGCATAATCTCTGCCTCTTCCTCGGCTGTAATAATCGGTGTCATCTGTATAATGCGTTGTTGCAAAAGAGCACTCAAAGAGATATTACCGGAGATATTGTTCAAATCGAGCAACCGATGGAAAAATTCTTCGATTTCTCGAGTCGTGTTATAGACCAGAGCTGCCGATTCTCCCACCAATATACACGGGAATTTCCGCTCATCGGAAAATTTCATCATTGCACAAACATCTTCTTTGGGAATTGTATGGCAAGCGATTACCTTATCTCCGACCAATATATAAGCACCATTCGTAGTAATATATCCATCAATAAGGCTTTTGATATCATCGAGATTATTGATATAAGTCAAAGGTCGTCCCGTAGAGATAAAGATTTTCAATCCTTTCTTTTTAGCTTTCTCCAACGATTCTACCGTAGAACGAGGAATACGATGAGTATGAAAACTCACAAGCGTACCGTCAATATCGAAAAACAGGGCTTTAATCATTCTTTCTTTTTTATAATGCAAAGATAGTCGAAACAAATTTACATCATACCAACTTCCTACCATTTATCACCATGAAAAAATCCGCCTATTGGTTAGGCGGATTTTCCCAAAAACAACATCAAATAACTTATATAACGAAGTAATCACTCCTCACGGCTATAAATAGAATCTTTTATATCATTGATATCCACAAATTTATTCACTATGGCATAAATCGTCAATCCAGCCGGACTATGTATTTGCAATTTCCCTGCGATGTTTCTCCTATGGGTTATGACTGTATGGGCAGACAAACACAATTTTTCAGCGATCTGCTTATTGGTCATTCCTTTCACAACGCCTATAATAATCTCTTTTTCTCTCTCGGTGAGCGGTTCTTGTCGTTCTTCTTTTTCAGAAGAAGTCTGCACCATCGATTCAAACGTTTCCTTAATCTGCTCTGCCGAATCGTACACCGAGATGACTCCATCATACATTTTTAAAACCGAAGCATCTGCCAAAGAATGCTGTAAAGCAATGCATTTCAATGAGAGACCTTCAAGGCTCTTCTTAAATTGTATAATAGACGATATACCTGCCAATCCCGGATCTATAATCAATATATCTGGCCTACGCCACGACAATAATGCTGGGAGCTGCTGCATATCGGCAACTTCGGCCGCTTCGATATTGAGAGTCGACAGTTTTTTCAACACAGTCAATAATCCCTTACGGATAATCAATGAAGGTTCTGCTATGACGACTTTTAATACAGGCTTCATTTTTTTCTTTCTATATTATATTCCAGCGTTTGAATGACCGGAATAAAAAGATAATCCTCTATATAATTATGCGAAGCTAAATCTTGTTCGCATGTAAATATATCGAACAACACGCTATTCAGCTCATTACTACTCGATGCCGGATAATATTTTATCAATATATTTTTCAGTTCGGTCAATTTCGCTTCAACCTGATCGTGTCGTTTTCGAAATATCGCAATACTGTACATATCGGGCTTTACACCTGCCAATAAAGAGTTTACATAAGGAAAAACAGTACTCTCTTCATACCGCATGTGTTTCTGAACCTCGGCTACATACTCATCGAAAAACCGGAGAATTGCAATAGAAATATCTTTCTCTCCTCCATCTATCGCATTCAATAGATTACAACGAATAGCCGGTAATCTGAAATTCAGAAAATAGTCGTGAGAATTATGTAAATACTCCAATAAAGCCCCGGCAGATATAACATTTTTATAGTCATCGACATCACCCTCGTCTAACAATAAATTAACTACGGCCAAAAATGTTTCGGTATGTACGCCATTTTCCCGACAAACCTCCCCGATACTTTTATCGCCGAAACCCAACGCGATGCCGAAACGGCTCATGACTAACAACACAGGGTAATTGTCACAAACCAAATCGCTCATTCGGTTATTCTGATTATATGCTCCGAGTTTATACATCTTTTTTTCTTTTACTTTTTTGTATCATTGAAATACAAATATAACCAAAGGTGAGCGCAAAGGCAAACGGAAATCTCATTTCCGATTTGACTCTG
>ERZ773228.2618-NODE-2618-length-16100-cov-4.286756_pt1 | contig 16100 bp, 13 predicted proteins | sample MGYA00580524_ERZ773228 | MGnify/ENA primary metagenome ERZ773228 (study PRJEB29015, sample SAMEA2737768) | human gut metagenome | biome: human gut; feature: human-associated habitat; material: faeces | place: China | collected 2012 ... | reverse complement strand
AGAAACTGCTGGAGCATGAAGAAGAACGTCCGCTGGTAACGGTAACATACTTTCAGTCGGATGCCAAAAAAGATGGCGGCAGGTATATGACCTATGCCGGAAATTTCCGGTTCTACGATGCGGAGAAGCGAGTGATGAAGTTTGTAGGTGGGATGGTGATTGGCATGGGGCAGGTGTGCCGGATTGAAATGAAATAAGCTATCTCATAGTAGTTGATTTTTTTGATAAAAATATACACATATCACTTGAACTTTTCGACATATTGTGGTATAATACTTTGAATAAAACATTGTAGCAAGAAAGTTACAGATAAAGACATGAAGACAGATTGGAAGGTCAATAATGGCAGAAAAAACAAACGCTAACATTGGATTTGAAAAACAAATATGGGATGCTGCTTGTGTGTTATGGGGACACATTCCTGCGGCAGAATATCGAAAGGTTATTGTTGGATTGATTTTCCTTCGGTACATATCCTGTGCTTTTGATAAGAAATATCAGGAGTTGGTTGATGAAGGCGATGGATTCGAAGATGATAAAGATGCCTATACAATGGATAACATCTTCTTTGTTCCAGAAGATGCGAGATGGAACAAGATTGCAGAGGCAGCTCACACGCCTGAAATTGGTACCGTAATTGACGATGCTATGCGGGCAATTGAGGAGGAAAACAAGTCTCTCAAAGATGTTCTGCCCAAAAACTACGCAAGCCCTGATCTGGACAAACGTGTCCTTGGTGATGTTGTAGATATTTTTACAAACAACATTGACATGAGCGAAACTGGACAAGATGAGGATTTGTTTGGTCGTACTTATGAGTACTGCATTGCAATGTTTGCAGAAAAGGAAGGTCAAAAAGGCGGCGAATTCTACACACCATCAAGTGTAGTAAAAACACTTGTTGAAATTTTGAAGCCGTTTGAAAACTGTCGTGTCTATGATCCAGCTTGTGGAAGTGGCGGCATGTTTGTACAGAGTGCAAAGTTCATACAGGCACATAGTGGCAATCGAAACAATATCTCGGTATATGGTCAGGAAGCAAATGCAGATACCTGGAAAATGGCAAAAATGAACATGGCGATTCGTGGCATTGAAGCTGATTTTGGACCACATCAAGCGGACACATTCAGCAATGATCTGCATAAAACCTTGAAGGCTGATTTCATTCTGGCAAATCCTCCATTCAACTATCATCCGTGGGGACAGGAACGCTTAACGGAAGATGTTCGCTGGAAATATGGTGTACCGCCTGCAAATAATGCCAACTATGCATGGATTCAGCACATGATTCATCATCTTGCACCAAACGGAAAAATCGGGCTTGTACTTGCAAATGGTGCATTGAGTACGCAGTCAAGCGGCGAAGGTGAAATCAGAAAGCGAATTATTGAAGATGATTTAATTGAGGGCATTGTTGCAATGCCGACACAGCTTTTCTATTCCGTTACAATTCCTGTTACGCTCTGGTTTATTTCCAAGAATAAAAAGCAGAAAGGCAAAACGCTTTTCATAGATGCTCGAAAAATGGGATTTATGGTGGACAGAAAGCATCGAGATTTTTCAGATGAGGATATTGCAAAGCTTGCGGATACTTTCACTGCTTTTCAGAATGGCGAATTGGAAGAAGTTAAGGGTTTCTGTGCCGTTGCGACAACAGGAGAGATTGCAAAACAGGATTATATTTTAACGCCTGGTCGGTATGTTGGTATTGAAGAACAGGAAGATGATGGAGAACCTTTCAATGAAAAAATGAAACGTCTGACTTCTGAACTTTCTGAAATGTTTGAAAAATCCCATGAGCTTGAAAATGAGATTAGGGAGAAGCTGGGGGCGATTGGGTATGATATCTAATTGGAAAACTTGTCAACTTGGTGAATTGGTAACATTCACATCAGGTGGAACACCCAGCAAAAAGAAAGCGGAGTATTGGAACGGCTCTATTCCGTGGATAAGTGCTAAAACAATGAAAGATGAGCATATTAGCACTTCTGATTTGATGATAAGTGAAGAAGGGCTTAAAAACGGAAGTCGGCTTGCTCCGCAAGGATCAATTTTGTTTCTTATCAGAGGTAGTGGTCTTTTCAATGGTATTCCTATCTGTTTGGTTGATAAGCCTGTTGCCTTTAATCAAGATGTTAAGTGTATTAACTCAATCTCAGAAATAGAGAACAAATACGTTTTTTATTGGTTGTTATCTCAGGCAAGTACGTTAAGTGCTATAGTCGGAGTGACAACAATAGGTGCAGGAAAATTTGATATGGACGTAATAAAGCGTCTTGAAATATCTTATCCCGAAAAAGAAGTAAGAAATGAAATAATAAGAATAGCTGACGCTATATCTGATAAAATACGCTTAAATACTGCGATAAATGAAAATTTACGACCATTAGCAGCTTAAATCTTGACTTCTGAAACGTCTATTTCACCTTTCATAAGTTTTGGCAAGAGGGTATCGCGCAGTATTGCTAAGTCATTAGCTTCAAGTCTATTGGTATAGACTGTTTCAAGCATAGGTGCAACAATTTTGCTAAACTGTTCTACATATTCGGTAGAGGGAATACAGATCGGATATATCATTATTTGTTGTTTATCACCTCTCGGCATTTTAGTTCCTTTTGAGCCTGCAACCATATAATCAAAGAACTTATCAGAATATAGGGCACAGTAAAGGAAAGCAGAGTATTCACTCTTATTGGGAACAAAGCATAGTACATCTGTTGAGCAACCACAATCAGCAAAACAGTATATAATTTTCTTGAAATATGGGCGGATATTTGATATAAGCACATCGCCTTTTTTGCAAGCGATTGTCTGTTTGATAGTAGGAAGTGCGGTGGCTTGAACAGCCCCTTGACGATTTGGTTGCATATTTTCTGTAGAATAATAAGTGTCCAAAGTCAAATCTTCAATATTCACCTTATCTTTGGAATATCCGCATATCTCGGATAGTGAGCCTGTTCTCCAATCCTCAGGCATAACACCGCCAAACGGCTCGAAATCCACAAACCAAGACTTAAAAATCGCCTGAGCCTGCGATTCTAAATTTTCATTTATGTTAGGATAAACAATATGGATTTAAAGAAAAAAATATACTATAGCTTTGATTTAGCATTGTTTTTGTCAGGAATTCTTTTGTTATTATTTAGCCAGAGTAAATCTAAAACAATAGAAATCAGAGCGATTATGGGAGAGGTGGCTATCATATCCTCTTATTTTCTTTTCCCATTTATTGATTCAAAAAAGAAGGAAAAATTCTATCAAACATTTTTATTTCATTTTGCTTTGTTGATAGTTTTGCTTTTTATTGCATATGCCTCCTTAAAAGTATATGTAAACTATGCTGATGGTTCTGTATGGTGGAAAGAAATTCTTGCTGCGAGTGGAGTTCTTTTAGTTCTAACTTATCTATCATATTTGTTGATTAACTTTGTGAGGTCACTATATCTGCTAAGTGAAAAACTAATATCGTTTCTTATTAATTCTAATGTTGAGAGCAAATATAAAAACGCAAAGAAAATTATAGAGAAGATTACTGCATTTATAGTTACATTAACAGCAATGGCAGCAAGTATAACAGCTTTAATCGCTTCGCTAAAGAACATCATATAATATGAACACATGGTTGTAGGATGTTGGTACTTTGAAAGGAGTACCTACAATGAAAACTACGCTTATCACCACTATCGAGCAGTCTATGCTGAAAAAGCTCGATAATGCACAGCTTCAAGCCTTGCACGAGGTTCTTGTGCAGGCTTTCAAGGGTGTGTCGGTCACGGCTGTGGCTGATGCCGACAAAGCACCCGACAATACGGAGATTTTAGTGGAATTTCTCTCTGCGAAGCGGATAGAGGGTTGTTCGGAAAAGTCGCTGAACTACTACCGCAAGACGATCACGGCAGCTCTTGACAGTATCGGCAAGGGTATCAAACATATCACAACGGACGATCTGAGGGCGTATCTGACCGACTATCAGTCTGAAAAAAAGTCCAGCAAGGTCACTATGGATAATATCCGCCGTATCCTTTCGAGCTTCTTTTCGTGGCTGGAGGACGAGGACTATATCATCAAAAGTCCTGTTCGGCGCATTCACAAGGTCAAGACAAGCAAGACGATCAAAGAAACCTATACGGACGAAAACTTGGAGCTGATGCGTGATAACTGCGTAGAATTGCGGGATTTAGCGATGATTGATATGCTCGCTTCTACGGGTATGCGTGTCGGTGAAATGGTCTTGCTGAACCGCAGCGACATTGATTTCAATGAGCGTGAGTGCGTGGTGGTCGGCAAGGGTGATAAGGAGCGTATGGTGTACTTCGATGCCCGTACAAAGCTCCATTTACAGAGCTATCTTGCTTCACGGACGGACAGTGATCCTGCCTTGTTCGTGTCGCTCCGATCTCCCCATAAGCGATTGACGATAGGTGCAATCGAGCTGCGATTGCGTGAAATGGGGCGAAAACTCGGTATAAACAAGGTTCACCCTCACAAATTCAGGCGAACGCTTGCGACTATGGCTATCGACAAGGGTATGCCGATCGAGCAACTTCAAAGGTTGCTTGGTCATCAAAGAATAGATACTACACTTCAATATGCGATGGTGAAGCAAAGTAATGTTAAGCTGGCTCATAGGAAATATATTGGATAGGACGGTGAATATTCTTGAATGATTGGAAAGAATGTACGCTGAGTGATATAATCATTTTCAAGAACGGTAAAAAGAAACCGGACACAGAAGGGACTTTTCCAGTTTACGGTGGAAATGGAATTCTTGGATATGTCAATGATTACAATTTAAGCAAAGGAATAGCAATTGGTCGAGTAGGTGTATATTGCGGTAGCGTTTACTATTCACGAAAAGAATGTTGGATTTCAGATAATGCGATACAAGCTATAAATAGAGATAATTCAGACTTGATATATGATTACTATCTATTAAAGTCTCTTAGACTTAATGAAAGACGTATTGGAACAAGTCAACCTCTACTTACACAGGAAATACTAAATCGAATTGTTATAAATTGCCCTGATATTATGCAACAACGGAAAATAGCCGCTGTGTTGTCTGCAATAGACAATAAGATAGAGCTTAATACTGCGATAAATGAAAATTTAGAGCAGCAGGCACAGGCTTTGTTCAAGGCGTGGTTTGTTGATTTTGAGCCCTTTGGTGGGGTTATGCCTGATGATTGGATCGAATGTATCCTTGATTCTATGTGTTCACTGATTATTAAAGGTATAACTCCAAAATATAATGAACACTCCGCCCAACTTGTTATCAATCAGAAATGCGTTAGAAATCATCAAATAGACCTGTCCTTAGCACGTTGTCACGAGCCTAAGAAAGTAAACGAAAAATGGCTCCAATACGGCGATATTGTTGTAAATTCAACTGGAACAGGAACACTTGGAAGAGCAGCGCAGGTTCTGTTTACTCCGAACAATATGACTGTCGATTCTCATGTTACCATCATTCGTGCTTCAAAACAAGAGTATATTTATTATCTCGGCTTATGGGCGACTTCTCATGAACATGATTTTGAGATGCTACAGACAGGTAGTACAGGGCAGACAGATTTACCTCGAGAAAGACTAAAACAGATGCAAATCGTATTGCCATCTGACAGTATTCTTAGCAGCTTTTCCAAAGTAATAAAGCCGATTGCTGACATTAGAATACAAAAACAGCAAGAAAACCAGCGCCTTTCAGCCCTCCGCGATACGCTCTTGCCGAAACTGATGAACGGCGAGATTGATGTATCGGCGGTGCAGGTTTAGGCTGCTTGCAAGCGTAAATTTTCATTTATGTTAGGAGAGGAAGATAATGTATAACTTTTATTATGATGAGTCCGAACATAGCCGTATTATCAATCTCTCCACAATTACAGGAGAAACTTACTATGATAATTTCCTTGTCGCTATTGTAGGGTGGGACTCAGACAAAGAAGTTGAGATAAAGCAGAAATATTTGGCTTTTGAAGAAAAGTATGCTGAGCGTAAGAAAAAAGGTGAATTAAAAAGCGATACCTTCAAAAGCAATCAATTTAAGTACGGCTTTGCTTCGTTTAACAAACAAAACATAGAATTACTTGATGAATTGCTTGAGATTATAGATAACAGTTTTTATATCTATTTTTGTATAGCAAGTAAGCTTGAATTCATAATATTGCAACTGTTCAAAGACTACCATAATAACTTCTTTGTTGACATGGATGCAATAAAATATTCAATCGTAAAAACTGTTTTAGCATATCATCCCGATGGCGTTATACAGAATATTTATAGCTTGCCAGAAGTGTTTGTGGAATCTTTGATATTATTCTTCAAGGAACGAATAGAGTTAAATAAAAGAAACCCCGTTCTTAAAGCATCTGAAAATGAAGCTCTTTCAAATATTCTTATGGTTTTACAAGATGTTAAGCCGCCTCAAACGCTCAATTGGAATTATCATATGCCATTTGTTGGATTCGACTATTATCTAAAAAGCAAGAACATCAATGATTACACTCTCACAATTGATAAAGAAGGCAAAGAAGGAGAGCAAAGTAAAACGCTTTTAGCAGCGATAGAAGTCGGTTTAATGAATTGTGGAGAATTAAACTCAAAAAATCACTTTGGACTAAGAATTGCTGATATGCTGGCAGGTATTGTCGGTAAGTTGATGAAATCATTGTTTCATTCACTGCATAATGACGGAAATAATGCTACTGTTACAAAAACTCTGCTTGATAAAGCTTGGTTTAGTGTGAATGATAAACAATTAGGCTTATATAAAAAGCTATATCATATTCTTTTGGAAATAAACAATGATTGGTATAAAATCTATGCTGGCAATTATTCTGATGATCTTATTAGTCTTTTAGGTCTATTGGATTATATGAATCATTTCGAGTCTGCTGATGAAATAACGAAAGATTTTGAAATGCTCCCTGAGTATTGCAATGCTTGTATATGTAGTAGGTTACAAGAACATTTTGAACGAATGCATAATAAACTGCCTGTTGAGCCTGTTGTTCCCGAAACAAAGGAATATTTTAGAAATAATAGAGGGGCAAAGGTATACTTTGATGTCAATAAACAACCCAAACTGCAATTAGAATATGGTGAGAAGAAGCTTCATGTACTTAGTGTTTGTCGATCAAAAGAAGGAATTCCGTTAGTTACTATTGCAAGTGAACCAGAAAACCTGTGTTTAAGATTGCCTTACCAATTAGATGATTGGGTAATATGGGCTGTAGGAATGGCTATGCAGGGAGAAAAGCGCTTTCCTGCTGATGTAATCTTTAGCAAAACCAACGATGGATACTACGCAGATATTTTATAGATAAGGAGCTGATAGAACATGCCTTACACCGAAGAAAAATACGAAAACGCAATCATACAGCTATTCGAGGAAATGGGCTACACCCACGCCTACGGTCCGGCAGTTGATCGTGACTATCGGATTCCGCTGTATATGGACGAGCTGACGGCAGCACTCTATCGACTCAATCCCACGCTCCCTGATGATGCGATCAGCGATGCACTCTTTAAGCTCCAAAATTTTGAGAACGGCGAGCTTGTGCAGAAAAACGCTGTATTCATGGACTATCTGCAAAACGGCATTGAAGTCTGCTACACCGACAAAGGCGAGGAACGCTCTGCAATCTGCTACCTTGTGGACTACTCAAACACGGACAATAACTCCTTTATTGTTGCAAATCAGTGGACATTTATCGAAAATGATGAGAAACGCCCGGACGTACTGCTGTTTATCAACGGATTGCCTGTGGTCTTGATGGAGCTGAAATCTCCGTCCCGTGAGGAAACCGATGCGTCCGAAGCATATACACAGATCAGGAACTATATGCATTCGATTCCATCCATGTTCATTTATAACGCGATCTGCGTTATGAGCGACCTTTCGGAAAACCGAGCAGGCACGATCACTTCGGGCGAGGATCGCTATATGGAGTGGAAAACAAAGGACGGCAGCTATGAAAATACGCAGTTTGCTCAGTTTGACACATTCTTTGAGGGTATCTTCACGAAAGACCGTCTGCTTGATATTCTGAAAAACTTTATCCTGTTTTCCAATGAGGGCTTGCAGAGCTACAAGATACTTGCAGGCTATCATCAGTATTTCGCCGTTCGCAAGGCTATCGAATCCACAAAGAAAGCTACTGTCACCGACGGTAAAGGCGGTGTGTTCTGGCATACACAGGGCAGCGGAAAATCTCTGTCAATGGTGTTCTATGCCCATTTGCTCCAATCTGCCCTTGAAAGCCCGACTATCGTTGTTATCACGGATAGAAACGATCTTGACGATCAGCTCTATTCGCAGTTTGCGAAGTGCAAGGCTTTCCTCCGTCAAGAGCCTGTCCACGCAGAGAGCCGTGAACACCTGAAAACGCTCCTCGACGGTCGCAAGGCTAACGGCATTATCTTCACAACGATGCAGAAGTTTGAGGAATCCGGCGAACCACTGTCTGAGCGCAGAAACATCATCGTTATGGCTGATGAAGCACATAGAGGACAGTACGGTCTGACCGAAAAGATCAAGATGACGAAGAATGAAGACGGCGAGCTTGTTGCCCGTAAGGTCATCGGTACGGCTCGAATTATCCGTGATACGCTCCCGAATGCTACATATATCGGCTTTACGGGCACCCCAATCTCACTTGAGGACAGAAATACCCGTGAGGTGTTCGGTGATTATATCGACATCTATGATATGACGCAAGCTGTCGAGGACGGTGCTACACGTCCTGTCTATTATGAAAGCCGTGTTATGAAGCTGAAACTCGACGAAAACACACTGCGGCTTATCGACACGGAATATGACATCATGGCTCAGAATGCTGATGCTGATGTCATTGAGCGCAGCAAGCGAGAGCTGGGACAGATGGAAGCTATCCTCGGTCATGAAGATACCATTGCCTCGCTTGTTGACGATATACTGGATCATTATGAGAATTACCGTGAGAATCTCCTGACTGGTAAGGCTATAATCGTAGCATATTCCAGAGCGATTGCCATGAAGATTTACAAACGCATTCTCGAAGTGCGTCCCGGGTGGGAAGAAAAAGTTGCCGTTGTCATGACAGGATCGAATAAAGATCCGGAGGAATGGCACAACATTATCGGCAACAAGCATCATAAAGAAGAACTCGCACGTGAATTCAAAGATAATGATAGCCCGCTTAAGATCGCTATCGTTGTTGATATGTGGCTAACCGGATTCGATGTTCCGTCTCTTGCTACAATGTATGTCTACAAGCCCATGATGGGTTATAATCTGATGCAGGCAATTGCGCGTGTCAACCGTGTATTCCGTGATAAGGAAGGCGGTCTGGTAGTCGATTATGTCGGCATCGCATCTGCGCTTAAGCAGGCAATGAACGATTACACAGTCCGTGACAAGAAGAACTACGGTAATACTGACATTGCAAAGGTAGCATATCCGAAGTTTCAGGAGAAGCTTTCCATTTGTCGTGATCTGCTGCATGAATATGATTACTCAGCCTTTTTCGGCGGTAATGAACTGACAGCCGGAAGAACGATCACAGGTGCTGTGAACTTCCTTATGGACAGAAGCAGGGAAAGAGACCGGGAAAGCTACACTAAAGAAGCATTGTTGTTGAAGCAGGCACTATCCCTTTGTTCTTCCATTGCAGAACAATCTGAACGTGACGAGGCGGCTTTCTTTGAGGCGGTTCGTGTATTGCTGATGCGAATTCTTAATCAGGGCAGCGGAAAAAAGCTCTCGCTCCCGGAAATCAATGCGAAAATCAATGAGTTACTGAAGCAGAGCGTCAAGAGTGATGGCGTTATCAATCTGTTCTCGGACAAGGAGCAGGATTTCTCGCTGTTCGATCCGCAGTTCTTGGAAGAAATCTCGAAGATGAAAGAGAAGAACCTTGCAGTCGAGCTGTTGAAACGCTTGATTGCTGAGCAGGTTCATATCTATCGTCGCACCAACCTCGTAAAATCTGAGAAGTTCAGCGAGATCATGCAAAGTGCCATGAATCGCTATTTGAACGGTATGCTGACCAACGAAGAAGTTATACAGGAAATGCTCTCTCTCGCAAAGCAGATACGTGAGGCAAAAGAAGCGGGTGAAAAACTAGGTTTAACTGCAGATGAACTTGCATTCTATGATGCACTGACCAAGCCGCAGGCGATTAAGGATTTTTATGAAAATGAAGAGCTTATCGCCATTACAAAGGAGCTTGCTGAAACGTTGCGCCGCAACCGAACTATCGATTGGCAAAAGCGAGATAGCGCACGGGCAAAAATGCGCATGATGATAAAAAAGCTGCTGAAGAGCCATCGCTATCCTCCGGAAGGAATGGACGATGCTGTTCAGACAGTTATGTCGCAGTGCGAGCTCTGGACTGACAATAATGATATGGAATGATCGTAGGAGGATTTGATAATGGATGCCAGAAAAGGAAATATCTACGAAATACTAAACGGAAACAAACAATTTCTTATTCCAGTCTATCAACGCTATTATAGCTGGGATATTGATCAGTGTAAACGCCTTTGGAATGATATCGTTGAAATGCAGAAAAAAGGTAAATCAGGTCATTTTGTAGGCTCCATTGTGAATATAGCAGAGCAAGCCATGCCTACAGGTGTCCAGAAATTCATGATTATTGATGGACAACAGCGCACCACAACATTAACGCTGCTTCTGTTGGCATTGAGAGATTATGCTATAGCAAACCCAGCAGATACAACTATCAATGCTAAACGCATCGATAATATGCTGCTGAAGAATGAATATGAATCCGGCGATGAGAGATACAAACTCCTGCTTACCGAAACAGATCGAGATATTCTCATCAGCTTGATAGAAAGTAAGCCTATTGCTGATGGAACAAAATCTAAGCTGCTTGATAATTATAAGTATTTTGTCGGTAAGATTGCTGATCAAGAACTTTCTCCCGCTGAAATATATGAATCAATAGGCAAGCTACAGATTGTCAATATCACATTGGATCGTACTATGGATGACGCACAGGCTATCTTCGAGAGCTTGAATTCGACAGGTAAAGAGTTGTCTGAGTCTGATCTGATCCGCAACTATGTGCTTATGGGATTAGAGCCGACAGAGCAAACGTATGTTTATGAGCATATGTGGCGACCGATGGAGTTGATGTTCTCATATGAAACGCAAGACACCTTAATGGACAAGTTCTTCCGCGACTACTTAACAATGAAGTTAACACGCATCCCTAAGCAAGGGCGTGTGTATGATGAATTTAAACTTTATCATCTTAACTGCGAATTCAGTACAATCCGCGAGCTTTGCCAAGACTTATTGACTTATGCCAAGTATTATACAGATATAGTGTTTGCGCGTAGCAGTAATCCGGTTCTCAAAGGACTTTACTCTGACATCAATGACTTGCGCATGGAAGTATCCTATCCGTTCCTGATAAAGGTTCATAATGATTATGCTGAACACATTATCACAGAAGACGAACTGCTTGAAATACTACGACTTTGCATCAGCTATGTATTCCGAAGAAGTATATGCGATATTCCAACAAATTCTCTCAATAAAACCTTTGCTACCCTTCGTAACGAAATACGTCAGGACGATTATCTGAATTCTATCAAAGCTTTCTTCATCCTGCGTGATGACTACAAGGAATTCCCGAACGACGAAAAGTTTGTAGCTGCATTCATTTCGAGGGATATATACAATATGCGTTCACGTAACTTTATTCTCAGCCACTTGGAGAACTTTGAAAACAAGTCTATAATAGTTGTTGAGAATTATACAATTGAGCATATTATGCCGCAGAATAAGAATCTGTCTATCGAATGGCAATCGATGCTCGGAGCAAATTGGAGAGAGATTCAAAAGACATACCTCCACACAATTGGAAACCTGACTTTAACTTGCTACAATTCAGAAATGAGTGATCACTCATTTCTTACGAAAATAGACATGGAAGGCGGTTTCAAAGAAAGTGCTCTTAGGTTAAATGGCTTTGTGGTTAAACAGACAGAATGGACTGAAAGCACTATCAAGACACGAGCAAAGTTGTTGGCTGAGAAAGCTAAAAAGATATGGGCATTCCCTAAAATGACAGATGCTGAACTTGCTCCGTATCGCACCAATGAAAAACCTGCTGAACGCTATTCTCTGGATTCATATGATATAAATGTTTTGACTAAGACCTTGTTTGATGTCCTTGACCGCCGTATTCAGAATCTTTCTCCTGCCGTCAAAAGAGAATTCAAGAAACTATATGTCGCTTATAAACTGGATACGAACTTTGTTGATATTGTGTTCCAGAAACAAAGACTACGCATTTCTGTAAATATGAAGTATTCGGAAGTTTCTGATCCCAACGGAATCTGCAAGGACATCACCGGGCTTGGACGCTGGGGCAATGGAGATGTAGAACTTTATATGGAGCATACATCAGATGTGGATCGAGTGATGGAGATTATTGAGCAGTCTTACAAACTTCAAGCAGACGAATAAAAATCGTAATGTAGGGAGTGATTAAATGACAGAACAGAAGATAATCGATCGTGACACCTACCGGGCGATAAAGAAAATGAGCCGTGAAGAACTTCAAGCGTTCCTGATGCGTTATGCTGACGGGCTGCTGGAGAAAGATGGAAAGTCCATCGACCTCCGAGAGGTTGAGAAAGACCTCCGGCAGATCAAGGGCATCGGCGATAAGCGTGTCGAGGAAATCATGGCAGTGTTTGAGAGGCATCTTGGCGTTTGAAAGAAAAAGAAGCCCTCGTTGCGTTACGAGGGCTTTCTGTAGTTGTATTATTACGGATGGAAGAAGCTGCCGTTGTTACCGGAACCGTAATGGAAGTGGGCTTGGTTTTTTCTGTAATTAAGATTTTACTTAAAAATAATAGTAAAGACGTAGCTTTCACAGATAATGACACGTAACAGCTTCAAATACACGTTGACTTTCCCCTCTCGTATTATCCAGCAGTTTCTCATTGAAAAATGGAATAGATTGCAAATGATACCCCATCTTTATTATTATACCTCCGCAAAATCCAGATTTTTGGACACATTTCTGCGTGCGGATTTTGAGCGAAAACAGCCTACTAAACAGTATCCGAAGCATAGTTAAGGATAAAGGTAATCATTTTCAACGTGTCGTGGCACGTTGAAACGGTAGTACTATTGTCCAAACTAAAATCAACACATCATATTGAGGTTGAATTGAAAACGGATGAGCTTGATTTGACCTCTGCCGAGAGCAAGGCTACCTACGATGAAATCAAGGCTTATGTCAAAGAGCATACAGGCTTGACAGTGTCTTCCTTGAATATTGCTCAGGTAAAGCAAAAATGCGGTATCATTGAGCGTGAGAATTACAACAAAGCGAAATCGAACGACTCAAGACAGCCGAAGTGCCCGAAGGAAAAAGAAGATGCTATTGTTGAGGCTTTGAGTTTTTTAAGATGATATAATCTTTGGCTTACTGCTATTCATAATATTTTAGGAGAAATAAATTTTGATTATTAAAAGCACTTGTTCCGTTATTGAAACAAGTGCTTTTCTTTATGTATCTATGAAGTTGTTATATGTGAAAATGTTTTCCGAGCCTATTAAATTTCGAAGGAATTCTTTAAACGTGTCATCAATAGGTATAGTTACAAACAATATTAGTCTCTTTTTAGGCCTTGAACAGCATACATAGAATAAGTTACGATTACGCTCAAATGATGCCTCTTTACCTTCGGGTACAGGAATGGAACCATTTATCATAGGCGCATATACCTCAAACTGATATTGATTCCATCCTTTGCCTATAACCAAAATGACGTTATCATACTCTTCTCCCTTAACTCCGTGCTCTGTTGAAAATTGTGCTTCAGGACGTAAAAAATCTTTTGCAGCAATAAATTGAGAATAATCTAAATTAAAAAATGATTGAATAGAAGTGTCTGATGTATATAATGTTTCTGGCGAACTTTTATACAAATGATACCAACTATCGAGTTTGGGAGGTATTGGAATTAATTTGGTATTGATGATGGCTTCAAAAATATCAATGACTCTTTCGTTACGCTTTTCGTCTAATAATCTTTCAAGACTTTTCCACTGACTTTTCTCAGATTTCTTTGTGATTGGATAACGTTTAATTCCAAGCGTATCAAAAAGCAATTGCATATTAGAAGATTTAAGTGCGTAATAAATTGGTTCAACCATATCTATAAAAAATAAAAGAAAAGGGTCTTCTTTATCTCTCAAGCCATCATTTAGAATATTCAAAAGAGTTTCGTAGCCTTGCTGCGCTGCAAGAACCTTATGCGTAATCATCAAAACTTTCAATGTTTCTTCAACATTTGTCTTTTGTTTGATTTTTTCGGTAACTTTATTTAATCGTTCTTTTAATATATCTAAAGGTAATTCACCTTTGAAATTTCTATCCGTGCGTCGAACGCCTTTATAATCATCACAGGTAATTGCAATAACCTCACCGTGAAAATCATCAATAGCAGATGTTTGCTTTAAATCTGAACGAATTTCGTTTAAGAACTGAACTATTCTTGGCGCAGACCTGAAATTTGAGCCTTTCTTTATAACATATAAATTATCATGTTCAATGGCTCCACACGCTTTATTTGATTGATATATGGTTTGCCAAGCATCTCCAAAAAATCCAAATTGAGGTCCACATTTTTCTGAAATAAAAAACTTAATGAACTGTTCGATAATTGGACCGTATGAGTCTTGATATTCATCAATCAAAATTAATGGATACTTATCTGCAAATATGTGTCGAAATTTTGCATTATCCAAAAGCATACAGAATAGTTTTAAAACATCATCATGATAAAGATATTGAATACCATTTTCTTTATATCGATGTCCTAAAGTATATGCTACTTCATTTACTTTGAAAAAGTCCCCTTCATCTGCACAGAAATCCGAATCAGTTGTAACAATATTTATCAGAAAACCTTGGTATTGCTTGATTGTGTTCCATGCAAATGAGTGGATTGTAGATGGAATAATAAAAGAGTCCTTTGATAATCTTTCGGATATTACATCTACAGCAGCATTAGTATAAGTAATACAAACCACATTCTGTTTTTTGCGGCTGAACTCATTCCATTTATTTTCCTGAATCCACTCAATGACTTTATTTAAGGAATATGTCTTTCCAGAACCAGCACCAGCTTCGACACGAAAACTACTACCAGTTTGCAAAACTTCAATAATTTGCTTATCTACTTTATCAGCTTCAAATTTAGCAACCTCATAATTAGTGCCACGTTGATTTTCATGCATACACAAGTCGCCTCACTATTCAAGTACTTTTTGATTGTTAAGCCAAACTAAGCCAGATTTGATATATGAAGGAATAGTATAATCAGAACATTCGTATATGAGATTAAGCGCAAAATCTGTTTTGCTCTTTCCTTTAAATTCCAAATCTTCTTCAGTTGCATTGTCATCTAATCCATAATAAGAACGATTAACATTTATTATCGCTTCTTCCAGTGAATGTCCACATACTCCTGACTCAAATGTTTGAAATTCAATATGGCACTTATTTCTGGTTTTATTATCAGTTGTCATTGATGTGATTTCAGATAATTCGATGAATGAATTGTCATTATCTTGAAGGTTTTTATTTTTCCGTACCCACCACTTTATTGTTTCATTAGATGTTGTTTCCCCATTAGACACAGGAACGGATTTATAGTATTTTGTGCCATTTTTGCCCACTTGACCTGCCACAGAATCTAAATCAGTAAGAATCAGACAAGGTATTCCTAAAAATTCAGCGAATGGAATAAATTTGTAAGCATAAGCTCCGCCAATTTCAATTAATGCATAATATTGAGCTGTCAGTTTGTATTTCTGAGAATTGAAATCTCCTGATTTCTCGCACTTTTCAATCATATCAGGTAACAATAGACGTTCTGATGCACCCTCAACAAAAATTGCTTTATCAGCAAAGAACAAATCACATTTGGTCAATGTTAAATATTTTCTTATGAAATCGGTATTTGTAGGATTTTGTTTCGCAAAGGTATTTAAGTTCTTATAGATAACGCCGTTTTGAGTTTTCTGAGCATATCGAATTTTTGAAAACAGCATAGTATTGGCA
>ERZ773228.2617-NODE-2617-length-16107-cov-3.370670_pt1 | contig 16107 bp, 14 predicted proteins | sample MGYA00580524_ERZ773228 | MGnify/ENA primary metagenome ERZ773228 (study PRJEB29015, sample SAMEA2737768) | human gut metagenome | biome: human gut; feature: human-associated habitat; material: faeces | place: China | collected 2012 ... | reverse complement strand
CGGAAAATTTGCAAGTTTATGACGTGCAAAGTTCTTTGACGTGCTTTGTGCGGTGCTGCCTAAAGAATGTAACATTAAATTTACGAAAGGAAAAAGTCAAGAATGTTTAAGAAAATAAAGGTCGCAAAAGCAGGTGCAGTTTTATTATCTGCTGCTTTTATAGGTTTATTCGGGATAACCTCATACTATGACAAGGTTTTGCCCGATAGTTTTTATGTTGAAACAGGACAAAAGCTTGAGCTTAACGAATTTCCGGCTATAAAGGAAAGCACGCCGCTTACCGTTTCGGCAGCATGGGAACAGACATATCCCGAAACAAAAGAGGTTTCGTTATCACTTTTCGGTATTATTCCCGTCAAAAATGTAGAGGTTCACAATACGGAAGCTCCGACCCTTATTGCAGGCGGAACTCCGTTCGGAATAAAACTGCTTATGGACGGCGTAATGGTAATTCATCTTGACAGTATTGAGGAAAAGGGAAGTCCGGTTTGTCCTGCCTTTGACGCTGACATAAAAGAGGGAGATATTATTCGTCTGCTTGACAATAAGCCTGTTTCTTCAAATTCTGAAATTCAGAACATTATAAATGAAAGTGACGGCAAAACGATAAAGGCTACCATAAATCGAGGCGGCAATGAAATTGAAACAAATCTGACACCCGTTTATTCGGAAAAAGGATATTTTGCAGGTATGTGGGTTCGTGACAGTACGGCAGGAATAGGTACGATTACATTTATAGATAAGTCAAGCGGACGTTTTGCAGGACTTGGACATCCGATATGTGATGCCGATACGGGAGAAATAGTACCCCTTTCAAGCGGACAGGCGGTTCCTGTTGAAATAACGTGTGCCGTCAAGGGAAGAACAGGTATTCCGGGAGAACTTCAGGGCTGTTTTACTTCAAACAGACCTATGGGCTCATTAACATTGAACAATAAATGCGGAGTATTCGGAACATTAACCGAGTCTGCACTTTCCATATGCTGCGGAAATGAATATAAAATGGGCTTCAAGCAGGAGATAAAAGAGGGAAAGGCTACCGTTCTTACGACTGTATCAGGCTGTCAGGCAATGGAATATGAGATTGAAATAGAAAGCATAGACTGTTCATCAAAGGACAATACAAAAAATATGACAATAAGGATAACAGATAAAAGACTTCTCAATGAAACGGGAGGAATAGTTCAGGGAATGAGCGGCAGTCCGATTATTCAGGATAACAAGCTTGTAGGAGCAGTTACTCATGTTTTTATTGAGGATTCATCAAGAGGATATGCAATTTTTGCAGAAAATATGTTTGACTGTTTAAGCAGCTGAAAAACAAAACGGCGTTACCATATTGTAACGCCTTATCATTTTATTTTTCTGATATAAATGCCTGCGGACTGTTATTTCTATCTGTTTTCGTCACTGAAACCGCTGTCAACGAGATCAACAAGAGCGTCAACTGCTGCCTGTTCATCAGAACCGTCAGCAATAACCTTGATAGTTGTACCGCCGACAATGCCAAGTGAAAGAATACCGAGAAGGCTCTTAGCATTTACTCTGCGTTCTTCCTTTTCAATCCAGATTGATGACTTAAACTCATTTGCCTTCTGGATAAAGAATGTAGCAGGTCTTGCGTGAAGTCCAACCTGATTTTTAACCATTACTTCTTTAACAAACATAACTAACTCTCCTATTCTATGGTTATCGGATAAAAAATGCCGATTTTGCAATTTGTTCCATTTGCTGATTTTCATTATACAAGCATTTTACCACATAGTCAACGGATTTTTCACAACAAATCTGCAAATTAAAGTATTTTCTACATTTAGTTAAAATGCGACGTAATTTTTTGTTCATCAGTTGTTTATTATCACTACAAAAAATGTTGAACTTATTTATTAAGAATATATAACTTTCAACATGCGAATGTGTTTAATTTATCTAAATCAGTTCATACATTGTTCATATTATACGAATTATAGAGATCGGGGCGACGCTCTTTTGTAAGCTCCAGACTTTTCTCGTGACGCCATTGAGCAATATTTTTATGATGTCCGGAAAGGAGTACGGCAGGAACAGTTTCGCCCTCCCACACTTCAGGTCTGGTGTAGTGAGGGTATTCAAGAAGTCCGCTGTAAATGCTTTCTTCCGTAAAACATTCTTCGTTTGACAAAACTCCTTCACACATTCTTGCAACAGAATCGACAAGCACCATTGCAGGCAGTTCTCCGCCTGTAAGTACATAATCACCTATTGAAATTTCTTCGTCCACGATTTTATCAATAATTCGTTGGTCTACGCCTTCATAATGCCCGCAAATTATCAAAATATTCTCTTTTTTGGAAAGCTCTATGGATTTTTCCTGTGTAAGAATTTTTCCTTTCGGTGACATATATATTGTATGCGGCTTACAGCCGAATTGCTCACAGACCGCTTTATAGCAGTTATATATTGGTTCGCACTGCATAACCATGCCCATTCCGCCTCCATACGGAATATCGTCAACTCTGCGGTGCTTATCCTGAGTATAATCTCTTATCTGACGGCAGTTAAGCTCTATTGCCCCTTTTTTTCTTGCACGTCCGATAATGCTTTCTCCCAAAACGGCTTCGCACATTTCAGGAAATAATGTTGCTATTTCAATTTTCATTATAACCTCCGCAAATTATTCATCAAAAAGCCCGTCCAGAGGTCTGATAAGCATAAATCCGCCGTCTATGTCGGTTTCTGTTATGACCTCGGGGATTGCAGGAATCAGATAGCTTTTATTTTCGCCTTTAATTGAGTAAACATCGTTTGCACCCGTCTGCATTACGTCATCAATTTCACCGTAAACCTCGCCGCTGTCTGCATTTTTTACAGTCAATCCGATAAGGTCCTGGATAAAGTATGTATCATCATCAAGCTCAAGGTCATCACGATGCATATAAAGCATTTTGTTTCTCAGCTTTTCGGCATCTTCGGGAGAATCAATCCCCTCCAGCTTTGTTATGACCATATTTTTCTGCACCCTTGAACGCTGAACATTTATTTCCTCATGGTTTCTGCCGATGAAAAAACGGTCAAATTCGCAGAAAAGTTCGGGAGAGTCACAATAAGGCATAATTTTAACTTCGCCTTTTATTCCGTGAATGTTCACGATTTTTCCTGCTTCAAGATATTCTTTTTTCATTTATTTATCCTCGCTGTTATTCTTTGAGTAAATACAGCCGCAAAAATTCTGCCGATATAAATTATACTCGGCAGAGAGCTGTATTGAACGTTTATAACCGTTACGTTTTTTGAAGTCTGAAAACAGATACGGAATGCCTGAATCCTGTGAGATTTCCCTGCCTGCCGAATTGATGAAAGCACTGTCCTTATGCGGACTTATTGTGAGGGTTGTGGTGAAGTAGTCCGCATTAAGCTCCTTTGCGGCATAAGCCGCCTGCTTTAAACGCTGTGATATGCATTTGCGGCATCTTTCACCACGTTCAGGTTCAGCTTCAAGTCCTTTTGCAAGGTTATAAAAAATCTCGGGTTCATATTTGCCCTCAATGACTTCAACCGGATTTTGAAGGGGCATTTCCTCAACAAGCCGCTTGACCTCATTAAGTCTGTATTCATATTCTTTTGAAGGAGAAATATTCGGGTTATAAAAATAAATCAGTATTCTGAAATATTTATTGAGGTATTCCAGAACATAGCTGCTGCATGGTGCACAGCATACATGGAGTAAAAGAACGGGAAATTTCCCGTTCCTTTCAATATTTTTCAGTTCCTTATCAAGAATAGCCTGATAATTTACTTTCTGTTCAGTCATAATCAGCCCTCTAATCCTTTTAAGGCTTTAAGCTCGTCACGATTAACTCTGATTTCTGCGTCACGAATAAGCTTTACTTCACTTCTGTCGAAATAAACGGGAACGTCTGACTTTTCAGGCTTTATTTTTAATTTTCCTGTAATAAGGTTTGCTTCTTCAACAATGCCTTTGATGCCGTCAGGCAGAGTTACCACAGCTCCGACCTTAGGAGTGATTTTCAGCAAGTCCTCATAGGCTTCATGCTCATGTTTAAGACAGCACATAAGACGTCCGCATGTGCCTGAAATCTTCGTAGGATTCAGGGAAAGCCCCTGTTCCTTTGCCATTTTGATTGAAACCGGCTGAAATTCACCCATATGTCCCTTACAGCAGAACTGTCTGCCGCAGATACCGAGTCCGCCGAGAATTTTAGCTTCATCTCTTACGCCGATTTGTCTTAATTCAATTCTTGTTCTGAAAACGGCGGCAAGGTCTTTTACAAGCTCACGAAAGTCAACTCTGGATTCTGCTGTGAAGTAAAACAGAAGCTTGTTGTTATCAAATGTACATTCAACGTCAACAAGGTTCATGTTAAGCTTGCGGAATGCAATTTTTTCCTCACAGATTTTAAATGCTTCCTGTTCCTTGATTTTATTCTTTTCGACAATTTTTATGTCCTCAGAAGTTGCAAGGCGTATAATCGGCTTTAGCGGAGAATTTATCTCGCTGTCATCAATCTGACGGTTTGCAATGACAACTTCACCGCATTCAATGCCTCTTATGGTTTCAACTATGGCTTTGTCGCCTACAGTCGCACATATATCACCCGGTGCAAAATAATACACCTTTCCAACACTTTTAAATCGTATTCCAACAATTTCTATCATAAGCTCTCCATTCTGAATCAGCAGCAGACTGAAGCTATTTCCGTACACAAGGCGGTCAGAATCAGTACGGCGTTTGCATTTGTTTCAATGCCGTACCATGCCCGATTTATCGACTCGTGGATTTTAACAGCCTGAGAAGCCGTAATTTTCTCTGAAAGACGATATGCACCTTCAGGATAACAGCCGATTTTATCCGTACTTACTCCGCTTGCAATAACTGCTGCATCTCTCACCTGCTTGTCAAGCATGGCAAGAGTTTGCTTAATCTCATTTCTGTCCCTGCCAAGACCGCTGACAGCGGCGGCAAAACCATACTCGTCACTGCTTATTATACTATTAACAAGTGTTTTTGTCAATTCCACTGTTTTCTTTAGTGACTGCTCTGAAAGCAGGTCTATACACATACCTATATTTCCATGAAAACAGCTTACCGCATAGTCAATCTGATTTTGGTCATAGCCTCGTTCAAGGAGAGCTGTCCTGCATTCCTCCTCGGAACATTCGGATACCTGAAAGCATGAGCATCTTGAAATGATTGTGGGCAGAAAATCGCTTTTTGATTCAGAGGTAAATATAAAATAAGCGTGTTCAGGCGGTTCTTCAATGATTTTAAGGAGTGTGTTCTGAGTTCTTGCGTCCATTGCGTGACAGTCTGAAAAAATATATATTTTTCTGTCGCCATTGTTAGGCTTGATGTAAGAGTCACTGCATATCCTTTTTGCGGTATCCACTGAATATCCGCCGAGCTTGCCGCTTTTCTCCGCAAAAATAACATCAGGATGCACTCCGTTTTCAATGTTGTGACAGGCTTTGCAGTTTCCGCATGGCTTGCCGCCGGTCAGATTGGTGCAAAGGAGCAGTCTGCAATAGTAATCCGCCAGAGTTTTCCGTCCGCAGCCCTTTTCTCCGTAAAACAGGACTGTCTGAGCTGTTTTTTGAGTAACAGCCATATTTTCCAATGCAGAAATCAGTGTTTCATTTCCATAAATTTTATTTTTCATTTAAAATCATACCTTTTCAAAGCGTTCAACGTCCGTAACGAAAATGGTTGCACCGCCTATCTGAATTTCGGTTGGAATTGAACCGAATGAATCACCAGAAAGGCTCATCAGGGCAGAATCGACAACTTGTTTTCTCTTATGACTTTTAGCGGCAATCAGCTCAATTACTATATCCACCTTGCTGTCCTGAGTACAAATCATAAAGGTTGTATTTCCGGAACTTAAAAATCCGCCTGTTGAAGCAAGCTTTGTAGCGTAAAAGCCGTTTTTGGTGAGGGTACGGGATACAGCATGGCTGTCATCTTTGTTTACTACTGCAAATATAAGTTTCATTTTTAGCTCCTTTAGTCTTTTTATATCAACTTAATTATAGCATACAACAGTATAAATTACAAGAAAGGCATATAATTTTTTTCCGTTTTGCCTAAATTTTTATGTAATCATTGACAATTATTTTTTTTTATATTATAATAAATAGGGAGAACAAACAAAGGATGTAGCTTTGCAAATGCATAACAAAAGGCAATGTTCGGCATTATTCAAATATTTTAAAGGAGAAAGGGAAAATGAAGAATCTTAAACTTAAAAAAAGTATGGCATCTCTTACAGCGGCTGCTTTGATGATTACAAATGCAGTTTGTATGCCAAGCTCAAGCTTTAATTGGCTGCTGCCCTCATCAAGCAGTAATTTTCTTATGGCAGATGCAGCAAGCAGTGTTAGTATTGTCGCAGGTAAGGGATATGAAAACGGAGCTTATGTCACATGGACAGGAGGTTCGGGAAGCTATGATGTCTATTGTGACGGTATAAAAATTGACTCGGAGCTTATAAGAAAATATCAGGACGCTTACAGAGCTGATATTGTCGGGCTTAAAGCAGGCAGCCATACCATTAAGGTTGTTTCAAGCGGAGAAACAGACGGTGCAGTAACTACTGTTACGTCATCATCTTATAATCGTGAGGGCTTCTGCTTTGCTGCAAGTTCAGTAACAGGCGGCAGCGGAATAGGTGCTTATAATGATGACGGTACTCTTAAATCAAATGCAGTTGTTCTTTATGTTACGGAAGATACAAAGTCAACTGTAAAGATGTCAGTACAGACGGCAGACTCTAAATATACAGACTGTACAGGCATCAGCGAAATTCTCAAGGCAATGCAGAAAGGATATGAAAAAAGACCTGTTGCAATAAGAATTGTCGGCAAGGTGACAGCAAGCGGAGTTACAGGTTCGGGTGATACCAATAATCTTTTGCTTAAAGCAAGTTCGACAAGCAAGCCTATTCAGAATATAACAGTTGAGGGTATCGGTGAGGATGCTACCTGCTACGGCTTTGGTGTAAGATGCCAGAGGGCAAGAAGTGTTGAAATAAGAAATCTTGGAATAATGCTTTTTGGTGATGACGGAATTGCTCTTGAAACAGATAACTACAATATATGGGTACATAATAATGATATTTTCTATGGTACAGCAGGTTCTGATGCCGATCAGGCAAAGGGCGACGGTTCTATGGATTTGAAAAATGACTCAAGGTATATAACCATTTCTTATAATCATTTCTGGGATTCGGGAAAAATGTCACTTTGCGGCATGAAGTCTGAAACAGGTGAAAACTTTATTACATATCATCATAATTGGTTCGACCATTCAGATTCACGTCACCCAAGAATAAGAACAATGTCTGTTCATGTTTACAATAACTATTATGACGGCAATTCAAAGTATGGTGTAGGTGTAACCTACGGCGGCTGTGCATTTGTTGAGGCAAACTATTTCAGAAATTGTCCTTATCCAATGATGAGCTCAAAGCAGGGAAGTGATGCTCTGGGTTCAGGTACATTTTCAGGTGAAAACGGCGGCATAATAAAGTCTTATAACAATTATATGGAGGGCGTTAAGAGCTATATTACATATGCTCAGGATAATACAAGCTTTGACGCTTATGAGGTTTCAAGTGCTTCAGAGAAAGTTCCAAGCAGTGTAAAGGCTGTAGCCGGAGGTTCAGTATACACCAATTTCGATACATCAGCCGATATGTATTCATATAAGGCAGACGCTGCAAAGGATATTCCTGCAATCGTAACAGCAAGTGCAGGACGTGTAAACGGCGGCGACTTCCAGTTTGCTTTCAATAATTCGGTTGATGACAGTTCATATGCAATAAACACCGAGCTGATGTCGAAGATAAAGTCCTACAGCGGCAATACAAAGTCTGTAAGTCATGATTCGGGAAGCTATTATAATCCGCCTGCTACAACAAATGTTCCGCAGCAGACAACAACCGCACCTCAAACAACTGCAAACGTTCCGACTACAACTGTTAAGACCACAACTGTTAAAACTGTTACGACACTTGCTCCTGTAATCGGAAATGATGTAATTTACTGCTCACCGAACGGCGGCGGAAACGGTACGTCTGAAAACAGTCCGACAGACGTTCTTTCAGCCGTTAATGCTGTAAAGGCAGGCGGTACGATTTATCTCCTTGGCGGTACATATAAGTTCAGTGACACTATTCTCATAGACGAGTCAAACAGCGGTTCAGCAGGTGCATACAAGACAATTTGTGCATATCCCGGTGCAGACGTTGTATGGGATTTTTCAGGTCAGGGAGAGGCTGATGCTTCAAAGAGAGGTGTTGTTCTTGACGGCAATTATTGGTATTTCAAGGGGTTTGAAATAACAAAGGCAGCAGATAACGGAATGCTTCTTTCAGGTGATAACAACCGAATTGAAATGATGGTATTCAATGACAATCAGGATACAGGACTTCAAATTTCACGCTATAAAACAAGTGACACTCTGATTTCACAGTGGCCGTCAAACAACCTTATTTTAAATTGTACATCAAAGAATAACTGCGATGATAAAACAATGGAAAATGCGGACGGTTTTGCTGCTAAGCTTACATGCGGAGAGGGCAATGTATTTGACGGCTGTATGGCATACAATAACTCTGATGATGGTTGGGACTTATTTGCAAAGTCTGAAACAGGGCCTATCGGAGTTGTTACAATTCAGAACTGTATTGCTTTCAGAAATGGCTACACTGAATTTGGTGAAGGATATGGAGATTGTGACGGAAACGGCTTTAAGCTCGGCGGTTCAGGAGTAGGTTCGGCACATATTGTAAAGAATTGTCTTGCATTTGAAAATCTTAACTGCGGCTTTACAGATAATAATAATCCTGAGCTTGCAGTAATCAGAGATTGTACGGCAGTAAATAACAGTATAGGAAATAACGGAAAGCCTAATTTCTCGGTATATCGCTGTAAAAATTGTGACTTTGATAATCTTATGTCATATTACAACAATTCATCAATAAAGATTGCCAATGATAAATATGTTGGTACATATAATAATGGCGTGTACTATAACAGCGGCTATTATAAGGTGGATTCAGATACAAGCGTATCCAATGGTTCAAAAATAGGTACAAAGTTCAACGGCCCGGCAGATTCCGATTTCATAAGTACAGCAGTCGGAGCGATGGGCACTGATTTCCATAAGACATGGAGAAATGCAGACGGAAGCATTAATACAGGCGGATATTTTGAAACAAACGGTACTTTTAAGTCAATGGGTTACCATATCAGCGGAAGCACACCTGCACCGATTGTTACAACTTCGGCAACTTCCGCTTCAACAACTGCGGTAACTACAGTTACAACACTAAATCCGACTATGTATGGTGACGCAAATTGTGACAATTCAGTAGATATTTCTGATGCAGTTCTTATTAAGTGTTATCTTATCGACAGCAATAAATATCCTATTTCAAAGCAGGGAATAGTAAATGCTGATGTTCAGGGCAACGGAAACGGAATCAATGCTCAGGACGCTGTTTCAGTTCAGAAGAAGGTTCTTGGCATTATAAATTCACTGCCTGTATAATAAAATTTGAATTCGTATCAGTTTAGCTGTATTTTTAAGCAATAAGCACCGCACAAAAATTGTGCGGTGCTTATTCTGAAAGGAGCGACATTGTGTTAAAGAAATTATTTACAGCAGTTGTTGCCATTGGTGCAGCAATTGCATCAGAAAGTGCTGCCCTTAACAGAAGTTCAGAAGCGAATATCCCTGAGGGGTGGCTGTTATGGCACAGCTACACAAGCTATGAGGCAGGGGACAGTTCGCTGTATATTCGTGATTTAAAAGGAAATGTAAGCGAAATTACAGGTGATTTCAGTCATGCTATGAATGGAGATTTCAGATGCAGTCCGAGTGAAATAGTCTTCATGGCAATAGATAAGGCGGCTGATGAGTGGGATATATATAATTACAACGCAGTAAGCGGTACTGTTACAAATCTTACTGAAAACAGCGGTTACAGGAATGAAGACCCAAAGTATTCACCTGACGGCAGTAAAATTGTATTCAAACGTGGTTATTGGAGTCAGCAGAAGAACGATTTTGTTTATAATATTGCAGAAATGAATCTGCATACAAATGAGATTAAAATGCTTACAAATGATGACTATGAGGAAGCAATGCCTTACTATTCAGCTGACGGAAATTATGTGTATTATGCAAAATATATTAACGGAATATCATCAATATGTAAAATAGACACCGTAACAGGATATGAAAGTGAAGTATATGCAGATAATACGGCAACTGCATATTATCCGATTTGCTTTGGGGATAGTCTTTATTTCACAAGCTGGACATCACCTGAAAATCATAATGATTGTATAGTAAAATATGACGGTTTGGATTTTGATTTACTGCCCATAAATTCAAGTGAATATAATTGCTCTGACGCTTGTCCTGTTTCTGATAATTCGCTGATATACAGCTGTACAAAGACTGGAAATTATGATTTGTATTATTATGACGGTAAGGTATCTGTGGATTTGAGTGATATAAATACTGATAAACAGGAGCTTGGAGCAGCTTTTTTATCAAAGGCACAAGTGGTTGATTATATTGCTGGTACGCAAAATAAAGTGCTGAACAGACCTTGCAGTGCATTGAAGTATTACGCAAAAGGTGAGGAAAACTGCATGGATTTGTGTCTTTTGCGGAAGCTTATTAATTAAGGTAATACAAAATATTATACGATAAAAGGCAGCAACATACAAATTTTTGTATGCTGCTGCCTTGATTTTATGAAAAGATTATTTGTAACAAAGGAACGTCCTGCAAGGGCTTTCAGCTCTTGACCTGACCAAATAGTTAATTAACCCTTTGGAAGTTCATTATTAACTGTTATAATAAACAATTCTTGAGCCAAGCTCTTTAAAATTCTTGCTGAACTTTTCTTGTGAGATTGTACGGCTTGAACCTGTATTCGGATCACTGTATGTAAAATAGCCTGAATCGTGACCACTGATAACAACAGCATGTTCACCTGCGGGCCAGCGTATTAATTCATTTGTCTGATAATCATACCATGAATCATTATAGGCTATATCCTTATCAGGATCTGAGGTGTACCATGCAATTACAGGGTTTCCGCTGTCTATAATTGAAATTATTTCCGATATTGAAGCACCCTTTTTAGTAACAACTCCGCTTCTGAATTGTGCAGCTGTTTTTGCAATAGGTATATTGAACACACCGTAAGAATATGAATTACGAGGATTGCCCACAAATTCCTTTTCGGGATTTGCTCCGTAAATTACCCCGTTTTTCTCGTATGGCAGAGGACCTTTTGGAAGCTTGTTTACTATTTGCTCCATTGTAACATTGACGTTATAATACTTCAAAATAATGTATAGTGCGGCACTTTCACAGCCTGTAGGATAATCAGGGTGCTGACAGTATTCAGAAACAGCTAAAAATGTTGATTTTTCTTTTTCTTCGGTTTGGGTTGTCAGTCTTTGTTTGAGGAGTGTAAGGTCAAATACATCAATGTATGTATTCAGATCCATATCTGCGGTAATAAATTGAACTTCGGTCAGCTCAGCCTTGTTCATAAGGTACTTTTGAAAGGTTACAGCATCAGAAATCGTAAGCTTATTATCTGCATCTATATCTCCAAGCAATCTTGAGGACATATCCTTACAAATGTTAAAATCTGAATTTATAAGAGTATATGTTCCGGATGAGTCCTCAGCGTAAAGACTAAATGTATATGCACCATAATTGAGCTTGCTTGTATCAATAGCCTTATTCAAATCATTTGTAACATCATAGGTTTCTTTATTTGGACTTACTTCAATGCTGTAAATTGCCTTGTCACTGTTTCTGTTATAAACTCCGCCCCATATTTTTTTAATGGTTTTATTTGACTTTACTGTTCCCGAAAACTGCCACTTATTGACCTTAGGCAAAAACCATTTGGGGTATGAATCATTCTCAACTTTTATTTCAGTTTTGGAAGGTATATCAGCAATTTTTTTCATATAGTCCATGGACGAGTAACCATTAATGCCATTATATTCTACATTTGCCCATGTTCCATTTGCTTTGATAACAGTAAACTCTGCATTTGCAGGAATTGTTCCGAGAACAGTTCCGGAAGTATTTGCTGCGGCTCTGATATTTAAGCAGGTTGTAACATTTTTAGTTGTATATTTGCCTGCATAATCGGTACTCCAGCCTGATTCAACAGCATTTGCAGTCAGCATTATACCTGATTTATCTGCCGAATTACTTTTAACTGACGAAGTTACAGTACTTCCTACAGCTGTAACGGCAAGTGCCTGAGCAAGCAGAACAGGTATAACCTTTGATACGATCCTTTTCATTTTTTTGTCTCCTTTTTCTTTCTGTGTATAAATTTAAGGCAATACCATACAGAGTTTGTACAGTGCTGCCTTAATTTATTATAAGTCATCATTTATTATCTGTCAATAAATTACAGGATTATTTATAAATTTGTATGTATATGTATATATGTATTAAGATCGTAAATACTGTTTCATTTATTCTTCGGAAAGCAGTTGATGTTTCATTATATAAAGGTCAAAAATGTCCAGAGTGTTGTTGCCGTCCATGTCACCGTTTTTCCAATCAATTATTTCTCCTGAATTTAAGAGCCATTTTTGCATCATTACAATATCGGCAGCAGAAAAAGAGCCGTCTGAATTAACATCTCCCATGTTATTTTTAACAATACCTGCAACGTCACATATATCAACAGTTTTTTCAGTTCCGTCAGCAGAAGTGATTTTAACTGAATATAAACCTGCATTATCAATACTTGCTCCGCTTACAGAAAAGCTTTGGCTGTTTGCATTTGAAATTGGCATATCATTTAAAAACCACTGATATGATAAATTGCTTCCCGAGCTTCTTGCCGTTAATGTAATATTATCATTTTCATTAAGATATACTGTGTGTTTAGCAGAATAAATATTGAAGTTATCTGTAACAACATATTCTCCTGAGCTTATATCTCCCACACATTTCCACGAGTCCGCTTCATCCTGTATGAACACTCTTACTTTGGAAAGAATAGTTTTCGGCTCTAATCCCATTAATTCGCCAAGCGGTATTCTGAATTCAACAACAGAACCGTTATGCTTTTGCAGACAGCCGTATGGAGTTCCGTTATTAAAGTAGATAAAACCATTTCCCTGATAATAAAGCCAGTAATTTTTATTGTCGGATTGATTGTCGATTGCAAGATTATATACAGGCGATTTTGCATTATGCGTTATTTCTGCCATGACATAAAGATACTTGTCATCGTTTGTGATATACAGGCTGTTACCGTCATTTTCGGCGTACCTTATCTCGTCTGAACGTTCAAAAGCATTTCCTGCATATCCGTCTGTACAGGCAATATTATTTACAGTGTACATTTCACCGTCAGAATGTGAAACAGGATTTTCAGCATTAATCTGATAAAAAGAACTGTCTGTCAGCTTTTTGCTGTCTGTTGACTTTGTTACTGTAAAGCTGCCGAGATAATTTGCTCCCAATGCAGGATTCCATGTGTTTTTGTTGGCAAACTTTACAGAACGCACAGCCATTTCAGCTTGTGTATTGTTCCCATAGGAGAGCTTGAAATAAACATTCCATTCACCTGTTTCAAGTCCTCCCGGAATTTTCATTTCAAATTTCGGAGAAACAGTTGTACATGACAGCCACTCTCTTGCGTCAATATCTGCATTTGTTCGGATATAATTTCCGTCCTTTTCAAGCAGTATTTCTGCCTTTTGTGCAATATGAGGATTTGAAAAACCGGTATTTTCAATATCGGCGTCAATAGTAAGTGTATCACCCTGTGATACGGACTTGCTGAGGTCGCAGTCTCTGAGCACAAAACGGTAGCCGATATGGTCACGAATAAATTTAAACACTGTTTCACCGTAATAAGCACTGTTGTCTGCATTTTCAACGTCATATTTTTCACTAAAGGTATAATCCTTGTAAAGCTCGTAGATGTTGGAATTTATATAGCTTAAATGAGTATAGTACATTTCAGGAACAGCGTTTTCAGGGAGGTATGTATCATATTGCTTGGCAAATTCAATATTTCCCGAAAATTCTCCTCCGTAATATGTGTTCAGTGATTGTCGGTTCAGCCATTTCAAATCTCTTTCACGGTCATGATATGTACCCAGGTCTGAATTTGAACCCATATAGCCGTCATTGTAAAGTCCTATACGGGCAGCGTCACTTCCTTTTTCGGAAACATATTCACCTAATTCTGATTCTTCAATTCCTGCCCATGTAACAAATGTCATGGGAGTACGCACTGTAATAGGGATTTCTTCCGGTACAGCTTCAAGCATAATATCAACAAGTCTTGCCTTATCTTCAAATGAGCAGTATTTACCGCCCCAATGCTCTCCCCATGAACCGACAAAGCCTGTTTCCACAAAGGTGATGATGTCTTTGTAGTCCTCAAGAAGTCCGTCTTTACGGATTTGCTCAATATGTTCAGCCATTTTGTCATATGTAGCAGGCTCAGGATTCAGCTTTCCATTTGCGTCATAGCGGAAACGCATTGCAACTGTACAGCCGTTATTTCTGCAGTTATCAAGCGTTTTTCTTAGGTTTGCAAAGAAAGTATCATCAAGGTCATAATCCTTACCCTCTGTATAATTTCCGTCATCATCAGTCGTACCGTTTGAACCGCTTGAAAATCCGCCTATGTCAACAAGCAGTAGTGTAAGATTGCCTGTCGGATTAAACACAGGAGTATTGTTCGGTTTGCAGCTCATCCATACTGTGCTTGAATATCCTGCACCGGGATTATCAATTGTTTCAGTGGATTCTGTATAGTCAATTCCTGAATCGATAAGCTCAGAAGGACTGTCAGAATATGACGGCATACATGAAAAAACAGAACTGACTATAGCCGCAGAAACAATGCCGCTTAATATTTTTTTATACTTCATAAAATCACCTTTTCTTCGGACAGCATCATACAAATTGCATCAAAAGCGTGTGTGGGGCTGCCTTTACACAATTGAATGTTTAAATTTAAATCAATTAATTATATCATACTGAGTGCGGAATGTCAACGGATAGTATGCTTGACTTTTTATAATGCAAATGATATAATCATCTCAATAAAAGTAAATACGGAGGGTAAAATGAAGCACATAGGTACACAAAATTTTGAAACTGCAAGACTTATTTGCAGACCATTTAAACAAGAGGACTGCAATGATATGCTAGAAAACTGGATAGCTGATCCTGACGTTCAGCTTGAATATGGCGAGCCTGTGTATACAGATATTTCGCAGGTAAAAGGAGTTTTGGCAGATTATATTAAAAATTATCAAAAACCTGATTTTTACAGATGGGCTGTTATTGAAAAATCAAGCTGGAAGAATATCGGGCAAATTGCTTTTTGCAGGGTTTATTCCGATTGCAGAACGGCTGAAATTGAATACTGTATAGGTCAATCATTCTGGGGCAATGGTTATGCAGGTGAAGCATTAAACGGACTTATTGATTTTACTTTCAGTAATACTGACTTTCAAAAACTTGAAGCATATCACAGAAATGAAAATGTAAAATCAGGCAGAGTTTTAGAAAAATCTTTAATGCATATTACCGATACGGTTGAACGCTTTATCAGAGAAGGGCTTTCGCCTTATGGTGAGGTTTGCTACTGTATTGACAGGAGTACATATGAATTAAACAACCATAAAAGCAAATAATTAAAATAAATAATAAATTCTGCCGCTTGACAATATTAATCAAGTAGTTTATAATAAAATAGTAATTTAAAATGGGGTAATTTATATAAAAGTGTGACTATGGCACATGGAAAGGTGAAATAAATGTCAGAATACAGTTTTTCAAATATCACGCCGCTTATTGAGGAGCTTACTCAAAGGTGTAAAAATAATTACGTCATTGAACCTGAATTATACGCAAAGTATGATGTTAAAAGAGGTCTGAGAGATATTAACGGAAACGGCGTCGTTGCAGGACTTACAAATATCAGTACCATAAAATCTTCTGAAATGGTTGACGGCAAAAGCGTTCCATGTGCTGCGGGTAGTAAGGATAGTTATAGGTGGTTGCCATTGTGCTGA
>ERZ773228.2593-NODE-2593-length-16237-cov-2.749846_pt1 | contig 16237 bp, 12 predicted proteins | sample MGYA00580524_ERZ773228 | MGnify/ENA primary metagenome ERZ773228 (study PRJEB29015, sample SAMEA2737768) | human gut metagenome | biome: human gut; feature: human-associated habitat; material: faeces | place: China | collected 2012 ... | reverse complement strand
AATATACTTCCGGTGTGACAGTAGCCGGACAAAAACAATATGATAAGATACGGGTAGCGGTGGAACGTATATCTAAAGAACTTTCCGCAGCCACTTTCTAAAGATAGTGTACCGCTGTGAAGCGAGACCGTTTAATTAAGACAATGAAGCCCCGTTCCGGTTATATCGGTTTTGGGGCTTTTTTATGAAAGTATTAATTTGTAAATTGAGAATACAGAAAGTCATAATTATTTTAGATTTTATCTATTACGTTGAAAAATAGGTAGTTATGTCTTGCTTTTGCAAAGTGCAATTTTCAAGAATTTAGCCAATCGGGAAACTGGTTGGCTTTTTCTATATATTTGCTCGTGAACGTTCAAAAGGAGTTAAAATGCTTTGTAAATATGTACTTACCGTTGATAGTATTTCCTATGATATTTCCAAATCTTGTATTCAGAATTGGGATGAAATCAAATTTTCTCGTAAGCGTTCAGGGTTAGAAGGAATAACTAGGACTTTTACTTCTAAATTTCAATTCGTCAATGAAGCTTATAATCTTCTATTGGATGAATATCTGAATAAATATCTGGCTTCAAATGCCAGTATCGCTGTCTATACAATAACTAATTCTCATACTTATGAAGAGCTATTTAGCTGCAGGTTAGACTTTGGAACATTGACCTATGATGGGAATACTATATCCATTAATGCGATAGATGATAGCATAGCGGAAATCATCAAGGCTAACAAGGGAACACAGTATGAGTATTCGGTAGATGAAATAAAGGACACAGCTCAATTATATTATGATAGATTATCGTATGTAGGAAATGTAACCTATTATTTAGGTGGGCGTACTACGGAAGATGGTAGTCAATATGTAAATCCTATAACCGGTGCAGAGCATTACATGACTCTTCCATTATATATTGGAAGTAGTGAACTAGTTAAAGGTAGTGGTATAGAGGTGAATAATGTTGGGCCAGGATCTAATTTGGAATCCTGTTTGATTACTACATCAAATAGGATGGTCGTTAAAATATCTATGAAGGGTAAGTTCCGAGTAATAAATGGCTATTATGATTCAGGAGTCTGGCTAAAAACGAAATCAGGTACGGCTTTAAAAGAGTGGAGGCGTAGTCCAACAGACCAAAGAGAATACACTTCGTTGGATTATGAAAATGAAATTACGCTAGAAGCTAATGATGGTATTGTTCTATTATGTTATTATCATGATAAGTTTGAAGAATTCTATTTCGTGAATTTTAGTTGTTCAATGATATTTCCTACTAGAGGTGAATCTGTTTATATAGACGTCATACAGCCTATTACTGTTTTGAATAGACTACTTAAAAGTATGAATGGTAGGAATGACGGTATTCACGGTACAATAGCGTATGGCGTTGATGAAAGGTTAGATAGTTGTGTGATATTGGCTGCTGAGAGTATCCGGGGGATCCCTCAAGCCAAACTTTATACTTCATATACCAAGTTCAAAGATTGGATGGAGGCTGTTTTCGGCTTTGTTCCTGTCATTAATGGGAATACTGTATCTTTCATACATCGTAGTGATTTGTTCAAGGATAATAATGTAAGGGACTTTGGAGGTGATTTTTCTGATTTTGAATATAAGGTGAAAGAGTCGAGAATCTACTCACGCGTTAGGGTGGGATATGACAAGCAGGATTACGAAAGTATCAACGGACGTGATGAGTTTCGTTTTACGACTGAATATACTACTGGTGTGGATATAACTGATAATGTGCTTGAGCTGATCAGCCCTTATCGTGCAGATGCCTATGGAATTGAGTTCTTGTCTCAGAAAAGGGGGAGTGATACAACGGACAATGAAAGTGACAATGACGTTTTTTTTGTCGGGGCGGACACTACATTCCCAAACGAAGGCGGAGTAATCTATAAAGATTACCAAATTATTAGAAACGGATGGGGGATAAGTGGAGTTCTTTACTCTGAATCAATGTTTAATACAATGTATTGGCAGGGTGAGATGCTTAAAGCGAACGCTGGTTATATCGGGATGTTTACTGACAGATTGCGATATTCTTCTTCAGATGGAAACAGTGAGGTTGCTGTTAATGGTGTGGGAATGAAAGATGACTTTATTGTGAGTGAACGTATAGTTACTTGTGGAGATGTTTCTTTCAAAACTTATGATGAGAATGTGCCTCAAATGGATGATAGGACTATTAAAATTTTAAAAGACGGTTTGGTATATGAAGGATATATTAAAGAGGTGAGTAGTGTAATTGAGAGAAATGAGGGAGTGAAGTATGAATTATTTGTCCGTTCAATATCAAAAGCTTAGAATATGATTATAAGTCCATTTACACCACTGTTTTTTTCTCCGTCTACCGATAAATTTGGTGCGAAAAGCAAATATGTGCAGTTATTTGCCCGTACAGATCACATTTTTATTGAACTGATTTCCACTCCGGAAGAACAGGAGCCTATTGTTTGCATTAATAACGTTATAGATGATACGTCTACGCCTATAACATTAAGTTCATGGCAAATGAATGAGGATAAGGTTCTTTATTTCTATACGGTTTCATTACTTCCATGTGGGTATTATAATATTGTTATAAACGGTAATACGAGCGATATTTTCAAAGTTACAGATGATGAATGCCAGCTTTCCGAGACTACCCTTATACAATATTCCATGAAGGATAACAAGCAACGGCTTGATGCAATTTGGTGGATAGACGGGATGCAATATTTCTTCGATTTTCGTGTACCTGGTGGTTTTAAAGATAATGGTTGGACATTTGGCGTAGACAATGAACAATTTGTGACCTCAGATGAGGATATTGTCGAGTTGTTCAGCCATGAATATACAACAATGCTGTTTACTCTTGGAAACTCTATGGGATGTCCTGTGTGGTTTGCCGAGTTGCTGAACAGAGTTCTATGCTGTAATTATGTCTATTTTGACTCGGTTCGTTATGCAAGAAAAGAAGGTAATGTTCCAGAGCTCAACCAGCAGATAGATGGATTAAAGAGTTTCGTATTTAATCAGATGTTACAGAAAGTCAGAACGATGAATCCTATACTGGAATGGAATAATCAGGTATCCATAAGAAGAATTCAGAATGATACTTATAGGAAAGTTGCTAATGATGAAAAATTGAGAGCTATTAAGCAAGGTGGTGAAACTGTAGATAATATAGGTGTAATTACTGGTAAACTTTATTTGCGTTATCAAGTAATAATGACTAGCCTATTTACTTCCTATAATTATTATGCTAGAATAATATTAGATGTACCAGCAAAGGGGGATGTGGTATTTGATGTACCATTTGTTGAAACAGTAGATGGTAATACCATTCGGAGTATTGAGAAAATGTCTGTTATAAATGGAGGGTATTCCGATGATCAGAATTTCAGCAGCAAAAGAGAGAGTTATCAAGTAGATATACAAGCTAGTGAAGCTCTTAAATTTACTACAAGTGGAGATGACAAAACTTATTATGAGGTGACTTGGAATGGGGAATTTATTGATGATTTTCCCATTGCTCCTGATGGACTCCAATCCTAAAGTTTGAACTGTATCATAAGAAATAAAATAATGAATGGTGTTGAATTTTAAATAAATGGAAGATATGACAGAATCGGAAAAACAACAAATTGTCAGCCTTGTATTACAATCCTTGAAGACGAATAGTCTTACAATTGAACAGTTGACTGATACAACTGAGTTGGTAAGAGACATGTATGTAGAAGTCAGTGGAAGCCGGAAAGTTTCTATTGAATTGCTTGTAAATAGTATTGCCACAATGGTCAATGGCGATTTTGATGAATTGGTTAGGAATGTAAATAAGATAGCCAAGGATTTGAAAGATGGAGATGATGAGTTATTGAAACGGATTACGGGGACTTCGGAGAAATCAGTTCCTTTAACTGATCCGTTCAAAAATATTGGAACATTTACAACGATTAATGGCTTTAATGATAAATTGAATCTCATGTATTCGGGTGATTCCTCTATTGGTAATTATAGGGGAGTACTGGCTGTTGAAGCTTCCAAGATACCTGTAAATATACAAGTGGAACGGATTAATTTGAATAAGGTAGTTCAATCGTTTACGTCGTGCATACAATTAAAAACAATGCAGGATGGAGCGGATACACTTTATTTGGGTACAGTTTGTACTATTTCGCGTATGGGTAACGTCTCCGGAGGAAATGTTACGTGGGATGAATGGACTACTGAGGTTGAGTCTCTTAAAGGGAGTTCTTCCGGTATTGCGCCTCTTGATGAGAATAAGAAAGTCCCATATGCTAATTTACCGATCGGAGAAGAAGAAAATGAACTATTTCCCGGTAATCGTGGCAAGGATTTGGAAACTAAAGTTGAAAATCTTCCGGATAGTATGGTAGATCCTGATTCTATCACGATTACCCCTTTGGAATCAACTGTTGACATTGAATACAGGACAAAATCAAAGGACGGTAAGATAACTGATGGGAAAAAAACAATTCCTGCTGCCACAGAACAGAAAGCCGGTGTAATGACTGCCGAGGATAAGAAGATTCTAAACAAAGTAAAAGATGGTGGTGGCTCTGGTAGCGGTTTTTATGACGTCACCAGGCTCCATCCTTTGGAAGAAGGCTATTACACTCTTTCCAGTGCGGTTCCTGCACTTAAGGATGCTGAAATTGCCGATAATAAGAAGGCCGGCCTAATCATCACCTTCGAGGTCTCTTCCGGCAAATGGGAGGATTACCGTTATGCCGGTACCACCCTTTCCACTTTTTTAAATCCTGCCAGTTGGGAGCGTCACGGTGGCGGTGATTCCGTTAAAGGCATTACGGTGAACGGTGTCGGTCAGCCCAAGGACGGTGACGGCAATGTCAACCTTCAAATTGACAAGGTTGAGGTTGATGAGACTCTTGACCCTGATTCCACTAACCCCGTCCAGAATGCCGCGATAGCCGCCCGGCTGGCAGAACTGGAAGCCAGCACGGTTTTCAGCCTTGATTCCGAAGTTGACGAGGAAGCCAATACCGTAACCTTGTCCCTAAGGAACAAGTCTGGTGCCGAGATTGCCAGCACTGAATTTACCGGCGGTACCGGCGGTGGCGGTGAAAGCGGTAACGCCACCAAGATCATTCTTACATCCGGTGTCGACCATTCCATAATCAAGGAGGGTGACGGCGCTATTCTGACCTGGTTCTATGACCACCAGTACTCTTCCGGTGATGACAAGGGTGTGACTACCGGGCAGAAGGCGACCGTTGTCATTCAGGCCAAGCGCGGTTCCCAGACCGTCTATTCTGAAACCATCCATGACGTGTCCAGCGGCATTTATACCCTTGACCTGGGCAAGTATCTTATGCTCGGGACCACTGACATACTTGTGAAAGCCAGCACGACCGATCCGGAAACGGGCAAGACACAGACCAAACAGTCCTTTACGAGTGTCAAGGTTGTCACCCTTTCCCTGACTTCGGGCTATAACTTGTCTTCCGGCATGTCCGGCTATGGCGGTTCTGACATAATCGCCATCCCTTATACCCTTTCCGGTACCGGTGAGAAGGTTGTCACCCTGTATGTTGACGGTGTGCAGACGGATACGGTTACCGTTACTAGGTCCGGAACTACCAACGGCAACTTTATTATTCCCTCCGGTCTTTCCACCGGGCGGCATACCGTCCAGATGGTCGCTGAAATGGAGCAGGAGAACCTGACCATCCGTTCCGAAAGTATTTACCTGGACATCAACAAGGGCGTTCCCAACGCTCCCTTCGTCGGCACGAAACTCATTTTTTCGGACGGTCGCATCTTTACCGATGATCATCTGTCGCCTACGTTGGAGGTGGGGCAGTATGAGAAGCTTTCCTTTGATTTTGTGGTCTATGACCGTGAGAAGACTCCGACCGATCTTACAGTTTTTATCAACGGTGTGCAGACACAGTCTGTCAGTGTTCCCCGTAAGACGCAGGTGTATACGAACCGCTTTACCGAACAGGGTACATATGAGATCGAATTCCGGAGCGGTTCTACCGTCTACCCCTTCCATGTTGAAGTGATCAAATCCCGCATTGATATTGCTGAGGTCACTTCCGGCCTGCTGCTGAAACTGACCGCTTCCGGTCGCAGTAATTCAGAAGAGAATCCTGATACCTGGACGTACGGTGACATCACTACCAAGTTCGACGGTTTCAACTGGAGCTGGACCGGTGACTCTTTGAAACTGACAAACGGTGCTTCTATCGACATCGGATACCAGCCTTTCAAGACTGACGCCTTCAATAACGGCGGCACCTATGAAATAGAACTCGAATGCTCGAATGTAACCGACCGCAAGGGCATTATCCTTGAATGTATGAATGGCGGTGTCGGCTTTCAGATGTCTACGAACGAAGCGCGTATCTGTTCATCCGGGGGTACCGAGGTAAGCACCAAGTTCGCCAGTGACATGAACCTCAAGATTGCTTTTGTCATCGGTAAGAAGTCCGGTCATCGGCTGATGGAACTTTATGTCAACGGTAGCCGGTGCGGTTGCGTGCAATATGCTCCAACCGAGTCTCTTATTCAGGATACCCCAGCCAATATCCGTATCAGCAGTGATGCCGCGGATGTTGAGGTCAGGAGCCTTCGTGTCTATGACCGTGGGCTGACTGATGAAGAGGAATTCTCCAATTACGTCGTTGACCGTTCAACCTCTGACGAAATGGTCATTCTCTTTGAAAATAACGACGTTCTGAATGAGGAAGGTACCGATGTTGACATCGACAAGCTTCGTGCCAAGGGGAAGGCGGTAATGCGTATCGTGGGTGATGTAAACCTTGTCAATGCCACGAATAACAAGAAGTTCGAAGTTCCGGTTGATATTTATTTCTATTCGCCCTATGGCAAGGAATATGATTTCTATATCAAGGGAGCGGGCCTTCGCATTCAGGGAACTTCTTCCACGACATATCCCCGGAAGAACTATCGCCTATATTTCAGCCGTTCCGACAAATATAATACCGAGTTCTATATCAACGGTGTTCTCCAGCAGGATGCCGACGGCAACAACATATTCCTGTACTCGTTCAAACCGGGTGCCCGTCCTATTGATATTTTCTGCCTTAAAGCCGACTTTTCGGATTCTTCATCAACTCAGAATACGGGCGGTGTCCGTATCGTTAACGACATATGGAAACAATGCGGCTGGCTCACTCCACCACAGGCCGCCTATAAAGGCGAGTACGATGTCCGTATCGGTGTTGACGGCTTCCCTATGGATTTATTCTGCGCTCAAGAAGATGGCGGTGCGAATACCTACTTCGGCAAGTATAATTTCAATAACGAGAAATCCGACAGCGGTATCATTTATGGCTTTGAAGGCATAGAAGGTTTCAATGACACTGCCACCCTTAACGGTCAGCGTAACAAATGTATCTGTCTTGAGTTCCTGAACAACTCCCATCCTTTATGTCTTTTTGGTACTTCCAATATCACCGAAGAAGAATTTTCCGAGGGCCTTGAGTTCCGTTTTAAACCGGACCAGACCTGGGCGACTGCCGATGCGGAAGACAAAGCCGCCGTCCAACGGTTGTGGAGTTGGATTGACAGTTGTAAAGGCAATCATGTCAAGTTTCTGAATGAATACACGCAATATTTTGGTAATGACAGTCCGTTTGCTTGGTATCTGATAACCGACTATTTCCTAGGCGTTGATAATCGAGCCAAGAATATGATGCTTGCGACTTGGGACGGTCTTGTCTGGTACTTCCTGCCTTACGATATGGATACCATTCTTGGCAGTCGTAACGATTCAGTCCTCAAATACGACTATACTACAACCTGGGATACAATGGATGAGAGTATTGGCAGTTATGCTTTTGCCGGCCATGACTCTGTATTGTGGGACCTTGTTCGTAGTTGTCCTGACAAACTTCGTGAGGTCGCTGAAAAACTTCGTAGCACAATGAGTCTTGAATATGTGCTTAAGGTTTTCAATGAGGAAATGATGGGCAACTGGTGCGAGCGGATTTATAATAAGGACGGTGAGTTCAAGTATATCAAGCCTCTGACCGAGGGAGTCACTACCGGTGAGGGTACCAGCTTCTATAATTATCTTTATGCCCTGCAAGGCAACCGCTACGCCCACCGTACCTATACCATCAGGAACCGTTTTGCCCTTCTTGACAGCCAGTACGTTTGCGGTACTTACCGCAAGGACAGCTTCGCTGCCTATTTCGGCTATCGGTTCGGCAGTGACAACCGTCAGGTCAGGATCAAGTCCAGCGAGCGTTATTATTTCGGTTACGGCTATACCAGCGGAACCCCTCATCAGAGTGCGGTTCTTGCCGAAGACGCGGGTTCTCCTGTCGAGCTTACTCTTGACACCGACCTTATCGTGAACGATCCCCAATACTTCTACGGCGCCAGCCGTATCCTTGAACTTGACCTGACTGACGTGAGCCATGCCATTTTGCAGACGCTGAACCTGAACAACTGCACCTCGCTCCGTAACCTTGATATCAGTTGTGCCGATACTCAAAGCACGCTGAACGGCTTGCTTGTAAACAACTGCCGCCATTTGCGTACGCTGAACATGTCCGGGCTCAAATCATCCGGCTTTACCGGTATTGACTTGTCCGGCAACACGAAGCTTGAAACGTTCAATGCCGGTAATACCTCCTTGACCGGCGTCACCTTCGCCGAGGGCTCCCCGTTATCCTCGGTAGTGCTTCCCTCCACCTTGCAGACACTTGACTTCCGTTACCTGAACCGACTTTCAAATGCCGGTCTGCTTCTTGAGGGTACCGATAACATCATCCGTCTTGTAGTTGATAGTTGCGCACTTGTCGATTGGCAGTCCCTGTTACGGCTGTGTCCCAATGTCCGCTACCTCCGTATTACGGGTATCGTGATGGAGGGTGACGGCACGTTCCTCCGTAACTTCATGGAAATGGGCGGTGTTGATGAGAACGGTGGCAACGTAACCACTTGCCGCCTTGTAGGTACTTATAAACTCAGTTCGTATATGCCTGATGATGAGTACGCCGCTATTTGCGCTCATTTCCCGGAAATGACTATCACCCAGCCTGAATATACGATTGTAGAATTTGACGATAGCATCTCTGATGAGTATAATATCAGCAACCTTGACAACCGTACCGGCAACAAGTTTAAAAACGCGTATGTCCCTTCGGCGCACGTCCTTTCCATCCAGAAAGCTCGTCACCGTGTCTTGAGCAAGCGTACGGGTGATGCTGTCTCCACTGTGTTCCCCTTGCATGATTCCGACTCCAACTATTATTCCGATGCGGAGTCACTTCGTAACGCCAGCCCCGCCAGGCTTGATGGCAGTGAGGGTGACGTGATGATGTTCGAACCGCATTACTGGTATAAGGGTGTCAATGATGTCCTTAACAGTAAGAAGTACGCCTGCTTCTCTTTTAACCGTACCCGTCCTTCCGTCCCTGATTGCACCATTCTGACCTACGATGATATTCCCGATGTTCGTGACGGCTATAAACTCTCCATTGCCGCCGCTAGCATCCGTGAGGGTTTGAAAGCCGACGTTAACTATCAGGTTCTGCGTATCAGTGTTGACGGTTATAAACGTGTCCGTTATCCTTCCGCTATGGGTACCGGTCTTATCGGCGCTTTCTTTGTCGATTCGGAGGAAACGCCGGTCAAAGAAGTTGTCGCCGAAGGTACCTTGGGCTTTGTCGACGGTATGTATGTTATCTGCGACATCCCGTCAGAAGCCAAGTCGTTGTATTTCACAATCAGCAAGAACGTCGATTTTGATCCCGTAGTGTTATCCAACAGTGATAAGATTGAGGACATGGAACCTGATTGGGTTGAGCATGGCGAGTGTCTTGTGGGTGTCCATGAGGCTTCCTTTCTCGGCTCCAAGATTGTTTCCATCGCTTCCAATACTTATTCCGTCGGCAATATCAGCCAAGGCGAGTTCTCTTACTCCGCTTCCCGTCGGGGAATGCAGCTGATTGACTGGGATATGCACAAGGATATCGCCAACCTTTTCTACGCTTTTTACGGTCGCCGTGATTCTCAGGACCAGTGCGGTTACGGTTCTAATACTTATACCCGTATAATCGGTGAGACTTCGAAGCTCGGTATGCGTGACACTATCAACCAGAATCATGCCACTACTGGCGCTTGGTATGTTGAAAGTGACGAATGGGGTATTGAGACGGTAAAGACCATCGGCTGTAACAACTGTATGGGTTACGAGAACCTTTTCGGTGGTAAATATGAATATCTTGATAAGGTTAGCCTTCCCAATGATCCTGTGAGTGAACAGTACAAGCTTTATATAGAATCTCCTTCGGGCACTGTCCGTAAAATTAAGACTTCCTCTGTCGGTGGCTATATGATCAAAGTCTACCATCAGAAGTATATGGACATCGCCAGTGTCTCCAGCGCTACCGGTACCTCTACGACTTACTACTGTGATGAGTTTGTTCCTAGCAGCTCAAAGTCCCGTGTGGTTCTCCGGTCGTACTACTACGCGTACGCTCCAGGCGGTGTGTCGTACGCCTATTGCGGCTACGATTCCTCGAATGCGCACGTGTACTACGGTTCCCGGCTAGCCTTCCGCGGTCAAATCGTTGTCGCGGGTAGTGTTGAAGCGTTCAAAGCGCTGGACGAAATAGCGTAATCTTAAACGGGAGCGAAGCGACAAAGCGTCAGAGCGTCTAGTCGTTCCCGGATTCTTTCCCGCCTTTGCGCGAGCTTGAATCCGGGCGTAAGCCCGGTCTTTTTTTTAATTAATTTGTTTAAACGTGTTTTCTGTATGTTAAATTTGTTACTTTTGCTTCCCGAAAGGTGGATTCCCCCATGATCCCGTGTGGTTCTCCGGTCGAACAACAACGCGAACGCTCAAGGCGGTGTGTCGAACGCCAATTGCGGCAACGATTCCTCGAATGCGAACGTGAACAACGGTTCCCGGCTAGGTTACAATTTAAAGAATTTGGACGTTAAGTGCCTGAATGACATTAATCGGCGTACGGTGTCGGGTACGTGTTACCCATGATTGAGCCGAGGGGGATGAGCCTCAGTAACAGCAGCTCCGGCTGGAAAACTGGAACATACATCGTCGGGTAGAGTTTGGTAGGTCAGCAATGATTCGAAGAAGTCGGGCCCGGAAAATTGAAGGCAAAAAATGCGTAGAGAAGGTTATATTATCGATGAAATAGTTGCTCGTCCTAACATGGAAGAGTCTTTTTGGACGGTTTTGCGTGGAGATAAACGTAAACGTAGCCGTTCTGGCAAATACCTTATCGCGCATAAGGATGAGATCATTGACGAGCTGATAGAAAAGATTCGCAATGGGCTTTTCCAAGTAAACCGGTTTTTTGAGATAGAAGCCGAAGAGGGTGGAAAAATGCGTCGCATCCAGATCTTTTCCCTAAAAGACAGAATCGGTGTTCATGCCATTATGAAAGTCGTAGACATGCATCTGAAGAAACGCTTTATCCGTACTTCGGCCGCTTCCATCAAGGGACGCGGCACACATGACTTATTATGTCTGGTACGTAGTGCCATCAGTGATGATCCTGCGGGAACAAGGCATGTCTATACTTTCGACATCCGGAAGTTTTATGAGAGCGTTGACCATGACTTTATGAATTACTGTGTAAGCAGGGTCTTTAAGGATAATACGCTCATACGTATTCTAACCGGTTTCGTCAATGTCATGAAACGTGGCATCAGCATCGGTCTGAGGAGTTCTCAGGGGCTGGGCAATCTTTTGTTGTCCATCTTTATTGACCATGTCCTGAAAGACAGGGAAGGTGTGAGGCATTACTTCCGTTACTGTGACGACGGCCGTATTCTTGACGGCAGCAAGAAGTTTCTTTGGAAGATGCGTGATGTTGTGTGTCACCAGGCATCCAGAATAAACCTTGAGATAAAAAAGATTGAGCGTGTTTCTCCCGTCAGGGACGGCATTGATTTCTTAGGTTATGTTATCTACCCGGACCATACCCGTGTCCGCAAGCGTAACAAGCAGAACTTTGCCCGCAAGATCCGTAAGGTTAAGAGCCGTCGCCGCCGGAAGGAACTCATCGCTTCCTTTTACGGACTTGTTAAACATGCTGATTGCAAGAATCTATTTTATAAATTAACAGGCATAAAAATGAAAAGTTTCAAGGACTTAAACGTCACTTACAAACCGGAAGACGGCAAAAAACGTTTTCCCGGTACGGTTGTATCTATCCGGGAGCTTGTGAACCTCCCTATCATAGTCAAGGATTTCGAGACAGGCATCAAGACCGAGCAGGGTGATGACCGCTGTATTGTTTCGATCGAGCAGAACGGTGAAATGAAGAAGTTCTTCACTAACAGCGAGGAAATGAAAAATATTCTTCTGCAAATCAAGGAACTGCCGGACGGTTTTCCGTTCGAGACCACCATCAAGGCGGAGATGTTCGGCAAAGGTCGAACCAAGTATGTATTCAGCTAATATGAGAAAAGTAGAAGGCAGTGCCGGTGTGCAACTCTTGGAGTGCATCAATCCGGCCAAGAACAAGTGGCGCGTCCGTTGGGACGTGCGTGAATCAGGCGACAGCCGTGTTACCTATATGGAGCATGACTTCGACCATAAACCCTCTCCTGATGAGGTGAAAGGGCTTGTCCTTTCCTGGTATAATGCCGCTATTGACAAGGAGATCCTTTCCGGATTCGTATGGAACGGTATGCGTGTATGGCTTTCCAGCGAGAACCAGTTCAACTACAAGGCGTCCTATGACCTTGCCGTCCAGTCCGGAAAAAACCTTCCTGTGACGTTCAAGTTCGGCAGTGACGAAGAGCCGGTTTATCATGAGTTTACCGGCTTGGAAGAACTTTCGGACTTCTATACGAGGGCTATGAAGCATATCCAAGATACATTGGCTTCCGGGTGGAAGCGGAAAGACGCTTTTGATTCGGGGTTGTACCTGTAATCCTTTCGGGGGCGGGAAGGTAAAAAGCCCCCGGCCTGTTAAAGAGTAACGCCAATCACCTATTAACAAAGTACGCCGAGACGCACGACCGGGGGCATAAGCCCTCATCGCGTTTCGGCTTTTTTATTAATAAGTGATTGGCGGTGCAAATATACGGAATAAATACAAGGTAGTCGAAATATAACTGCCTTTTTTGTTTTTATACAAAAAAAAGGTGGTTTTATAAGCTCTTAATAAATAGAACTTTAGCTCTAATCTTGTATTCAAGAATTTCATGTTTTGTTGAATGGGCTATTATACTCAATACATTTGCCTTATACTGAGTATTAATTAATAACTAAACATTTATGAATATGGGTATAAGGATTTTGTATGATTGGCTTTTCCAATCTAACCGGCCGACACACGTAAAGGCTGGTATGTTCGTTTTTCTTGTGATGTTTGCTTTCTGTTTTCTTCCGTTAGGTATCCCTTTAGACAAATCGGCTATTGTTGCTTTGGTAACGACAGTTATTGCCGCGATAGTGGTTGAGTATATTCAGAAAAGATGTGGTTTTGTCTTTGATTGGCTTGACGCGCTAGCTACTGTCTTGTTACCGGGACTGATTGCTGTATTTACAATATCCATGACTTCAATTTTATAAGGTTATGAAATGGTTATATGAGCTATTTAATGTAGATCAAATTCGAATTATATTCGTTTCGATGTTAAGCTCCCTTTTTGCATATCTGACACCGACCAAAGGTTTCCTTATAGCATTAGTAGTAATGTTTGGTTTTAATATTTGGTGTGGGATGAGAGCTGATGGCGTTTCTATTGTCTGTTGTAGAAACTTCAAATGGAGTAAGTTTAAGAACGCCTTGGTCGAGCTTCTTCTTTATCTTGTAATCATAGAGGTTGTTTTTGCATTTATGACTTTGATAGGTGACGGAGAAAACTCATTGTTGGTTATTAAAACTATTACGTATGTATTCTCTTATGTGTATCTTCAAAATGCGTTCAAATTTGATTATTGCTTATCATAAAAAAAAGGGATTCCGTATTATCTATCATGTGATACGCTTTGAATTTAAACGAGCTACACCTGCACACGTGCAGAGTATTATTGACAGAATTGAAGGAGAATTAGACAAGGAGGAAAAGATATGAAAACTATTGATTCAATTATCATCCATTGTTCGGCAACGAAAGCCGGGCAGGATTTGCGTGCAAAAGATATTGACTTGATGCACAAACAGCGCGGTTTTAACCAAATCGGTTACAACTTTGTAATTGACTTAGATGGTACCGTAGAAAACGGTCGGTCATTATCCATTGACGGAGCACATTGTAACACGAAAGGGTTTTCCGGTATTAGTTATAATAAACACAGTATCGGTATCTGCTACATCGGTGGACTTGATGCGAACGGAAAGGCAAAGGACACCCGGACTGATGCACAAAAGAACGCATTGCGTGACCTTGTAGCAAAACTCTGTAAGGAGTATCCTATCATTGAATTGTTAGGGCATCGGGATACATCACCTGATCTCGACGGTAGCGGCGAGGTAGAACCTGTTGAATATATCAAAGCGTGTCCTTGTTTTGATGTGAGGAGTGAGTTTAGTAATTTTTTACGTAATGTAGTTGTAAGGCCATGAAAGATTTAGCTAAGATGTGCCTAACGGCTATAATTAGTCTGCTGGCTGTAATAGTCTGTTGTCTTGTATGTTCTTCTTGCCAGGCGTCTCGGAACATTGAGACTCAAAAGCAGATTGACTACTCTGATGATTTTAATCGCATTCAAAGTGTTATTCAATCACTGCGAGCGGATGTTAGTAGGCAAACGAAGATAACAAATGACCGGCTAAGTAATCTAAAGTTGGAAAATAAAACTGTTTATTTGTCTGCTCCTGATTCTGTCGGAAAACAACACGTAGTGAAGGAAAGTACTACTACTGCATCCAAACAAGAACAGGAAAGAACAGAAGTTGATGAAACGGTATCTGTTACCCTACAACATCTCTCTAACATGTTAGATACATTGAGTAATAAGGTTGATGCTATATTAAATCAGAAGGAAAATATAGTAGAACTTTCGTGGTGGGATTTGCATAAAGATAATGTGTATTGCTGTATTATAGGTTTGCTAATTGTAAGTTGGCTGTGGGATAAATTGAGAAAGAAATATCCATTTCATTGAAAATACATTTTTCAGATAAAATTATATAGCAAAGAATACAATATTTGGGAAATAATATATATATTTGTCACCGTATAAACAAGTGCCTTCGTGCCGGAATACAAAGAAAATGTGTTCCGGCATATTTTTTGCTCGGAATACAAATGTTTAATTTTAAAAATTATTCGTATGGAACATGACAATTACAGGATTACTGGCTTTGGAGCGATAAGCCAAGAAGATGCCAGGGAACTTGAAAGGCAGCAAGCCGAGTTACTTAAAGATGAGTTGAAATCTTTATCTTCTTCGGATGATAAACAAAGAATTTCAGCTATAGAAGAAAGATTAAAAGCTATTCAAAAATTAGCTGAAAACTATTAGTTAGAATGTAGCCCCGTATTTTTAGAACGGGGCTTTTCTAACTAATAGTTATATTTTGTGATTTAGTAAAATCTCACTATTTATTGTAATGAATTAATATAATGACTATGGAAGATTGGAAAAAAACAGATGATGAAGATTTAGATGAAGAAGATATTTTATTAAGGAATAAATGTCGAAAAATGAGTGATGATGAATTGAACAGTATTGTTCCTGTTTGGGCAACTGATGTTGGTAAAATGGAACTACCTATTAATCATCCTATGTATTCAAATAGGATTTTTATGCAATGTAATGTTGATAAATTAATAAAGAATTCAACCAATTTATATGATGTGGTCTTTAATAAAAAATTTGATGGATTTTGGCACGATGAGTCTAGATTTGCCCATACTATAGAGAGATGGTTGAAGAAAGAATGTGTTGATCCACCTATGTGGGACATATCACAAAATAACTCTTTCGTTATTTCTGATGGGAGACATCGTACTGTGCTGGCCCAATATATTGGTGTGAAAGATATTATTGTTTCTATTCCTATATATCTAAAGGAAGACGCACAGGAATTACTTGAAGCTAATGAACTGATAGAGAAGTAAAATAATAATGAGAGGTAGCCGAAGCTACCTCTTTGTTTGTAATCCCACCAATCAACAGCACACAAATCAACAAATTTCCAGAAGGATTACATAGGGTATTACTATTGACGATTGAAAAAGTTCGATGAGGATATAAAAAAAGTGAGGGGAACCACCCCCTCACCAAGTCAAACCAAAATAATC
>ERZ773228.2578-NODE-2578-length-16287-cov-29.122905_pt1 | contig 16287 bp, 21 predicted proteins | sample MGYA00580524_ERZ773228 | MGnify/ENA primary metagenome ERZ773228 (study PRJEB29015, sample SAMEA2737768) | human gut metagenome | biome: human gut; feature: human-associated habitat; material: faeces | place: China | collected 2012 ... | reverse complement strand
CAATTCTCAATCATTCCACTCCCCCTGACACCAAGTGCCACAAAAGTGCCCAACTTTATATCAAACATTCCCAGCATTTATGCGGTTTCTCAAAAACACAATAATTACCACTTGGAAATAATAAAGAATTCATTTCTTCGCAAGACGACCGTTCCCCTCCTAGTCACTAGGCACGAAAAGAAAAAAGGGAACGGTTTTTCAACCATTCCCTTTGCAATGAGCCCACCGGGGTTCGAACCCGGGACACCTAGATTAAAAGTTGTTAGATTCCTGCATTTCCCTGGTTAAATGAGAATAGAAATGCCGTATTTATGCGGTTTTCCGGTTATTTTTCTCTCCGGTATTTCTTCGATTCTTTTCTTTCCTGGTTAATTGAAAATAGAAATGCCGTATTTATGCGGTTTTCTGGTTATTTTTCCTCTCCGGTATTTCTTCGATTCTTTTCTTCCCTGGTTAAACGAAAATAGAAATGCCGTATTTATGCGGTTTTCCGGTTGTTTTTCCCTCCGGTATTTGATAATATATGTATGGAGTGCTACCAACAACGGTAGGCGGTTAGTCTTTCATCTTCTCAGAAGGGAGGTGATAGACATGGTTACTTTTACAGATTTGTTTACATATACACTTGTATTATGTGCAGTTGTGACACTCGTTGTCACTTGTTGTAATAAACCAAAAAAATAACCGCCCCAGTCCGGAAAACTAAGCGGTTATTTTTTAACACTTATTGTAAGGGCTAACCGTCTATCGGTAGCACTCTTTTTACATCTTTATATTATCATTGTTATGCTGCATTGTCAATTTTTATGTCTGTTTATCCAATCTTGGAAGTAAATAATTCTTGGTTCTCCTCTTGCTCCTTAACATCTAGAAGTTTTCTAACAGCTGCTTGTGTTCCTGGATCAGCTGCGTTATATGCTGCTTGTATGTCATTTTTGCGATTTTTCGCATTATAGCAACATAGTTCATCTAATGTTATATTTAAATAATTTGCAATTTTTATCAATTTATCTAGTGTTGGTTGGCTTCCTTTTTCCCATGATCTTATTGTTGAATCCCCTATTTCTGTGCTTCTTGCTAGTTCTGATTTACTTATTTTTCTTTCTTTTAATTCATTTAATAATTTTTCGATAAAATCCATTTTTCCCTTTCTTTATATTGCGAAATTTCGCATATTTTAATTGACACTTGCGATATATCGCGATATAATGTTCATGTAATCAAATAAAGATAGTTTCATACCGCAGACAAACCGCTACTGTTTAGCGGTAGGGCTATCTTAACAAATAATTATATCAAAGGGCTGGCAATCTAGCAATGTCAGAGCAGCTTAGAAAAGAGGTATTTTATGATTTTAAAAGATATTTTAACGGGTGAACAAATTGATATGCTTAAGAGTGATTTAAGTGATAATGATTTGTTTACCCTTTTTTTAATGAATGAGGAAGAAAAGCATAATTTTTTCAGAAATTTTAGAAGTACCTGGTTAGCAAAGTATGATGAATATTTAACTCGGTTTAATTATTTATATGAGGAATCTTTAAAATATAAAGATTCTGATAAAGTTAAGTATATCGGTTATTGTGATCGTACTCATTTTGTTTTTCTTGATATGGATCGTTGCATGAATTTTGTTAGAATCTATGACATTCTTCTTGATTTTATTTGATAGTTTTGCGAGCTATGCGCCTTAACTTTATATTTTTACATTCCTCCCTTTTTTATCGAAACGCTGTCAGAATCGACCTGATAGCGTCGTGGTTGGGTTAGCCGCCAATCGCCTGATGATGATAGGCTAGAAAGGATACAAGATGGAAGATTTTATAACAATTTTAAGTGTAGGAAGACCTTATGACATTGCTCCAGAGAGTGGAGTCGGTGATCATGTTACTGGCTGCACAATGTCTTATGTAACTACACAGGATATTGCAGCTAATCATATTGATGAAGAGACTGGCACTCTTGGATATGCTCCATTAAAAGAGCGTATGCCTGTAGAGTTCTATGAAAGAGCTAAGGCTAACGGGCTTCCTGCTGTTGCTAAGGTTGTCTATGGTATGAAGAGTTCCGGAGGAAAACAGACACTTTACATTAGGGGGCTTGACTTCGTACCAGTGTCAGGAGCTGCAAAGGCTTCTAAGTAGTTATCACATTTGGGGTTGTGCAAGAATCACAATCTTAAAAATGGTAGTGATAACCCCACATAATGTCATTACAGGATTGAGCATACCGGGAATATTACTCCTTTCCCGGTGTGTATGCCTGAAACCTTGTATATTTACTTAGGCACATGAAAATACATGAGTCGTGTGCTTATTAAGTGTAGAAGGGAGATGTACATATGTTTGCATTTATCAGTTGGCTGATATTTGGTCTTGCTGTTCTGCTCTGGGTAGTGATTTTTGTTGTATTCGTTGTTGTTAAGATAAGAAACACTGTGCAGCGCAAGAAATACAGTGTTAAGCAGGATGGAGATGTTTCAACGAAATATGAAAGTAGAGGTTTGCATTAACAAGCTTTCTTCTTTCGTTGTTGTCCTCCTCTCCCGGCTGCTGTGCGTGACTTAAATGTTTTGTGTGCGCCCCGGCGCAGGTATATACATATATTCCGGAGTTTTTCTCTAAACAACTGGAGAATTAAGCGGTTCTTTACCTAAACGGAATATGTAAACCCTGCGGAATGTTAACCCTACGTAAGGCGTTACCGGTTAATTCGTAAGGCGTTAGACAAGGGACCGGGAATGTAAGGCCCGGAAGTGCCGGGGCGCACACATAAGCGTTTGGTCACAGCCTGCCGGGGAAACTGTAGAGGGAAGAGAACATGTGTATTGTGAGAAAAAATATGAAGTATATCCGTTTATTCTTCCTGGTCTCGGCCGTGGCGCTAACATTAAATATGTTTTCCGTAACAGCACATGCAGCGGAAACAGAAACAGAATTGCAGACAGTCACCCAGGAAGCATCAGAAGAATCAGTTGGATCTATAGAAGTTAATAATAGTGACACTATATATATTGTGTTTCTTCTCTCTGCAATATTCGGCTCATTAGTTGCATTTGCTTTCTGGGAGATTTTCAGGGGGTAATTATGGCAGATTGTATATTTAAAGGTTTTATGTTTGGTTTCTGGCTTATGATGTTTTCATGTATTGTCGGATATTTAGCCAGAAAAATGCTTTTTACTATTACTGGCTTTTTAAAATAGTATATAGCGCTTTTGCGTTATAAATATATATTTGGAGGTAAATGTTATGAATCCAATGATCGTAGCAGGTGAAGCAGATGCAGTATCCGTACTTCCTGCAAATGTTGTTACAGCACTTCAGCAGGGTGTTGATAAGGTTGCACAGGGAGGCCAGGAAGGTCTTGTCGCAATTCTTCCAGCTGGCTTAGGTGTTTTTGGTTTATTCTTCGGTGTAAGAATAGCTATCAACTTCTTCAAGTCTCTTGCTCACTAATCTAACAGGTTAATGAGAGGAACATGTACCGGAATCACCCCGGTACATTCGTAATTTAGTTTGTGGGATTATTTATATATAGGAGTAGAAAAATGGGATATTTATTATTGCTTATATTTGTCTTAACCTGGTTAAATGTCAGGAAGATAAGAAAAGCTGTTATCTATCTTGCAGTACAGGAAGGATATTCAGGAAGCTTAAAAACAAAGATTCTTGATGTCATAACTGATTATGCTGCAGAGCGTAAGACAGAAAAGAAAGTCAGGAAGAAGCAGCAGAAAGAAAAGAAGCTAAAAGATGTAATAGATCGGGAGCTTGCTCCAGAGAGTGAGGTGCAGGATGAAACATCTTATTCTTGAGATTATAAAGGATATTATCTTTACATTTGTTTTTTATTTTGGGGTTGTTTTTTTTGGTTGTAAAGCATTTGGTGATAATCCTTTTGATTTAAAACTTTTCATTATTGTTTTTATTACGTTCTCTTTAGTCTGTATTAGTTTTGATGTTATTGATTATATTTATGCTAAAAGATCTAAGATTGAGGTGCAGGATGATTAAAATACTTAAAAATGGTTTTTTTGCTTTCTTAGCTGATATTCTTGGATATTGTTTTGTATTTGCTAAAATGAAATCTTTTGATTTAAAGATTTTAGTTGTTGCTTTTTTCTTCACCTTTTTAGTTCTTAACATTCTTGATTTTATTGATTATATTTATGCTAAAAGATCTAAGAATAAGGATGGTGATGATAATGAGTAAGGTTTTACCTGATTACGGTTATTTAATAGGTCTTAATGGTGAAATTGTACCAGGTGAAGAAGAAAGCGAGTACATAGAACGTTATTTACCTCTTTTTTTGCTTTATTATACTGTTCGTTTAGCTGTTAAGACTTTACTGGATATTTCAGATAATGATAAAAAAAATAAAGAACCAGTTGAACCTGAACAAGATTAGATATATAATCATCTTGCCGATTATTTTCATTTTGGAGGGGTTTATGGTTGGTTTATTTGTTAATCCGGATTTTGTTTATTTTCCGGCTTTATTATTATCAATTTTAACTTTTGTTTTGATTATTTTTCTTTTTGTTGGTGTTCCAATTATTGCAATTGTTTTTATTGTTAAGTACTTTAAACAGAAGAAGGAATATTATCAGACAAAGACTGAATATTATAAAAATCATATGAATGACAGGCAAGATTAATTTCTTGTCTGTCTTTTTTATTGGAGGTATTTTATGAAAAGAATCGGTGCGTTTTCTCTTGCAATTTTTATATTCGTGTTATCTGTTTTTTCTGTTATTCCTGTTTATGCAGATGGTGATAAAACTGTTCTTCCTTGTAATCTTAAACAGACTATGGCTTTTTCTTCTAGTGATGCTCAAGCTTATGTTGCAGCTCATAAAGATATTTATTCACAAGACGGCTATCTTCTTTTTGCTTACACTCCTGCAGCTTCTTATAATTGGAATTTATGTAAAGATGGCCAATTAACAAATATTCACATGTCTGATAAACAGGTTTCTAATTATATCATGACTAATAGGCCTTTTATGTCTATGTATACTGTTCTTTCTTCTCTACTTGCTAATAATAATTCATTTCGTGGGTTCTGCTCTGGTCTTGGTGCTATTTTTCTTAAGGATTCAGATGCTGGTACAAAGATCCTCGATACCCTTACCGGCAATTATAACTATTTGGATGCTCTTAACTATGACGAGGACAACCAGACAATTACAATGTCTAATAATAACGGCAGCGTTGACAAGCTTAGGGAAGAGATAAAGAAATATTATTATGAAAGTATAGGTGTTAAATTTATTAAACCTGTCGGAACTGTGAAAAAATATGTTGATAGTTCCGACTTTCGGAAACTTTTTGAATATGATGACGATTATACCAGTGCTTACAGTGTCTGTAATGCTAACCATGCTTTCGTTAGCGGCTATAATTTTGCATACTTTTCCAAGGATAATAAAAGTAATATGACTGGTTATTATTACATGGGTAATTCAGACGATGATAAACGCAATTCCTTTACCGATTGGACTACCTCGGTTTATACTTATAGGCTTTATTCTTATGATTCAAGCGGTCATTCGCAAGCATGGGAAATAAATAACGAGAGTTATTCTGTTTTTTACAATTATGAATGGGATAATAGCGATAAGTATACACCTGATCCAGCTTGTCTTATTCCTATGTGGGTTTGTCCTTATTATGGACAGTTAGTCTTTAATAAGGATATGCGTTATGATTCTGCTACTACTGAATCATGGCGCTATCGTGATTTTAGAATTAATTATTATTCAAATGATAATTCATCTTTTAAATATTTTGCATCTTATTCTGCTATGTACAATTTTATTAACGGCGACCAGAACGCTTATTTATCTTCTACTATTGAAAAGACTGGCGAGGATATAACATTTTCTATTAAAGATATGAACGAAAACTTGGGTAATAAATTGGACACTCTTATTGATTCTATTAATAGTAATAAAAGCAATATGTCTGCTGATGAATTGCAGAACGCTATTGATAAAGGACTTGAAGACTTAAATAAAAATACAGAGGATATTAAGGACAACACAAGTGATATTCTTGACACTTTGAAAGAGCAGAATAATATCTTGCTGCAGATTCTCGGTGTAACTGAATACATTGCATACCAGACAACAAAGGATGATGGTTCTTCTTACACTAAGACAGATTTAACAAATACAATAAATAAAATTTATAACGGTCTTGGTAATGCGATTCTTTACGGTAAGAATACGCTGACTGATTCCGGTGACAGTTCTGGAGCTGCTTCTCAATCTTCTATTGTTACCAGGGAAGATTTTAAATTGTCCAATAATATATATACATCCTCCGGCTCTGGTGTTTCTCCTGGTACTCCGGTTGTTGCTTATTCATTAGATGATTATTCTGTTTATGATGATTCTAATGATTATGATGTTGGTATTGCAGCACAAGATATTAATAACATGGATATACATGACGGATTGTTTGGAAAGTTTCCTTTTAGCGTTCCATATCAGCTCTATGAGTGGCTTCAGGTTCTCCAAGCGGATCCAGTTGCTCCTAAATTTGTTTATAATTATGGTTTTTTAATTGGTCATAAAGGCGAACAAAAATATGATCTTACAATTGACCTTAGTATATATGAATCCTGGGCGAATGTATGTAAGTCTTTCCTTCGTTTGGCCTTCACTCTTGCTATGTCCTTGTTTCTTTATAAAAAATTTAAGGGTAATTCTATTTTTTAGGGGGTGATATTATTAGTACATTTATTACGGCTGTTTTGTGTTCTGTCCTTGTTAATTTTCTTATTAATTTTTTTGGTGGAATTATTGAATTCATGTTAATTACACAGAATCTAATGCCAACTGATGTATTTAAAGGTCTGCTTGATGTTAATTCTGAGATTTTTATGGCTTGGATTCCTCAAATTAATTGGTTCGTTCCATTAGATTATGCTGTTACTTTATTTGGTGCATTTGTTGATGCATATGCTGGTTATATTATTTATGTTTATGCTCGCCGGATTCTTAAAAGTATCGTTTCAGGCGGTGGATTTTTAAAGATTCTGACTGTTTTCTTATCAGAATAAATTTTTTTAAGTGGGGTAAAAATTATGTCAATTGAATGTTATACAGGAGTACCCGGAAGCGGAAAAAGTTATCATACGGCCAGACGCATATATGACGCTCTCCGCTCCGGTGTTAATGTAATATCAAATCTTAATATTAATACTTCTATAATACCGCCTAAAAGCTCAAAAAAGGCATTAGGAAGCTTTATATATGTACCAAATGCACAATGGATTAATTCTTCAATATTTCTTAAATCTCCTATTGGTGGTAAAAGTGTCTGTAATGATACATTTTCTTACATATATGGCCTTGAGAATTTTGCGCTGCAGTTTCATAAGCGTAATAAAAAAGGTCAAATTTATGAGCACCAGACACTTATTATTCTGGATGAGTGCCAGACAATATTTAATCCCCGGAGCTGGAACAAGAAGGACCGACTGCAGTGGATAGAATTTTTCACTATGCACCGTCATTTTGGTTATGATGTTATTCTTGTTACCCAGAACGATAAGATGATTGATAAACAAATCCGGGGTATTCTTGAGACGCAGGTGCTGCATAGAAACATTTCCAAATATAAAGCATTTGGTAAACTTCTTGCAGCTCCCTTTGGCGGGAATCTGTTTATGTGCATCAAAAGTATGTACGGAATGAGCAAAAAGGAGAGTCATATAAAAAGCTCCCTTTTGTTTGGTTCTTCCTTCTACTTTTCTTTGTATGATTCTTACACCCTTATTAAGTGATTTATGCATGTGCCGGGAATGCCGGGCGAAGCGTAAGACATAACCGGCACACGCAAAAAATCGATGGAATTTGGGGTTTGACCACGGATATGTAATACGTGGTCTATAAATACATATTAAATTTTATTTTAAAGCTGATAAATACTGATTAAAACGGCATTTTTATTTTGTCCTGAAATTGCCTTTTTAAGACAAAATAATGAGGGGGATTATATGGCACTTATTGAAACTGAATTTGACACTGAAAAAAATAATTACTGGTTCTATAAGAAGGAAAAAAAGTTCCTGCATTCCATAGATACATTTTACTATACTGTTACATTTGCTAATGATTTTAGTAAAGATACCAGTGATTCAAATGTTAAGGAACTTAGAAACTGGTTGCATGAATTTAATATGCTTGTATGTGAGAATCTACAGGATAATATTATTCCTGTAAATGACCTTCCAGATCTTAATGATGTGACTTTGAATTATACACCTTGTAATTTTAATGGTATGTATACCCATGATTTACAGGTACCTGAATACTTTGATGTCCTTATTGCTGAATCTGTTCCCAATGAGCTGACAAATAATATAACTGTTCAGATTCGTTCTAAGACTCTGTGGCTTATTGGCATTACTAAGTCTTATGAATACAGCTTAAGAATTGTTAAATCTCTTGCTAAGCGTTTTCACCTGCAGATAACAGAGATAAAAGAAAACCGTGTTGACTACTGCTGGCATACTAACTATTTAAAGAATCCTGAAAAGTTTTTCCGAATTGATAACTTTTCTGCTATGCAGGTTAGTGCATTCAGGGATTGTCAGTATCATTATAAGTTTAATGCTAATTCAGAGTATGAATCTGATTATGTTGCTCTTGGCCGTCGTAATAGTAAATGCTTTGTCCGTATTTATATGAAAACTAAAGAGGTCGTTGAGCAGGGTTATAAACCGTGGTTTCTTCAGATATGGCTGCTTGATAATCTTATTTCACAATATGATTATTATGTACTTTCAAATTTGTATGTTCTTCGTAACTGGGATTGTCTTAATCTTATGAGACTGCAGTTTTATTATGATTATGGAACTGATGAGGATTATAAGAAGCAGTGTTTGGCTTATTTGAAATCTTATTTTAAAGAGGGGTCTGTTAATCGTGATTCTGTTGCCAATCTTGCGGATATACTTACTCCCAGGATAACCATAATCATGAATAATGAATTTCAAGTCATGAGGAAAATGTCAAAAACTTTTTGCCTTATAGAACATCCTAAAAATGAAAAGCTGGGTTTATCTAAAAGAATCTATGATGTATTAGATAATACTGCTATGATAACTGATTACCTGACACATTATACATTGCGCCTTGTTGAGCCTAACAGTGATAAGAATAAATCTCGCAGGGATTATATAGAATACTGGAGACGATTACGCAGCACAAAGATTTTTGACCCATTTAAAAAGGATTATCCTAATCGTCTGGTTCGTGATTATTCTCGTGAATCTAACTGGGATTTAATGAAGTCTCGTTTTGTTCATTCTGCAGTTAATTTCTCTTTGTACAGTTTTGGTATTAATCATCAGGCTAAAAATGCTCTTGGTGATGTATCGGAGCTTCTGGGTATGCTTAACGATAATGATATACATAACGCTAATATGTACAGATATAAGAGATCTAAACAGCTTTATCCTTCAGACTTTAAAGATAAGCTGGAGGTTAAATAATGAATACTATAAGTGATTACATAAAACTGTTTATTAAGGATAGAAAAGTTTATTGTGAAGATGTAACTGTACAATCTTATATCTTCTATCTTGGTCGTTTTACAAAATGGCTTGATTCAGATGATTTTGATTTGCTTAATAAGCAGACTTTAAGAGATTACATATATTCTTTAAGATATCGAATGAAGAATACAAGCATTGCTACAAATTACCGCCCTGTTAAAGCATTTTGTAAATGGCTTTACCAGGAAGATTATTTGGATAAAGATATTACCATTGGTGTTAAGCTGCCAAAAAAAGATGCAGCCATTGTTGAACCTCTCACGGATCAAGAGGTACATCAGATTGATGATACTATAATTAACAAGTCTGTGAATAAACACATAGCATTGAGAAATTATTGTATCTTTCATCTTGCTCTTGATTGTGGACTTCGTAGAAAAGAGATTGTTCAGCTCCGCAGGATGGATATTAAAAGCGATAGATTAATAATACATAATGCCAAGAATAATAAAGATCGGATTGTACTTCTTCCTAGATTCCTGTATTTTAGTTTACGCAATTATTACAATGAATCACATTATGCACATGATCATGTTAAGAATGAATCTAAGATTGTATTTTTGGATTTTTATGATATTGAGCCAATAACACTTAATACAATCAAATGCTTTTACCAGGACTTAAAAACATTGTCTGGAATTGATAGGATTCATGGGCATTTATGCCGTCATACTTTTGCAACTTCTTTTCTCCAGTATGGTGGAGACATGGAGAAGCTTCGTCTTTTTATGGGGCACTCTGATTATGAGATTCTTAAGAATTATCTTCACTTGTCTCTTATATATCCTGATGTATATAAGATTGATGATATATTTTTTAATTAGCGGACACCTAGATTTTTTCTAATCCTGAATATTGTAATAAAAAAAGACTTGCTTATTGGAACAAATCCAGTAAACAAGCCTTTTTTAATGAGCCCACCGGGGTTCGAACCCGGGACACCTAGATTAAAAGTCTAGTGCTCTACCAACTGAGCTATGAGCCCTCAATGTATACAATTATGAGTAACAATCTATATCAAACATCCAGCCTCGGATTATAACTACCGAGCTGGGCTAGCTGGATTCGAACCAGCGTAATGCAGGGATCAAAACCCTGTGCCTTACCGCTTGGCGATAGCCCAAGAAATAAAAAAAGGGTGGGTACAGGGATTCGAACCCTGGACCTTCAGAGCCACAATCTGACGCGCTGACCAGCTGTGCTATACCCACCATAATGCAAAAGTCATAAGCTACTGGCCATGACTCATAAAAAAAAGTGTGCCCGGGGGGATTCGAACCCTCGACCCACGGCTTAGAAGGCCGTTGCTCTATCCAGCTGAGCTACGAACACACAAAGCGGGTGATGGGAATCGAACCCACGTATCTAGCTTGGAAGGCTAGTGTTCTACCATTGAACTACACCCGCATAATTATTAAGTTGTAAAGTCGGGGTGACAGGATTCGAACCTGCGACCTCTTGATCCCAAATCAAGCGCTCTAGCCAAGCTGAGCCACACCCCGATATGCAATTGATGTTTGATACGTTTCATTCAGTTTTGAATTACTCTGTATCGCAACGACAAGATGTATTATAGTATAAGACCCCTATGTTGTCAACACCTTTTTTGAATTTTTTTTAATTTTTTTAACATTTTTTTCAAAACCTGTTTAAACCCGCATAAATAGGGGCTTAAAAGACTTTTATTTTTTTGAATCCCAGCATAAAATCATCTTAAAAACATAAAATCACAAAATTTTATTTTAATTTTTTACTATCAGATTGACTTTAATTTAAAGCCTACTTCACCATTATCAAGAACTTCCATCATGATATATGTACATTTTTTATCAGCCTGTCTCGGATAAGAAATACTGCCTGGATTAATGAGCATAATCTCATCTTCAACAGAAATAACCGGTCTGTGTGTATGTCCAAACATTACAATATCAAACCCTCTTGATATCCCCTCTTCTCTTATTGTCTGCAAATCAAGCGAAACATAATAATAGTGCCCATGTGTAAGCAGCACTTTATATTTTCCGATCTGTGTCTCAATCTCTTTGTCATATGGCGAAAAAAAGTCATTATTTCCCGGAACAAACATCACTTCACATCCAGCCATTCCTCTTATAACTTCATCCTCTCCCTCAAAGTCCCCGAGATGTATAAGCTTGTCAATATTACCCTCACGATACAATGCTTCTGCAAGATTCGTAATCCGTCTGTGGGTATCGCTAACTATCATAATCCGCTGCATATAATCTCACCTCATTTTCATAAGAATAGGAAATACCTCTTTTACTTTTTTAAGTGCCTTTCCACGATGGCTTATACTGTTCTTTTCGTCCGCAGAAAGCTCAGCAGAGCTTTTTTGGTATTCAGGCAGGAAAAATATAGGGTCATATCCAAAGCCATTCTCTCCGAGCGGTTTATCACCTATAATGCCCTCCATTGTCCCTCTAAAAGCAAATTCATCACCTTCCGGAAATACAATTGCAACTACTGCCACAAATCTTGCACTTCTGTCACTTCCAATAACACCTTTAAGTTTATCAATAATAGCCTGATTCTTTATCTCATACGGCGTATCATGCCCCATAAATCTTGCTGAATGAACCCCCGGCTCCTTATTAAGCCAGTCAACTTCAAGTCCCGAATCATCTGCAAGCGTCACACAACCGGTCATCTCACTGATAGTCCTTGCTTTAATCAATGCATTTTCAGAAAATGTACGTCCGTATTCTTCTATATCTACATCAATTCCGGCTTCTTTCATTGAAACAAGCTCAATGTCCATATCTTTTAAAATTTCCCTGAATTCTTTTATTTTTCCCATATTATTAGATGCAAGTATAACTTTTTCCATCATCAGGTCTCCTATCTGTTATTTGTATACATTTTTAGGCATATATTACATTCCTTTGACTCCTCAACATGTTCCCATGATTTGCCTATAAGACTTATATATCCCTCACCATCGTCAATCACAACATTTTTTGTTGAACGACCAGCTTTATACTCAATTGCAATCGGATGTACTGCTCCTGGCGTTGTAATTTTGACTATAATGGCATATTTTTTACCCTCTGCCATATTAACTGCTTTGTTCAAATCAACCGTGTAATAGCCCTCATTTGTAAATTTGCCCGATTGCAGATAAACCTTATTGCAAAATGACTCAGTCCCCTCAAAATTATCAACATAATATATTTCATAAGATGTATCTTTTCCTGTTGCATAAAATCCTACTGCTTTCAGTTCTTCATCTGACTGTGCTGTGTAAACATTGGAAAAATAGGCTGTATCACATTCATAACCCAGCTGTCCTACCCAGCCACACAAATCACTCTGATATATATTATCATAATTGTCATTATCCTCTACACGCGTATATACAACATTATGGATTCCTATATTAGAATCATAATATGACACGTAAAACAAACCATCATCGCCAAATCTGTCTCCCCAGCTGTTCACACATATAAATGCACCATTTCCCTCGAGGCTTACGCTGAAATTATCTTTAGAATAATTATCATCCCATCCAATTATAACGACATCATGATTCGGCTTTTTTGTACCTATATAGCAATATGAATAATTTTTATCATTGTAATACATTGAACGCTCTCCGGCATAACTCATTGATGTATACAATGATGATTCAACACCGCCATATAAAAATACAGCTTTTTTTACAGCTTCAAGATTCTTACTCTCAATAATCTGTGCTTCCTGAACATGCTTTACAACTCCGGCATCCGGATTATTTATGCCATCACCATACACATCGTCTTCTTCAAGAACAGGTCCTCTCCAAGATGCAAGATATGAAATCGCTCTTGTATAATCTCCACCATCATACTGAGCACCAAAATATCCACTGTTCCATACCATATTATCCTCAGAAAAATCGTATTTTTCCTCTGGCATAAGACTTGTCTCAACTGCCGTAAGCGATGCAAATGCCCAGCATGTTCCATATATTCCCTGGTCTTTTATTTTTCCCAGTCGTCCTACATCATAATAACTGTATCTTGATGGAAGTATGCTCTCATCTTTCTTCGTGTCTACAAGATTAAGCGTATTTTCTACCGAATCCCACTTATACGTATAACCAAATCCTTCTTCAAGCACATGTGCATTAATATAATATCCGTCATCATCCCTCTTCATTGCATTTTCAAGAAATACTTTTTTGCCATTAACATCAATAAAAGTATCATAACTGTCAATTGACACCACGGTATTCCCCTTCTGAAGTTCTATCCCATCATCAGAAACAGTATTGAATGCACACTTGAATGAATTTCTGAATATATACGTTGGAATCATAATATCAAGATTATTTTCCATATAAATTCTGTTTTTTGCAAATGCTACCTCAACGCCGTCTACAATCAGCCTTAACTGATTTTCGCTGGCATCAGACGCAATTATATCCTGCCATTCACTCGGACGGTCTTTCGCTGTAATTACAACATTGCCAAGTGCTATTCCCTTATCCTGTGCAACCGCTTCAAGCAGATATACTACTGCTACAGATAAAATAAAAATCAATCCCAGATATAACTTACGGCCTTTCAAATCTTATCCCCTTTTGTCTAATCTCTTCTATTAATCTCTCTTCTTTGGTGGCTTAGGTCCTATAAATGAATAAAAATATGTCTTTAACATACCATTATAAATCTTTCTGTTTTTATCAGCTTTCCTGCCAAAATATTTTTCTATATCCTGATATGAAGTAATAACATATGCTGACCAGCTGTCCAACTGTGCAAACTGTCTTCCTAAAGCACTATATATTGCAGGAAGTGCCTCTTTTTCCTCAAGACGTTCGCCATATGGCGGGTTAGTAATAATAAATCCATATTTCTTTGGGTGTGACAATTTAGCCACATCTCTTTGCTGGAAATGTATAAGATTAGCAACACCTGCATTTTCAGCATTCCTTCTGGCAATCTTAATCACATCACCATCAAGATCATATCCCTGAATATCAGTCTCAATATTAGTATTAACCATATCATTAGCCTCTGTTACAGCCTCATACCATTCCTTTTTAGGGATAATTCCCGACCAGCTCTCCGCTGTAAAATCACGATTAAGCCCGGGGGCTATATTCGCTGCAATCATAGCTGCTTCAATCGGAAATGTTCCACTTCCGCAAAATGGATCAATCAATATCCTGTCTTTATTCCAGGGAGTCAGCTTAATAAGTGCAGCTGCAAGACACTCCGAAATTGGTGCTTTTCCTGCCTCTGGACGATATCCTCTCTTATGAAGAGAATTGCCTGTTGTATCAAGTGCAATAGTCACAACATCCTTTAATATAGTTACTCTTATAGGATAAGACTCCCCATCTTCTTTAAACCAATTTATACGATATTTAAGTTTTAACCTTTCGACAATGGCTTTCTTAACAATAGACTGTATATCAGAGCTGCTGAAAAGCTTACTGTTTACCGAATTAGCCTTTGTAACCCAGAACTTTCCATCCGCCGGAATAAATTCTTCCCACGGAAGCTCTTTTGTCTTGTCAAATAATTCCGTAAAAGTCACTGCATTAAACTGTCCAACTTTCAAAAGGACTCTCTCAGCCGTTCTAAGATTAATATTAGCACGGCATATAGCCTCAGCATCACCTTCAAATGTTACCTTACCATCTTCAACTGATATAATCTCATATCCAAGTTCATATATTTCTTTTTTCAACACCGATTCAAGTCCGAAATGACATGGTGCAATCAATTCATATGTATTCATTAAATCTCCATTTCTTAATATTACAGTATCATACACTTAATATATTAATGCTTGTTCCAATAGCTGTCAAGCTGTTATATATCTACCTTTATATCTTTCGATTCCACCAGCTAAAGACTTAACATTAAAGCCTGCCATTGACATTTTTCTGCACATAAAATAGCTTTGTGCTCCTCTGCTGCAATATAACAGAATAATCTTATTTTTCTTTAGTAAAACATCACCGGTCCGCACAATTCCGGTTCTGCCATACATATAATTTTCAATCGCGTTTTCTAAATCTTCTGCATTTATACAAACAGCTCCCTTTATATGTTTCTTCATATAATCCTTTTCACTCCTCAAATCTATTATAAGCGGATTCTCTTTTTCAATATACCTGTCAAACAAAGAACTTCCAATAATTTCGCACGCCATAATATGTCTCGCTCAACTTTTACATCCTTCTTAACATTATATGCTGCATGAAGTGCATAATTGCAATATTTTATTATGTCCTGCCAATAGACAATATAACTATCCAATGGCAGGACATTTGTTTGTTGTTTATTTGTTATTTTATTTAATAAATTCTATTACATTCAAAATTTAATCTTCTGAACTGTTGTAACTATTTGAGCTATTTGAGCTATTTGAACTGTTATAGCTGTTTGAACTGTTTTTTGATGAATTCTTTGATGAATTTTTTGATGAATTTTTACCTGATGTCTTATTGTATGAATTACTCTCATTTGATGAGTTGTATGAATCTGTTGAGTTAGATGAATTATATGAGTTATTGGAACTATTCTTAGACATATCTATGTCCTCCTTAAATATAATAAATTTTACGTTTATTATTATTTTCAGATTTTCCAATAAATATACAAAAAAAACTGTATAAAAGAAATCTTCTTTTACACAGTTTTTAATGTACGTGACAAGATTCGAACTCGCGACCTTCTGGTCCGTAGCCAGACGCTCT
>ERZ773228.2564-NODE-2564-length-16388-cov-20.157595_pt1 | contig 16388 bp, 10 predicted proteins | sample MGYA00580524_ERZ773228 | MGnify/ENA primary metagenome ERZ773228 (study PRJEB29015, sample SAMEA2737768) | human gut metagenome | biome: human gut; feature: human-associated habitat; material: faeces | place: China | collected 2012 ... | reverse complement strand
AACGTTATACTATCAGCCGATTTGGCTGTTATTTTCTTTAAGTATCAGACCTCGTCTTCCTCCATCAACAGATCGTCCAACGGGCTTTTGATATTGCTTTTGAAAGTGTCGGCTATGTGGACATACCTTTCCGTTGTCTTGATGTTGTTATGTCCCATAAGCTCTTTCACAATCTTGATGTCGGTTCCTTGCTCCAGCAGGTGAGTGGCGAACGAATGGCGCAGCAGGTGCGGATAAATCCGTTTCGTGATTCCCGCTTCCCGGGCCGCTGCCTTCAGCCGTTTCGACACGATACTCTCGGTGAAAGGTTCGCCCGGTCTGTGTTCAAAAAGCCACACTTTCGGTTTGTATAGTCTGTTATATTCCGTCAGCTTTTTCATCAACGGTTTTGATAGCAGGGTGTAGCGGTCTTTTTTTCCTTTACCCTGCCGCACCCGTATCAGGGAGCGGGATTCGTTGATGTCGCCGGGTTTCAGTTCCAGCAGTTCGCTGATGCGCAATCCTGCGGAATAGAGTATGGAGAACATGCAGAAGAAGCGCAGGTCTGTCACCGTCGCGTCGAGTATCTTCTTTATTTCCTCCTTGCTCAACACGTCGGGCAGCGTCTTCTCCCGTTTGGCACGGTTCACCTTGTAACACCGCCGTTCCTGACCGAGAACTTTCTCGTAATAGAACTTGATGGCGTTGATACGCTGGTTTTGCTGGCAGGAGGATATGTTTTTCTCGTGGATGAGATACAGCAGGTAGTCGTTTATCTCGCCGGGGGTAACCGTTTCAATCTTACGCCCCTCGAAATGCTGTTGGAAATCGCGGAAATAGGAGGTATATACCCTTACGGTATGGTCACTGTAACGCACTTGCTGAAGTTTTTCCAGATAGCCTTCCGGCAGTGGCGGCCGTTTGTCTTCCTCTTTACGGGGGGCGGTTTCCTTGATGGCAGAATAGTCTATAAACGCCATTTTCACATAGCGGTCGAAGAACTCGGCAAGCACGAAATCTTCTGCCGGCAGATAAGCCCTGCCGCCGACAAGCAGTACGTTTTCTTCCTTCGACAGCGACAAGCGGATGTCATTGTCATTACCGAAAGTCACTTCGACAAATTCTCTCCCGTTTCTTATCACCGGAGAAAGTTTGATCTTGGTTTTTGGGGTATATATTTCCATGCCTCACGTTTTGTCGGATATTGAAACCCGTTTTCGCAAATTTATAAAAAAACACGGGTTATCCATGCGCTTTATTGACATTTAACAATAGATCCCGACTACCTGACAATAAGGTGAGGAGCCACGAAAATACCCTCTGCCAAATCCGTCCTTCCCGGCACTCCGTTTCTCCGATTTCCTCTGCCCTGCGCCACAAGCGGCCACTTCTGTGCCCGATGCTTCCATAGCCTTTCCAACTCTTTTACGTTCAGCCGGTTCCCCTTACTTTCGTTCCCGCATCGCTATTGGTGCTAACTAAAAACACTCGTAATTATGGACGAAAACGTAAAGAACGACGCTAAACAAGTCATGCTCGTTCAGAATGCCGACGACGGACGACTGCAAGCCGTTACCGGCGTGGATCGGGACGGCAATATCCAGACCGCCGACCCCACGGATCAGAATGTGGCGAGCCTGCTGAACGTGAACACGCAGGATTCAGCCCTCGAAGCCTTCTTCAAAAAGTTCATGGAACAGGCCCAGAACCCCGTCCACACGGGTATCTTCGTCATGACGGAGAATGCCCTGAACAAACTTATCCGCATCGACTTCGACCCGGAGATTCTGGAAAATTACCGTATCGACCCCTCCGAACGGCTTCAGACGCAGGAGCAGCGGCAGTTCGAGCCGCTGGACGTCACGAAGATAGACCTGGCGGATATGGAGAAGAAAGGTATCCGCATGGAGGACATCGAGCCGCACCTGAAAGCCATGTCTTACGGACATAAATCCAACGGGCTGGTGGAGATGAACCCCGAACTGGAGAACGGGATGCGTGTTTCCACCAAAGGGCGCGTGTCGCTCGAAGAGCAGGCGGACGGCTCGCTGCGCGTCGTGCCGCATTACTGGCAGGAACGGCCCGACCTCGACGCCCCCTTCCACGGGGTGCTGCTCGACGAGGAGGCGAAAACGAACCTGATGAACACCCGCCACGCCGGGAAAGTGATCGACCTGGAGCTGGAGCCGGGCAAGCTCACGCCCTGCTACGTGTCGATAGACAAATGGACGAACACGCTGGAACCCATGCCCGTTTCGTTACTCGAAAAACGTGCCCGCATCAAGGAGGCCGACCTCTCGGAAGGCAAGCAGATGGATTTCTACGGCGGCGGCAAGGTGTTGCTCGAAGGATATACCACCCGCGCGGGTTATAAGCGGGATGCCTATATCCAAATCGACGCGGCCGAACGTAACTATTCCTTTACCTACGACGGTTTGGATCGCAACCGCTACGCCCAGGAGAACAAGGAGATTTACCGCCAGAAGGCCGCCGAGAAAAACGGACGGCAGGAAACTACGGCCTCCGAACGACAGCCCACGCTCACGATTCACCGGACAATCCTCAAAGCCTCCGTGCCCAAAGAGGCTTATGACCAGTGGACGGAAGCGGTGAACGACCCCTCCAAGCGGGCGGATGTCAAGGCTTTCTACATCAAGGGCATGGTCAAGGACGGGCAGGGTGAGCCGTTCAACGCCTGGGTCAAGCCCAACTTCGAGCGTAACAAGATGGACTTCTTCCGCTGGAATCCCGACCGTGCGAAACGGCAGGGAGCGGAGGTCAAACCCGCCGTTGAAAGCCGTACCCAGGTCGCCGTCAATTCCGAGGGCAAGACCGTCGAAGCGGTCAAAGGTGTGAAAGAGCCGCTCAAGCAGGGACAGCAGGAGGCCACTCCGGCGCAAAGGAGAAATTACCGCAGTAACAAGAAAAACAACTCCAAAGGCATCAAGGCGTAGCGTATGAAATGGTTCTACATGCAGGCCGGAGCCATGCCGCTCCTGATCGCGGCGCTGGCCGCCTTGTATTTCCGGCCGGGTAAACGCAGCCCCCCCCGGAAGAGGTGGACGACGGACGGCAGTATTACGACGGGAACGGCAACCATGTCTATTACGACCGCCGGCTGATCGCCCGTCCGGAAAAAGAGAAAGAAGAAGAACAACAAGAAAACAACCACTGAAAAATCCGAATCATCATGCAAGTAATTATCGCAGAAAAGCCCTCGGTGGCGCGTGAGATCGCCGCCATCGTGGGAGCCACGAACCGTAAAGACGGTTTTATCGAGGGAAACGGCTATGCCGTAACCTGGGCCTTCGGCCACCTGGTCGGGCTGGCAATGCCCCAACAGTACGGCATCGCGGGTTTCCGCCGGGAAAACCTGCCTATCCTGCCATCATCGTTCATCCTCCTGCCCCGGCAGGTTCGGGAGGGTAAAGAGTATAAGGCCGACCCGGGTGTCGTGAAGCAGCTCGGTATTCTCCGGGAATTGTTCGGCATGGCCGAGCGCATCATCGTCGCGACCGACGCGGGGCGTGAAGGGGAGCTGATCTTCCGCTACATCTACTCTTACCTGGAATGCCGCACCCCTTTCGTGCGGTTATGGATCAGCAGCCTGACCGACCGGGCCATCCGCGAGGGGTTACAACACCTCCGCCCCGGCAACGAATACGACAACCTTTACCTCTCGGCCAAAGCCCGCAGCGAAGCCGACTGGATCGTCGGTATCAACGCCTCGCAAGCGCTTGCCGTGGCTGCCGGGCGGGGCGTCTGGTCGCTCGGACGGGTGCAGACCCCCACGCTGGCGATCATCTGCTCCCGTTACCTGGAGAACAAGGCGTTCAAGCCCGCCACCTATTTCCGGCTGAAGCTCTCCACGGCAAAGGAGGGCACGGAGTTCACCGTCCTCTCCACGGAGAAATTCGACGGCAGGGAGAAGGCGGAAGCAGCCCGCGCCGAGGTTATCGGCGCCCGAACGGTACGCGTCGTGAACGTGGAGCGCAAGGAGGCCAGGGAACAGCCGCCTCTCTTGTACGACCTGACGACACTCCAGAAAGAGGCCAACAGCCGGTATGGTTTTTCGGCAGAAAAAACGCTCGACATCGCCCAGTCGCTTTACGAGAAGAAGTTCATCACTTATCCCCGTACCGGCTCACGCTATATATCGGAAGATGTGGCCGAGGAGATTCCGGCACTCATCGGGAACATGACACGCTATCCCCGTTTCGCGGAATACGCGGGCAGGATGGATACCGCATCTCTCTCCCGCCGAAGCGTGGACAACGAAAAGATCGCCGACCACCACGCGCTGCTTCCCACCGAGAACCTCCCCTCCGAACTGGATGCCGACCACCGCATCGTCTATGAGATGGTCGCGGGGCGGATGCTCGAAACCTTTTCCGGGGCCTGCGTGAAAGAAAACACTTCCCTTACCCTGCAAAGCGCGGGACATGATTTCATGGCCCGCGGCAGTATCATGGTCGAGACGGGCTGGCGGGCCGTCCTGAATGAACCTGTCGAGGAGAAAGAGGAGGACATGACCCTCCTTCCCGACATCGTGCAAGGCGACGAGCTGCCCGTCAAGGGATGCGTCACGGAACAGAAACAGACCCGGCCGCGCCCCCTTCACACGGAATCGAGCCTGCTGGCGGCGATGGAAACCGCCGGACGCGAACTGTCCGACGAGGCCGAACGCGAGGCGATGAAGGATGCCGGCATCGGCACGCCCGCCACCCGTGCCGCCATCATCGAAACGCTCTTTGCCCGCGAGTATGTCAGGCGAGAGAAAAAGTCGCTTGTACCCACGGACAAGGGACTGGCCGTGTATGCCGTGGTCAGGGACAAGAAGATCGCCGATGTCGCCATGACGGGCGGCTGGGAACTGGCCCTCTCGAAGATCGCCACCGGGGAGATGGACGCCCCGACGTTCCATCGCGGTATCGAGGTCTTCGCCTCGCAAATCGCCAAAGAACTGCTGGAAGCAAGAATCGACGGCGCGGAGAGTGACACAGCCTGCCCGCGTTGCGGCAGGCCCGTGGTGTTCTATCCCAAACTCGCCAAGTGCCAGAATCCCGATTGCGGCCTGACCGTATGGAGAACCGTGGCCCGCAAGGAGCTGACCGACAAGCAGCTCGCGGAACTGCTGACCAAAGGCAAAACCGGCACGATCCGGGGATTCGTCAAAAACGGCGGCGGGACGTTCGACGCGGCCCTCACGCTCGATGACCAGTTCAAGACCTCGTTCGTTTTCGAACCGCGCGATACTCCCAGGCAGGGAAAGAGGAACAAACGGAAATAATCGTTACCTTTGCCACTGGAAAAGACCTGTCATAACGAGATACGCTTGTTTGATAAGGATTTTTTCAGTGGTCGGCGCTTCGGGTGGGAACCCGGGGCGCCTTTCTCTTCCCCGATTATCAACGACCACTAAAAATTCTTATCATGCCAGACAAGCAACACCATACCCCCACGGGGGAATTGTCCTATTACGGACTTTCGTTACTATCCTACCTCAAGGACAGCCACCCGGAACTCATCGCCGAAAGTGAGTTCATCGCCGAGCGGGCCGACAGCGCCGCCCAAGCGTACAGCGAGGCGATCCGTTCGGGCTGCAACCACATCGAAGCCGAAGAAATTGCCCGCGAGGAACTCTGCCGCGGACTGCACTTTTCACCCTACAACACGCTGGTAAACATCCTCTGGAGGGAATTCGAGGCGGAGATTCCCGAGGATACCGCCCGGCAGGCGGCTCTACGCCTGCTGCCCCTCTGCCGCGGGGTGCTGGAGAAGTACGACCTCACGGACGACTTCGCCGACACGCCCGACTACGAACTGTTCTATACCGAACTGACGGGAACCGTCCAAATACTTCTCGAAGATGGCATTCAATAAGAAAACCCACCTCCGCCAGAATATCGACGCGCTGAAGACGGCCTTCACGCTCGACAGGGAACGGCGGGCGCCGACTCCCGAAGAAGAAAGGACACTCGGCGCATACAGCGGCTTCGGCGCCATCAAGGAAGTGCTGGAAAACCCCACCGGGAAACCGGACAAGGACGGCATGGCAACGCTCGTGGCCGAGTTGCACGAGGTCATCAGGGCGAACACCCCCGACGAACGGGAATACAAGCGCTACATGGACGGGATCAAGAACTCCGTCCTGACGGCTTTTTACACGCCCCCGAAAGTGGCAGACGCCATCGTGGAGGCGATATGGGACACGCGGATCGCCCCCCAACGTATTCTTGACCCCAGTGCGGGAACGGGGGTTTTCGTCAATGCCGTGGATTTCCACGACCCCTATGCGGAGATCACCTGCTTCGAGAAAGACCCCGCCACGGGGTTGATCCTGAAGCACCTGCACCCCGAAAAACGGGTGCGGGTACAGGGATTCGAGCGCATCGAACCTAAATACGCCGGTTACTACGACGTGGCCGTGAGCAACATCCCTTTCGGGGACGTGGCGCTCTTCGACCCGTTCTTCTCCACCCATACCGACCCCGTGCGGCGGCAAGGCACACGGGCGCTGCACAACTATTTTTTCATGAAGTCCGTCGATATGGTACGCGAGGGCGGCCTGGTGGCATTCATCACCTCGCAGGGAGTATTGAACGCCGAGCAGGGACGCCCCGTGCGCGAGTGGCTGATGAACCGCTGCGAGCCCGTATCGGCCATCCGGCTGCCGAACAACCTCTTTACAGAACACGCGGGGACGGAGGTCGGCAGCGACCTGGTTATCCTGCAAAAGAAAGCCGCCACGGGGGAACTGTCCGAACGGCAGCAGGATTTCATCGAATCCCGCAAGCTGTCGAACGGCATCCGGATAAACAACCTTTTCCAGTCGTTCGACAGGGTGATCCATACCGAGGCCAAAGTAGGCAAAGACCCCTACGGCAAACCGGCGATGGAGTTCACCCACGCGGAGGGCGTGGACGGCATCGACCGGGAGATGCGGCGTATGCTCTCGGAGGATTTCAACCGGCATTTCAACGAGAGTTATTGCCTGGAACATGCTCCGGAACAGACACCCGGTACACCGGAGCGGGAATTGTCCCGTCCCCGTCAGGCGGAACGCCAGCGTGCCGAAAGACACGAGCCCCGCCTTGCCGGAGAAATCGTCAAGGAGATTATCGCCGACGCCCGTAACCTTCAGCAGCAGCGGGAAGAGGAGGAAAAACGCCGCGTCGTCGCAGAAATGGCGGCGCAGGGCTACCATGTCGATACCGAAACCGGGGAGATTACCCGAATCGAAAACAAACCCGGACAAGCGTTACCGGATTCTGCCGCCACACCCGCCGGAGAACCGACCGGGGAGGATCTGGCCGACTTCGGGGCCTGGTCGAAGGAGCGGGAGAATCGCTTGTGGGAGCAACACCCGCCAAAACCCGAAGATTTCGGCATGACGGATACACCCGTGCAGCACGTGGGCGGAACAACGGAACCGAAACCGCGGGAGGGCTTCGCCGGGTCGCTTTTCGACACGGTGGAAACGGCGGCTCCCGCACCTGCCACCCAAGCTGCCGAACCGGTAAACGTGCAGCAGGAACCGTTGCTGACGCTCTACGATCTGTTCGGCTTCAGCGCCGAGGAGCGGCGGCAGGCAGAACTCGGTATATCCAAGAAAAGGAACAGCCGCCGGGGAGCAAAGCGGAAGACGCCCCGACAACCCTCATTATTCGCCCCGGCCTCCTCTCCGGAGGAACAGAAGAGCGAAATGCCGAAAACGACGCCACCGGAGCGTGATCCCGAAGACTTGTATGCCTCCCTGAACTGGGAGGACAACCCGCCGATCAACGGCTTTTACGAGATGATGATGTCGCTTACCCCGGAACGGAGGGCGGAACTACGCCGACAAAGCGCCCGGCAGCAGGAAACCCCGGAACAGCGGGAACGGCAGGCGGTACGCCCCCCGACGGAAGCCCCGAAAGACAGACGAAAACAAGCCGCCGGTACGCCGAGAACGGGCAGCTTGTTCGACACGCCGGAAAATCCGGAGGAGGAAGAACCCGGTAAAGAAACGCCGCAGATACGGGAGGCGGATATGAAACCCCGCCCGTTCGAGGGGGAGGTCGCCCCCTATTTCCGCGAGGGGACACTCGTCACGGACGGACAAAACCGGGTCGGCTACCTGCGGGAGATTGAATCCCTGCAACCCATGTTCCACCCGCTGGAACTCACGCCTGCACAACGGACGAAAGCCTCCATGTATATCGAGATACGCGATGCCTATTACCACCTTTATAACAACGAGGCGGAAACGCTGACGGCGAACCCCGCCCTGCGGGAGATGCTCAACCGGCTTTACGACAATTTCACCGAACGCTTCGGACGGCTCAATGACAAACGCAACCTCGACCTGATCAAGATGGACGCGCGGGGGACGGAGATTCTATCGCTGGAGCGTTACATCGACGGCAAGGCACGCAAAGCCGACATCTTCGAGCGTCCCGTGGCCTTCAATCCCGATGAGATCACGCACGCCGACGACGCTTCGGAGGCCCTTGTGGCCAGCCTGAACAAGTACGGCCGGGTGGAACCGCACTACATGGCCTCACTCACGGGAACTACCGTGGAGGGAATACTCGGGGAACTGAAAGGACGCATCTATTACAACCCGGAAACGGACGGCTACGAGGTTGCCGACAAGTTCATCGCCGGCAATGTCATCGGGAAAGCCGAACGGATCGAGGCGTTCCTGCGGGAGAATCCCGACCACGCCCCGGCCCGGGAATCGCTGGAGGCTCTGCGCGAGGCGACGCCCAAACCCATCGCTTTCGACGACCTGGATTTCAACCTGGGCGAACGGTGGATTCCAAAAGGTGTTTACGAGCGTTTCGCCTCCTCGCTCTTCGATACGGAGGTGAAGATCACCTTCGCCTCCAACCTGGACGAGTACGGCGTGAAGGCGGAAGCGACGAACGTGAAGATCACGGAGCAGTATGCCGTCAGCGCGCAGACCCGTAAGTACAACGGCCTGCACCTTTTGAAACACGCCCTGCAAAACACTTCGCCCGACATCACCAAGACCGTCCTCAAATGGGTGGACGGCGAACGGCGGGAGGTCAAGGTGCGTGACGGGGAGGCCATACAGCTCGCCAACAGCAAGATAGACGAGATCCGGGGTGCTTTCCCCGAATGGCTGCGCGAGCAGTCGTCCGACTTCAAAGACCGCCTGACAGACCTCTATAACCGTACTTTCAACTGTTACGTGCGCCCGAAGTACGACGGGACGCACCAGGAATTCCCCGACCTCGACCTCAAGGGGCTGGGAATCGACAAACTGTATGACAGCCAGAAGGACGCGATATGGATGGACAAACTGCTCGGCGGCGGGATAATCGACCACGAGGTGGGCGGCGGAAAGACCCTTATCATGTGCTGCGGGGCCTACGAGAAGAAACGCCTCGGGCTGGCCAACAAACCCATGATTATCGGGCTGAAAGCCAACATCCATGAAATAGCCCGGACGTTCTGCACCGCTTACCCGATGGCCAAAGTCCTCTACCCGGGCAAGGAGGATTTCACGCCCCGGAAGCGTGAGCGCATCTTCCGGGAGATACGCAACAACGACTGGGACGCCGTGATCCTCTCGCACGAACAGTTCGGCATGATACCCCAGTCCCCGGAGATACAGCAGGAGATATTGCAGGCCGAGCTGGACTGTGTGGAGGAGAACCTCGAAGTGCTCAAAGCACAAGGCAGGGACGTTTCCCGCGCCATGATGAAAGGGTGTCAGAAACGCAAGGCCAACCTGGAAGCCAAGTTGCAGAAGGTGGCGCACGCGCTGGAAACACGCAAGGACGACGCCGTGGACTTCCGCCTCATGGGTATCGACCACCTCTACGTGGACGAGAGCCACAAATTCAAGAACCTGACTTTCACGACCCGGCATGACCGGGTGGCGGGCCTCGGAAATCCCGAGGGGTCGCAGCGGGCGCTCAACATGCTTTTCGCGCTGCGTACCATACAGCAGCGCACGGGCCGCGACCTGGGGGCGACGTTCCTCTCGGGAACGACCATCTCCAACTCGCTCACGGAACTGTACCTGCTTTTCAAGTACCTGCGCCCGAAGGAACTGGAGCGTCAGAATATCCGCACCTTCGATGCCTGGGCGGCCATATTTGCCAAGAAAACCATCGACTACGAGTTTTCCGTGACCAACGAGGTCGTGCAGAAAGAACGGTTCCGATATTTCATCAAGGTTCCCGAACTGGCCATGTTCTACTCCGAGATTACAGATTACCGCTCGGCGGAGGATATAGGGATCGACCGACCGCAAAAGAACGAGATATTGCACAATATCCCGCCGACACCCCAGCAGACGGAGTTCATAGAACGGCTGGTGCAGTTCGCCAAATCGGGCGATGCCACGCTCCTGGACCGCCTGCCGCTCTCGGAGCGGGAGGAAAAGGCGAAAATGCTCATTGCCACAGACTACGCCCGCAAGATGTCGCTCGATATGCGTATGATAGACCCCGAACTATACAGCGACCACGTGGACAACAAGGCGAGCCACTGCGCCCGTATGATTGCCGGTTACTACCGCCGTTTCGAGGCGTACAAAGGTACGCAGTTCGTATTCTCCGACCTGGGAACCTACAAACCCGGAGCGGGGTGGAACGTCTATTCCGAGATACGGCGTAAACTCGCGGAGGATTACGGCATACCCCAAAGCGAGGTGCGGTTCATCCAGGAGGCGACCTCGGAAAAAGCGCGCAAGGAGATGATCGCCGGTATGAACGCCGGAAAAATCCGCGTACTCTTCGGATCGACCGAGATGCTCGGGACGGGAGTGAACGCGCAGAAACGCTGCGTGGCGATACACCACCTGGACTGCCCCTGGCGTCCCAGCGACCTGGAGCAGCGCGACGGGCGGGGAATACGCACCGGGAACGAGATCGCCAAACTCCATGCCGACAACAAGGTGGACGTGATATTATACGCCGTCGAGAAGTCGCTCGACGCCTACAAGTTCGGGCTGTTGCACAACAAGCAACTGTTCATCCGCCAGCTCAAGACCAACAACATGGGAAGCCGTACCATCGACGAGGGGGCCATCGACGAGAAAAGCGGCATGAATTTTTCCGAGTATGTAGCCGTCCTCTCGGGAAATACAGACCTGCTGGACAAGGCCCGCCTGGAGAAGAAGATCGCCACGCTCGAAAGCGAACGCCAGGCATTCGTGCGCGGCAAATCATCGAGCCGCTACAAGCTGGAGCAGATCACGGAGAAGATAGAGAAGAACAACGACCTGATACGGCGTATCGGCAAGGATCTGGAACACTTCAAGGCCCGCGTCGAGTTCAACGAGGACGGCTCGTACCGCAATCCCGTGAAACTGAACGGGCTGGAAACCTCCGACCCCAAGCTCATCGGGAAACAGCTCAACCGTATCGCCGAAACGGCACGCACGCTCGACAGGCTCGAACCCATCGGGAGCCTCTACGGGTTCGAACTGCTCGTCCAGAGCGAAACGACCGGGAAAGACGGGCTCGACCTGGTGCAGAACCGTTTTTATGTCCGGGGTGAAGGGGATTATCTATACCAGTATAACTACGGGAATATCGCCTCCGACCCGCGACTGGCGGCGATGAACTTCATCCACGCGCTCGCGACCATCGAGCCGACACTGGAAAAATTCCGGAAAAAGAACGAGGAACTGGAGAAAGATATTCCCGTCCTGCGGGAAGTGGTGGAAAGTTCCTGGCGCAAGGAGCCCGAACTGACGGCCCTGAAAGCTGACCTGACGGAAATAGACCGCAGGATACAGCAAAGCCTCAAACCGATAGAAGAGAGCGAGGGAAAGGAGGCGGAGGAGGATAACGACGTGTGCCGGGAACGGCATGACACGGCGGAAGAGCTCCCGAAGGAAGACAACACGGCGGCCCGTATTCCTTCCCGGCTGCGGCAGATTGCCGACGCCTCCGGGGGGCGCATCGTGATCGCGGGCGTGGGCAGCCCGCCGGAGAACGGCCCCGCAAAGAAAGGGATTAAGATGTAAGCGAAAAGCCGACGGAAGTACAGATTTCCGTCGGCTTTTTTCATATGCCCGTGAGCGTTGTTGTCACACTTCCTGCAAGAGTGTTTGCAGCTCCTCCTGCGTGGGAAGATAGGTCATGTACTGGGCGGCGAAGACCTGCTTTTCATCTTCGGGCAGCGTGTAACGGACGACCGCGTCGTTTTTCTCCGCGCAGAGGACGATACCCACCGGAGGGTTATCCCCGGGATTCATCAACTCACGGGTGTAGTAATTGACATACATCTGCATCTGCCCCAAATCCTGATGGGTCAGCTCCCCGGATTTAAGGTCTATTAAAACGAAACAGCGGGCCAGGTAATTGTAAAAGACCAGGTCGATGTAGAAATGCTTGTCGTCGAAGGAGATACGCTTCTGTCGCGCGACGAAGGCGAAGCCTTTCCCGAGTTCGAGCATCAAGCGCTGCAAGCGGCTGATGAGCAGTTGCTCCAGATCGGTTTCCAGAAAATGCTCTCCCTGGGGGATACCGAGAAACTCCAGGATATACGGGTCGCGGATGATCTCTTTGGGTTCGACACGCCCGGGTTCGGTACGGGAAATTTCCTCTTTCACGGCTTTCTTGTCTCGGCTGGCCAGCAGGCGGTCATAGAAAAGCGTGTTGATTTGGCGGTCGAGCTGCCGGACACTCCAGTTTTCCTTGACGCACTCGTGCAGGTAAAAATCACGGGCGGCATCGCCCGACACCTTGAGAAGCGTGCGGCAATGCGACCAGCTCAATTTATCACACAGCGTGTGATATTTCGGGTAGCACTGGTAAAACTGCCTCATGTACCGCAGGTTGGTGGCCGTGAACCCGTTTCCGAACTCCGCCACGAGCCGCCTGGAAAGGGTGTTGATGACAGCCTTGCCATATCCGGCACGGTCGGTTCCCTGCTGCTCGTACTCCACTATGTATTTCCCTACCTGCCAGTAAGCCCTCACGAGGGTCGAATTGACATGATGTATCACCTTTGCGCGCGCTTCCTGCAAGATATGGCGCACGTTATGCAGCAGCTCTTCCTCCCCTTTGTCGGCAGGATGTATTTTATCTGTTTCTTTCATTGTTCATTATTATATAGGCTTCCAAGTGCAAACATACTGATTTTACGGCAAATATCGAGCGGTTGCACCGTCATGTCGTGCCTTATTCCATGTATCTCCGCGTTTTTCCATGACGCCGGACTCTCGGGACAGGGCCTAACCGGAACCGGCAGGACGATCCTTTTTCAGCTTGCGGAAATTACTGAAGTTACGCTCGATGAACCGCAGGACGTCCGATTCCCGGTAGAAGGTCTTGTGATAGATCATCTCGTAAGGCAGCTCTCCCGAGGTGCGGTAACGCTGGAGTGTGCGCTTGCTGATATTGAGCATACGGCACAGGTCGTAATTGTCCAGAAGACGCTCCCCGTCAGGCAGGATGGAAAGCGGTTGCTCCACGTCCCCCGCGCACAGCTTCTCGATACGTTCCAGCCGTTCCGAGAGCCGCTGCATCCATCCGTCGAAATATTCCTTGTCCAGAAACATGGCCTACTCCTTTGGTTGGTTCTTGCGCCGCACGGAACGCTCCTTCAGCACACGGCGGATTTCCGTGAGGGAATAATACAGCTTCCGGTTGATGGCCGAATAGGTGATCACGTGATCCGAGCGGAGGCGTTGAAGGGTACGCCCGCTGATGCCCAGGTAACGGCAGACCTGCTCGCCGTCCATCCATTCGTCGTTTATATACTCCTTATTCCATGCACGCCCCTTTTCAGGGAGAGAGGCGATTGCAGCCTCTATTTTCTCTATACGCCCGACAAGCTCGTTATAGGCTCGCGAACCGATCACTATGATTTTCATACTTCTTTGTTTTTTAGTCTGTTACAAAGGTCGGGCTTATATGGACAGCTTAAAACGAGGTCGGTACGACTTTTTTTTGATAATTTGCAGTGAACTGATTCTCAATGGTTTATGCGGTGAAGAAGGCAGTGTTTTTTACCGAAATCCGCGGCCCGTACTCGGTATTTTTATTGGCAGAAATGCGATAGCATACTGTGATTCAACGCTTAACGGTGTTCTAATCCAGACGGGGCTACAACGGAACACCCGTATCGGCTCCTTATACGGGTGCAAATACGGGCGTTCGGGAAAGTTCCTTTCGAGAGTTACGGGGGAAAACCGACCTCGGTTCTTTTGTTATATACAACGCTGATTATCAGTGTTTCTATAAGGAATAGAGTGCTTTACCGGTTCATGTTCTACTCGGAATTGCCGTTTTTCTTGTTTCGCTTCCACGTCTGCATACGTTTAAGCAGGGCCTCTTTCGCCTTGTCAAGCCACGGTGTCGGGTTGTTTCGGATTTTCATATCGCAGAATGTCCTCGAAAGGTTCATGTCGAGGTGTACGTTGAAAGCGTTGGAAATGTAGCTGGCAAGTTGCGTGAGTGGCACATTGCCGAAACAGCCTTTACTGTCGAGCAGGTAAATAAGTTCCGTCAGATCCGTCTTCGAGTCCTGCCATGTCGGACGCACGTCAGACAATGGCAGAACCATGTTCCGGAGGTTCGTGCTCTCCAGTGATTCCAATTCGCCCATAAGATAAACCGACAACATATCGTTGGCCAGGATTTTCGCCACCTTGAAATCCGCGTTTGTCGAAAACTGCGGGTCGAGTTCATAGTAGAAGGTTTCCAGGTATTGCTCCGTGTCGGTCTGCCCGCGCAGGAAATAGAGGCTGTCCAGGTGTGTAGCGCCGCTGCGGAAATAGCGGATAAAGTCGAGGCGTTTCTGCGTGTACGCGTTGATGGCCCGAACATGGGCGTCCAGGTACTCCCGTTGTGCCTCGATACTTCCTACCGGACGGTTCATCTCGATATTGTAGAGCTTGCGGTAATAGATCAGACGGCAAAAAAGACGAGGTTTGATTTCTTTGAAGAACTTTATTTCCTCGTCATCGTTTTGAAAACGGTAGCCGATGATATATTGTTTCAAACGGTCGAACGCTTCTCCCAGGACACGTGACGCTTCAAGCGACTTTTTCAACACATCGGTATCCCGCGATTCGATACGTTCGATACTCCGCAGGACTTCGCTGTTTAATTTTTCTATAAATGCAATCATAATCCGTCTTGTTACTTTCGCGTATAAAGTTAGCGAATCGAAAAACCGGCGGATTACGATTTTTATCTTTCTCTTCGTTTTTTTATCACGGAGCCGATTTTAATGTCAGATCCGACCTTCCTGGCGGATGGAAGTGGGATTGCTCCCCATATTCCGCTTGCAAAAGTCCGTAAAGTGGGATTGGGCGGAGAAACCGCACATGTAGGCTATTTCCTGCAACGTGTAGTGTGTCGTCCGCAACAACTCCCCGATACGTTCGATACGGCGCTGACGTAACCACGAGGAGGCCGAGCAGCCGAAAACCCGCTGGAAACGCCGGCGGAAGGTAATCGTGCTGGAATACCCGCAAACCCCGGCGAGTTCCGTGACGTTATCCGAGGCAAGATAATTCGATTTGACACGGGAGATGAACTCGTAATCGTCCCCCAGGTGCAACAGCTCCTCGAACTCCCCGACATCGGCGGGAGTGAGATGTTCATAAGAGGCGTCGAGCATTTTCAGCATGACAGCAGCGTTACATTCAACGGGCATACCCAATGTCTTACGGGCTTCACGCAGGTAATTCTTGAATCGCAGCCGCAGCGTGTCGTGATGCGGGTAGGAACACTGGGACAGAATGGTGCAGACCGTCCGCAGTTCATCGACACAACAATAGCCGAAATACCACGTTACAAGACGCTCGACGTAATGGACGGCATGAAATTCCTCCGAAAGCATCAGAAGAAGCAGGAACGGGGTGAAATCCTGGTATTCCCTCGTTATGGGACGGGGTGCTTCGTCAAGCAAGGAGGCGATGTCCCGCATCAGCAGAGAATCTCCCGAGTACGCTTTTATTTGTTCGGAACTGCGGGCATAATCCCGGTAACGCGATATGACCGCCGACAAAGCATTGAACTTCACGGCGTGAACGCCTTCTATAAAGGAAGGGCGAAGACTGTTGTAAATGGATAAGTCGGTTTGCATAAGTCATTTCTATAAAACGGAGCCGCATCCCCTTGTTGCCAAAACTCCGCAAGTCGTTACTTATGAACCGCTTGGAACACGGTACGAATCCTAATTACAAATATATCGCATCTGATAATCCGGAACAAATATCAGCAGGTAAAAATGAAAATAAACCTCGTTATTTTTGATTATTACCTGCAATAATATTATATTTGCAAACAAATAAGAGTTGTTTGACAGCATGAGAAATATAGTGTATCAAAGCACTTTACCAATTTCTTATCCGTTGCCCATTCTCATGCGAGTTTCTTTTAATCTATTTGTAGTCAATTAAATACCTTCAGACTACATCAAATATA
>ERZ773228.2557-NODE-2557-length-16424-cov-2.991264_pt1 | contig 16424 bp, 9 predicted proteins | sample MGYA00580524_ERZ773228 | MGnify/ENA primary metagenome ERZ773228 (study PRJEB29015, sample SAMEA2737768) | human gut metagenome | biome: human gut; feature: human-associated habitat; material: faeces | place: China | collected 2012 ... | reverse complement strand
AAAATAACAATATTAAATAGAAGATTAAATAAAATAGATTTTGAAAAAAATATTTTATTACCATTATCTAATGACAAGTTAGATAAATATAGGAAAGAATATAATAAAATGCTTTTAGATAAAGCAACAGGAGCAAACGGAATCACACAAGAAAAATTTATAACAGTTTCAGTTAATAAAAAAAGTGTAGAAGAAGCAAGAAACTATTTTACAAGAATTAGTGCTGATTTAATAAATCACTTTTCACAATTAGGTTCAAAATGTATTGAATTAGAGGCAGAAGATAGATTAAGACTATGTCACGATTTTTATAGACAAGGAGAAGAAAATGCTTTTACTTTTGATATGATACAAAATATGAAAAAAGGACATAGTTTTAAAGATTTTATATGCCCTGATAGTTTTGAGTTTGAGAAAGATTATTTTAAAATGGGTAAGAAATATGGTAGAGTCATTTTCTTAAAAGAATATGCAAGTTATATTAAGGACAATATGGTGGCAGAACTTACAGATTTAAACAGAAATATGATGATGAGTATTGATGTCATACCAGTTCCTATGGACGAGGCAGTTAGAGAGGTAGAGAATAGAAGATTAGGTGTTGAAACTAATATAACTAACTGGCAAAGAAGACAAAACTCTAATAATAATTTTAGTGCAGTAATACCCTATGATTTAGAGCAACAAAGAATTGAATCAAAAGAGTTTTTAGATGATTTAACAACTCGTGACCAAAGAATGTTTTTAAGTGTATTAACAATGGTGCATACGGCAGATAGTAAGGAACAATTAGATAATGATACTGAAAGTCTATTAACTACTGCTAGAAAACATTTATGTCAGTTCTCAATACTTAAATATCAACAAATGGATGGACTAAATACAGTAATGCCATTTGGAGTTAGAAAGATAGACGCATTAAGAACTTTGACTACTGAAAGTCTAGCAGTATTTATACCTTTTAGAGTACAAGAGATAAATCACGAAAACGGAATTTATTATGGTCAAAATGTTATAAGCAAAAATATGATTATTGCAGATAGACGACAATTATTAAATGGTAATTCGTTTATTCTTGGAGTTTCTGGTAGTGGGAAGTCATTTACTGCTAAGAACGAAATAGTATCTGTAATACTTCGTGACCCTAATTGTGATGTTGTTTTAATAGATCCAGAGCGTGAGGAAAGCAAGTTAGTTGAAGCACTTGGAGGAGAAGTTATAAAAATATCTGCTACGAGTGAAAATCATATAAATGCTATGGATATGAATAGCGAATATGGAGATGGTGCAAACCCTGTAATATTGAAATCAGAGTTTATACTTTCACTATGTGAACAATTAATTGGTGGTAATAATCTCGGACCAAAACAAAAGAGTATCATTGATAGATGTACTGCTTCGGTTTATAGATATTATCAGCAAGGGAACTATCAAGGTACACCACCAACTCTGCAAGATTTTAGAGAAGAACTTTTGAAACAAAGTGAACCAGAAGCAAAAGAAATAGCATTAGCCATTGAATTGTTTACGAGTGGAAGTTTAAATACTTTTGCTAAACAAACTAATGTTGATACAAATAATAGACTAATTTGTTATGACATATTAGATTTAGGAAAGCAACTACAACCTATTGGAATGTTAGTTGTGCTAGATAGTATATTAAATAGAATAACAGAAAATAGAGCAAAAGGTAGAAATACCTTTATTTTTATTGATGAAATTTATTTATTATTCCAACACGAATATTCAGCAAACTTCTTATTTACTTTGTGGAAGCGAGTAAGAAAATATGGCGCATATTGTACTGGTATTACTCAAAATGTTGATGACTTATTACAAAGTCATACTGCAAGAACAATGTTAGCCAATAGTGAGTTTATTGTTATGCTTAATCAAGCAAGTACCGATAGACTTGAACTTGCAAAATTATTAAATATATCTGATTTACAAATGGGATATATCACAAATGTTGGAGCAGGACAGGGACTATTAAAAGTTGGAAGTTCATTAGTTCCATTTATAAATAAATTCCCAACTAATACTAAACTTTATAAATTGATGACAACAAAACCTGGTGAAGGCAATTAGCAACTAGGAGGTGGTTATCTTGACAGATATTAAAATCAAAGAAAAAGCAAAAAAAGGTGTAAAAACTATTAATAAGGCGGTCGTTCAAACAGAAAAATTTAAAGATAATATTGTTAGAACAAAAGAAAAGTCAGAAGAAACTGTAAGCAATGATATTAATAGCAATGAGTATGCAAGTAATAAAATAAAATTTGCAACAAATAAAGCAGTAGATGAGGGAATAAACCAATTTAATAAACAAGGTCAAAAATCTCTACTTAAGACAAAAGAAAATTATCAGAAATCAAAAGCCAAAATAAAACAATTAAAGAAAAAAATAAAAGATAAAAAGAAAGTTAAATCAACTGTAAAAGAAACTAAAACTGCAATTAAAACAAGTAAGGAAGTTGCAAAGAAAGCTGAAAAGACTGCAAAAGAAACTATGAAAGCAAGTAAAAGAGCAGTGCAAATTGCAAAAGAAACAGCCAAGAGAACTGTACAAGGAATTAAGGTAGCAGTAAAAGCAACAATATCAGCAGTAAAAGCAATCATTGCTGGAACAAAGGCATTGATTGCTGCCATTGTTGCAGGAGGTTGGGTAGCAGTAGTTATTATAATACTTATTTGTTTAGTTGCTTTAATGTGTAGTTCTATATTTGGAATATTTTTTAGTAGTCAAAAAACAAGTTCAAATTCTATTACAATGAATACAGTTGTTGCAGAATGTAACCAAGAGTTTTCAGATAAATTACAATCAATTCAAGATTCTAATCCGCACGATGATTATGTTTTAGAGGGAAGTATGGCAAATTGGAAAGATGTGTTGACAGTTTATACAATAAAACAGTCTAATGGTGTGAATCAGCAAGATGTAATGACAATAGATGATAATAAGAAAAATACTATTAAACAAATATTTTGGGAGATGAATAGTTTATCATCAGAAGTAAAAGATGAAATGGTTACAGAGCAAGGCACTAATGCAAATGAAATGCCTAAACAAGTTCAAAAAAGAGTATTGCACATCAAAATAAATACAAAGACATTAGAACAAATGAAAAACGATTATCATTTCACATCTGCTCAAAATAAGCAATTAGTAGAACTTACTGATAACAAATATGCCAGTTTATGGAATGGAGTAATTTATGGTTCTAGTGATTCTGGAGAATATGTTAATTGGCGACAAGCAGGACAAAGTTGGTCTAATATTAAAATTGGCAATACTAATAGTACAATAGGTAATATTGGATGTTTAGTTACTTCAATAGCAATTTTAATTAAAAAGTCTGGAGTACCTACTCCAAATATAGAACCATTTAATCCAGGAACTTTTGTAGAAGCCTTAAATAAAAATGGTGGCTTTGATGAAAGAGGTAATTTACAATATGCTCCAATAAGTAAGGTTGTTCCTAATTTTAAATATGTAGGAAATGTTAATTTAAGAGGTAAAAGTAGAAGTGAAAAATTAGCATTAATTACTCAATATGTAAATGCAGGTTATTTTGTAACAGAAGAAGTAAAAGGTGCAACTCCAGGTAATCAGCATTGGGTTGCGATTACAGGAGTGAATGGAAATAATGTGACTATGGTTGATCCTGCTTCTAATCAAACTGATTTATGGAGTGCGTATGAATGGAGCAAGTCATCACAATTTAATTACTTTAAGGCAGAGTAAATATGCTAATTGCAATATTAAAATTGAGTATAGGAATAATAATTCTATATACTAAAATGAAAAAGGTTATTTCTAAAATAAAGAAATAGCCTTGATACATAGAATTGTTTATAAAAAAGTGATATAATGACGACTAGATTATTTTGAAAATTGAAAGGAGGATAGTTATGATTGACTTAGATGATTATTACAAAAATAATATAAAAAATGATGATTATTATTACAGGTTTTATGAACAACTTATTACAATACCAGAGCGTGAACAGAAAATGATTGCTGAATCTTTTTTTTCGGAAGATGATGTGCTTATGAAAGATACAAGATATGAAATATTTGATGAAGAAGACGCAATAAATAGATTCAAAAAATTATGTGAACCAAATGAAGATATGATATCAAATAAAGATAATATAAATTTATTTTATTTATTGGCTTTCTATTTAAAAGACAGGGGGTATAAGATTCAGGAGTTTCCAAGAATTTTGGAAAGACCACCATTAGAGCCATATCAATTTACTTATGATGATATTCGCAATATGGCTATACAAAAAGGGATGGTTTGTGAAGACGGTACAGTAAAATTTGATTCAAGAAGAAAAATTGTTGCAAATTTTCACTTTATAAAAGAGGAACAAAGTATTAAAATTGATGAAAAAATAAATAAAAAATTCCAACAGATATCAACAAGGAATGCAACATTTGAAGCAATGACTACTGATGAAAAAATAAAAGAAATAATAAATTTGATGGAAAATTTATTAAAAAAAGACGGTAAATATATTAAATTAGATTATTCAAAAATAGCATTAGATACAATTGATGAAGATACAATGAAAAAATTCAAAAATAAAATTCAGTGCTTTAGATATTCATCAGATGAAGCACTTAAAGAAAGAAAAAAATTTACGGAAAAACAAAAAAAATTCATTATAGATTATGGCATAATGCTTTGCAATTTAATCTATTATAATGTGAATGAATAAAAATGAAGAGGCTATCCTTATTGGAATAGCCTCTAACATATATAAATTAGTCTTCTAAATTTTCAGGATTGAATAAATCACTGTCAAAAAATTCTTTCATTGTCATATTTAATGTCTTACATATTTGATATATTACATAAGAACTTGGATTGGAAACTTTTAATGTCAACATATCCTGCAAAGTAGAAGGTGCAATTACAGACAATTCTGCAAGTTTATTTGGAGAGTAATTATTTTTGTTGCATAATTCATAAATTCTTTTACTAATTGCTTCTTTAAATAACATTATAACACCTCATTTCTTAATATATTTTAACGGAAATCCGGTAAAAATATTCACGGATATCCGTTGACTTTAAATTGAATGAATGTTATAATAAGAAAGCCTTGGAAAACTTTGGAAGCATAGTATGCTTTATTATAATAAATATATTTTAAAAACTGGATATTTCTAATATCTGTTAATTTTTATAGAATAACTCGGGAAAATAGAATATTATGTTGGTAAAGTACAAGAGTGTAGTTGTAGAAAAAATAAGTTATTGGAGGTAAAAATAAATGAGTGAAAACTTTGTATTGGTATCACTTGCGACTGCAGTATTGTCTATAATAGTAGTATTTATAGTTTGGAAAGAAAGCAAAGAAGAAAAAGAAATAAAATTAGCGGAAGAAGAACAAAAACAAGAAAATCAAAGACGTCTGAGAGAACTTCGTCAAAAAGAAAGTAAAGAATGGAATAAGAAAATACAAGCAAAATTTGATGGAAAAGTCAAATATAAAACTAATAAACCAGTAAAAATACTTGTGGGAGATTATACAGCAAGTATGGCTCCATATACTAATTCAATATTAAGGAGTATGGGGCTTGAAACAGAAGTCGTGCCAACTGCCAGTGATATTATTGAAAGAATCGAATCTGAAAGTCATTATGATTTAATTATTACAAATAACATATATGCAAATGGTGAAAGAGGTTATACAGTTCTTGAAAAAATTAAATTTGAAGAAAAAAATGATATTCCAATTATAATTTTAACTGTTGACCAAAATGCACGAAAAGAATATATTGGTCAAGGATTTGACGAATATATTGAAAAACCACTTGATGAAAAGAAAGTAATAAATGTATTCACAAAATTTATAGATGGACTGGAATTCAAGAAAATTAAAAGCAATAAATCTGCATAAGGTTTATTGCTTTTTTCTACCTAACAGTTTATCAATACTGAAAGGTTTATATACTGTTGTTAAATTATATAGGAAAACAGTTGGTATCATATTAGTAGCATTTTCATAATGAGCATAGGATGCTTGATTTGTATTTAGTTTTTTTGCAAGTTTTTCTTGCGTATAATTATTTTCCTTTCTTAAAATCTTTAAATTATGTGCAATTAAATTAAGATCAAGCGTTAAAGGTAAATATTCTTCATTATAATTTTTTATTCCAAATAGATAATCTAAACTATAATTATAATGATTTGCATAATCTACTAATCTTTCTATTGGAATTGTGTCTTTTCCTGTTTCCCAGCCGGATACAGTTGAAAAATGAACATTAAATAATTCTGCTATGTCCTTTTGTTTTACATCAAGTATTTCTCTACTATATTTAAAGTTTTTAATAATCATCGTTATCACCCAGTAATTATTATTCCATTTACTAGGGCTAATATTATTTTTCTAGGGGAAATAGCCTATAAAGTTTGCTAAAATTAAATATGCTGCGAATATTTTTAAAAATATCTTCAAAATCTTGCGAATAATTATATCAATTTTCTTCAAAGTATTCCAATATTTTTTATTATGTGGTATAATTACTTTGTCGAAATTACTTGGAAAAGGGAGGAAATATGGAAGATTATAGTGCAAAGTTAACTGCTGAACCTTTCTTATATACTGAAACAAAAATAATAGGCAGATATTTATTAGATGGCGAAGATGAACAAGAATTAAAAAAAAGAAATGTTGAAGAAAATCTTATAAAGCATAAAAAATCTGGAAGTGTTAAAAGAGTTAATTCTCCAATATTTAGAAGATTAAATGTTATGGACAAAGAAATGCTTGAAGAATTTGTTTGCTCTGACATTGAAACAAGTAAATATATTTTGCTTTATGCAATAATGAAAACAGATAAATTAGTAAGAGATTTTATAATTGAAGTTTATAAAGATAAATTATATATGAAAAAGGAATACATAGAAAAATTTGATATAGATAATTGGTATGAAGAAAAGTGCATATTAAGCCAAACATTAAAAGAAAGAACAGAATCAACAACAGCAAAATTGAAACAAGTTATTATGAAAATAATGCAAGATTCTGGTTTAGTAATAAAAGAAAAAAATAGATTTAAAATAGTACGACCATTATTAAAAGAAAAGTTTATAAGTATGCTTGATAAAAATGGAGATATGGAATATGCCAAAGCAATAGGAGGATTATTATGAAGAATATAAATACAAGATTGCAAGAGATGACAAATAAATTAAGTAGTAAAGAATTGTTTGAATCTAATGGTTTAGGAAACGAAATAAATTTTCACGTTTTTGATTATGATCCAGAAGATGAATATATTGTGAGAGATTATTTAGATAATTATTTATTAAAGAAAACAAAATTAAATATAAAGGTATTTGATATATATGACATAATCATTGAAATATTAAAGGAAAAAGGATTCCTTGAAAAATGTTTCGATTATGAAAAGAAAAAAGGTGCAAAATATTTAAACCAGATTATATCTAAAACAATAGGAATTGGTTCTAGTAATGATTTAATAATGAAAAAAATTAAAAGTGAAGTCACTGAGCCTAATCAAATAGTTATTATAACTGGAATAGGTAAATGTTATGGGATTGTAAGAGGACACACAATACTTAATAATTTACACAGTATTATAACAAACAATCCTTTGATTATGTTTTATCCAGGAAGTTATAATGGACAAAGTTTTAAATTATTCAATAAATTAGAAAATGATAATTATTACAGAGCGTTTCAATTTGTAGGTAGAAAGTAGGAGGAAAAGAAAATGGAAAAATTAAAGAACTTATACGCAAAAGACATTGAAAGAGAAATACAAGGTGTTATCAAAGTTGATGATGAAAGTTATATTAGTCAAGAATTAGATGAATATGTTGTTACAGATGAATTATTAAAACACTTTAATAGTTTCTTTGACGCATACAATGCAGGGATAAATGGAAATACAGAAAAAATGGGAGTTTGGATTTCTGGTTTCTTTGGCAGTGGTAAATCACATTTTTTAAAGATAGTTTCATATTTATTAGAAAATAAAATTGTTAATGGAAAAGCAGCAGTAGATTATTTTGATGATAAAATTGAAGATAAAATGTTACTTGCAGATATTAAAAGAGCAGGTAGTATTCCAACAGATGTTATTTTATTTAACATTGATTCAAAAACAGAAAATAGCAACGGAACAAAAGATAAAATATTAGATGTATTTGAAAAAGTATTTAATGAAAAAATGGGCTTGTCTATTACTCCATTTGTTGCAGAAATAGAAAGACATATTATTAGTTTAGGAAAATATGAAGAATTTAAAAAAGCATTTGAAGAAAAAGCAAATAGTCCTTGGGAAGAAATGAGAGATGGAATCCAATTTGTTGAAGATGAATTTGCAAATGCTTATGCAGAAGTTTTAGGAAAGTCAGTAGAAGAAGCAAGAAATATAGTAGAAAGAACTGAAAAAAATTATACATTATCAGTTGAAAAATTTGCTGAAAGAGTAAGAGATTATATTAAATCAAAAGGAAATAATCATCACGTTATATTCCTAGTTGATGAAATAGGTCAATATATTGGAGATGACAGAAGTTTAATGTTAAATCTTCAAACAATTGTAGAAGATTTAGGACTTGAATGTGGTGGTAAGGCTTGGGTAATAGTTACATCACAAGAAGCGATAGATGATGTTGTTAAAGTACAAGGAAATGATTTTTCTAAAATTCAAGGTAGATTTGATACAAAATTATCTTTATCATCTTCTGATATAGACGAAGTTATTAAAAAGAGAATACTTGATAAAACTGATGAAGCAAAAACAAGTTTGAAAATGATATATGATAAAGAAGAATCAATAATAAGAAACCTATTAACATTTAAAAATGCTACATATCAAAAGGTGTATGATGACAGTAATGACTTTGCAGAAACATATCCATTTATACCTTATCAGTTTAAACTATTACAAGATGTATTCACAGATATAAGAAAACACGGATATGCAGGTAAACACTTATCAAGTGGAGAAAGATCACTTTTAGGAGCATTCCAAGAAACTGCAAAAAGATATGGAGATAGTGAAGTAGGAACTATAATTCCTTTCTATGCTTTCTATGATACTATTGAACAATTCCTAGAACATCAAGTTAAAATAGTAATTAACTCTGCTATTGACACAGTTAAAAGTGGAGAACTAAAAGATATTGATATTAAAGTATTAAAAATGTTATTTATGCTTAAAAATATCAAAGAGATACCTGCTAACATAGATAATTTATCAACATTATATGTTTCAAATATTAAAGATGATAAGATTTCTATTAAAAAAGAAATATCTGATTCATTAAGAAGACTTGAAGCACAAACTTTAATTCAAAGAAACAATGATGAATATAAGTTCTTAACTGATGAAGAACAAGAAATAAATAGAGAAATTAAACAAATAATAATTGACCAAAATAGAATTACAGATTACTTAAAACGAATTGTATTTGATTATATATTAACAGATAGTAAGTTCACATATAAAGGAAAGAACTTCCCATTAACAAAATATATAGATAATATAAAATATTCACAAGAATATGAAATAGGTATAAAAGTAATTACTACATCTCCAGAAAGAGATGATACAGACATTATTTTACAATCTGCAAGAGAAAACAAATATGTATTTATTAAACTTGAAATATCTACTTTGATTTATGATGAAATAACTAACTATTTACAAGTTGAAGAATACAGAAGAAGTAAGAGTGGAATCTTCCAAACACAACAAGTTGAAGATATTATAAGAGCAAAACAAAGAGAAATTGAAAATGCAGAGGCAAGAGTAAAAGAAAATATTAAAGAGCAATTAAATGAAGCAGAAATTATTATTGCAGGAGATAGACAAAACATAAATGCAAGAGAAGCAAGAGCAAGAGCAAATGAAGCATTAGAAATATTAGTAAATAATATTTATACAAAGTTCTCATATATTAAGAAGAATTACTCAACACAAGATATAAAAGATTTATTCCACGAAAATAGACAAAACCTATTTGGAAAAGAAGTAGAATTTGTAAATCAAAAGGCTTATGACGCAATGAAAGAATATTGTGAAGAAAAGAATGCGTTTAGTATGCCAATTACAACTAGGACATTATTACAAGACTTTGGAACTGCTCCTTATGGATTCCTTGATGAAGATATTTTATATTTATTAACTAGGTTATTAAAAGATGAAGTTATCTCTTTAATATACAATAATGAAGTACAAAATATAACATCTGATGACACATTGACTAAAATCTTAAAGAGAGAATATTATGATAGAACAATTATTAAAATAAGACAAAAAATAGATGTTAATTTAATAAATGATTTAAAATCAGTAGCAAGAAATTCATTTAATGTTATGAGTTTAAGAGAAGATGAAGATGGTATGGTAGAAGATTTTAAAAATGACTGTCTTCAAAGCACACTTAATAAACTAAATAAAATATCTGGATATTATCATATTTCAGGTGGTAACTATCAATATCCAGGACAAGATGTTAAAGATAATGCAACAACTTTAATGGAAAGATTATTAAGAATAAGAGATGTTTCTGAATTTTTCAAGGAAGTATCAAGTTGCAAAGATGAATTTACAACATTAGCACCAGAAATAGAAATGGTATTGGATTTCTTTGATGGTACTCAAAAAGAACAATTTGATGAAGCAAGAAAAATATTAACTATATATGATAATAATAAAGACTATGCTGATAAAACACCAGAATTAGTTAGCGTTGTAGATGAAATGGTATCAATTTTAACATCAAAAGCACCATATAGTGATATTCATAAATTACCTACATTAAGAAAAAATCTAATAGATATTTTAAGCAATATGTATGAAACAAAAGCAGAACCTATAATCAAGAGAATAAATGAAACAATAGAATATTTTGAAACTGAAACTAAAAATGCAGAGGTTGATGAAAGTTTTGCTACAAAATATATAGATACTTGTAAAGGTGTAATAAACACTTTGAATACATCTCACGAATTAAAAGACATATATGCACAACAAACTAGAATTGACCAACTAAAAGATAGATTTATAAGTGCATTGGAATATGAAAAGAGTAAGAAACAAGCAACTACTGAAACAGGAGAAGTAGTAGAGGAAAAAATAGTCAGAAGAACTATTATAAGAACAGATAGTTTAATGAATCGTTCTTATGAAATCAATTCAAAAGAAGACATTGATAAGTATGTAGAAGAATTAAAAGAAAAACTTATTAAGGAATTTGAAAAGAATAATAATTTAACAATTAGATAGTTCAGGAGGTTAATATGGAATTAGTTAAAGTTGCGATAAAGAATTTTCAGTCTATAAAAGATGAAGAAGTTATAAAAATAAATAATACGATAACAACAATAGTTGGCTTGAATGAATCTGGAAAATCCACTCTTTTAAAAGCTATAGAAAAATTAAATGGTTCACAAATAGAAAAAAAAGAGAAAAATAAAGATAGAAAATATAAGAATGAAGATTCACATATTATAGGTAAATTTTTAATTACTACTGAAGAAATACAAAGAATTAATAAAGCAAGTGGAAATATTGTAGTAAAACTTCCTGAAAATGACATTTATATTGATGTTGGAGTAGATGATGAAGACAATAAAAGGTTTTATGAGTTAAGTATTAAAGATGGAAAAGAGTCAAAAGAATTTGATATGTTTGAGTTTTTGAAAGAGTCTTTAATAAGAGTAACAAATGATATATTTGATAAAAATAAAATTAATAAGGAAGAAAACTTTAACGAGACCATATTAAAAGCAGACGAGAATGATATAGAACAAGTCTATAAAACACTTATAGAACAATATAAAGAAAATCCGATTTATGATAAATTATTGGAATTAACTAAAGAATTAAAATCAAATTTGTGGATTGATTTAATTCCAGAATTTAAGATTGTAATGTTCAGCTCGACAGATATTTTAAGTGATGAAGTCCCTATTGATAATATTAAAAATAACATTCAAGTTAACAATTTACTTAAAATTGCTGATATTGATATTGATGAATTGATTGATAATGTTAACAAGGATGATAATGAAGAACTTAAAACATACGAAGGTACTTACAAAGATAATATTACTAAAATGTTCAAGAAAATATTTAGACAAAATGATTCTGACTTTAATTTTCAGATAAGAATAGATACTAAAAATAATAAAATACTCTTTTATACATTTGATAAAACAAGTGGTACAAGTCCAATTCCTCTTAAAAATAGAAGTGATGGATTTAGATGGTATTTTTCTATCTATATAACTCTATATGAATATTTACAAAGAAAAGATAATATTAAATATATACTATTGTTTGATGAACCTAATCTTTATTTGAATCCATCTGCACAATACGATTTATTAGAAAGAGTCTTTAAGAAAGAATTTAAAGACGATCAAATAATTTACACAACACATAATCCTTATATGATTGATACAACAAACTTTAGTACAATTAGAATTGTTGAAAAAACAGATTGTAGTAGATTTTATAATACTACTGTAGATTATTTAAAAAGTCATAAACAAATAAAGAATGAAGTTGATCCAATGACCCCAATATTAACTGCACTAAATATTGATATATCAAATAGTTTAATAATGGATAGAAACAAAAAGGCGTTGGTTGTTGAGGGGATAGAAGATGTTTATGTTCTGAAAGCAATGTTACAAAAATTAAAATATGAAGATAAACTTAAAAATGTAAATATAATACCTTGTTTTGGGGCAGGTAAAATAGCTTTAATGTTTGGATATTTGTATGGTATGGGGTATGACACTTATGCTATGGTTGACAACGATAGTGATGGTATAAATGCACTAAAAGAAATTATGGGACAAGATGGCGAAAATAGTATATTTTACGATAAACTTCATACATATAATTTACAACTTGATGAGTCAAAAGCATATTTGCTTGAAAACCTATTTAGTAAAAAAGATTTGAATGATAATCTTATTCCAAAAAATACAGTTTTATATAGAAATTTTTATGATAATGTCAATTCAATATCATTTGAAAAGGAGACATTAAGTAATTTTAAAAAATTATTTGATTTTATAATAGATTTTATGGGAGGAAAGAATGGATAAGAATGCTTTAAAAAATTTCACTACAGAATTAAGAAAAGACTTAATGGAAAAAATAGAAAATAAAATAAAAATGTTTTATGTGAATGAGGAATTCGAAATACAACAAAAAGGTGATATATATATATTATCAAACAAAAGTCATACATTAAAACTAACTAACGAATTTTTTAATAAAAGAAAGCTTTTGATAAACAGAATAGAAAATTTATCATTAGAACAAGTTATAGAAGAAGCTGCTTATACTTGGTTTAATAGGATAATTGCAATTCGTTATATGGAAATAAACGATATACTTCCACTAACAAGGAATAATCAATCGCTTGGGATAAGAGTACTTTCATCAAAAGATAATACTATACATCCTGAAATATTAAAAATAAATAATTTAATGAATCCAGAGTTAGATATTAACTTTAAAAAAGAAGTATATTTAGAACAAAGAGATGAAAATGAACAAACAAAATATATTTTATTGTTAGTGTGTCAGAAATTAAGTAAAGTAATACCACAAGTATTTGGAGGAATTACAGATTATATAGATATATTAGTTCCTGATAATCTAATAAAAGAAAAAGGAATTATTAAAAAAATTGTTGAATTAATCCCGGAAGTGAACTTTAAAAATGTTGAAATTCTTGGTTGGTTATATCAATACTACAACCAAGAAGAAAAAGATAGGGTAATGTCTGAAAATAGAGCATATGATAAAAAAGAGATTCCTTTTGTAACACAATTATTTACGCCTGATTGGGTTGTTAAATATTTGGTTGAAAATTCGTTGGGAAAATATTGGTTGGAACATTCTAGTAATCAGAGTAATACAGAGAACTGGAAGTTTATGTTAAAAGAGACGAGCGAAAAAAGTTCGAATAATCTTAATATAGAAAATATATCTTTCATTGATCCGTGTTGTGGAAGTGGACACATTCTTGTATATGCATTTGAAATTTTTTATCAAATATATAAACAAATAGGATATAGCAATTCATCCATACCAGAGTTAATTTTGAAAAATAATATTTTTGGAATGGATATAGATGATAGAGCGTGGCAGTTATCAATACTAGCAATTGTACTAAAAGCAAGAGAATATGATAAGGAAATATTTAATAAAGATATTATAAAACAATTAAATATCGTAAATATTCCAGAAAGCAAATGTGTTGATAAAACTGTATTAAATGAATTATCAGAACAAAGCAAAGAAAAAGCAGAATATTTAATAGAAATGTTTAAAGATGCGAAAAATATTGGTTCTTTATTATTACTAAAAAAGAATGACTATGAACAATTAAAAAGTGAAATTGAAAAGAATGAAACAATTTTTGGAGTTCAACTACAAAAAACTGTTCTTCCACTTATAAATACTGCTAATATTTTAAGTCAAAAGTACGACATTGTTGTAACTAATCCTCCATATTTAACCAATAAAAACATGAATAAAGCATTGCAAGGATTTGTAAATAAATATTATGAACCATATAAAAGAGATTTATATAGTTGTTTCATAAAACAATGTAGTAATTTAACAAAAGAAAATGGATATTATGCGTTGATAACAATACATACTTGGATGTTTTTATCTGCGTTTAAAAACTTAAGAAATTATATACTTGAAAATAATAAAATAATTTCAATGTTACATCTAGGGGCAGGTGTATTTAAAGAAATTGCTGCTTTCAATGTTTTAGCAACAGCATTCATTATAAAAAATGAAAAAGTGGAAGACTACAAAGGAACATATATTAGATTAGTTGACTATTCAAACGAAGAAGAAAAAATTATGGAATTTGACAATAAAAATAACTATTACCAATGTAGTCAGTCTCAAATAAGAAAAATACAAGATAATGTCTTTTTATATTATTTATCAGAAAAAATGTTGTATGCTTTAAATAATTATAAAAATATTGGTTCATTGTTTAGAATCAAGCCTGGCTTGACAACTTCAAATAATGCACAATTTGTTAGAAATTGGTATGAAATAAGCTTAAATGATATTGGATTTAATTTTAAGGATAGAAATGAGGCAATGCTATCTCACAAAAAGTGGTTCCCATATAATAATGGTGGAAATTATAGAAAATGGTATGGAAATAATGAAGCAGTAGTTAATTGGAAAAATGATGGCGAAGATATAAGAAATTATAAACTAGCAATAAGAGAAAAAAAGCCTGGTTTTAATGTTGGAATAGCAGCATTAAATGATATTTTTAAAAAGGGATTAACTTATTCTATATTTGGATTTAGAAATTTTGGTATTAGATATAAAGATTATGGTTTTTTATTTGATGTATCAGGTGCTTCTATTTTTCCAGATGATGAAAATATATATTATGTTTTAGGATATTTAGCAAGTAAAGTTTCTTTTGCATTTTTAAGTGCCATTGCACCAACAGTTAATTTTCAAGCAGGTGATATTGCAAGTATTCCATATGTATATAATGATAAATATGCTGAAGAAATTAATAACATTGTAATAGAAAATATTAAAATATCAAAAGATGATTGGGATTCTTTTGAAACAAGTTGGGATTTTAAAAAACATCCTTTAGTAAGTGAAGCCTCTTTAAATATGCAACAAATCAAAGAAGAACAAAATAACGGTTTCCAAGTATGTAATAATTTAGAAGACGCATATAATCATTGGAAATATACAACTAATGAAAGGTTCAAGAAAATAAAGGAAAACGAGGAAAGCCTTAATCAAATATTTATTGATATATATGATTTAAAAGATGAATTAACAAAAGATGTTGACAATGAAGAAATAACAATAAGATTAGCAAATAAAGAAAGAGATATAAAATCTTTAATTAGTTATGCCGTTGGTTGTATGTTTGGTAGATATTCTTTGGATAAAGATGGTCTAATATATGCTGGTGGTATTTTTGATGAAAATAGATATAAAGAATATCAAGTCGACTCGGATAATATCATTCCAATAACAGATGAAGCATATTTTAGTGATGACATTGTTGAAAGATTTAAGGTATTTATAAAAATTGTATATGGAGATAACACATTTAATGAGAATATGGACTTTATTGCTGAAGCATTAGGAAAAAGAGGTACAGAAACAAGTGAAGAAACTATACGAAGATATTTTGTAAATGATTTTTTCAACGATCACATTAAAATTTATCAAAAAAGACCTATATATTGGTTATTAGATAGTGGTAAGAAAAATGGATTTAAAGCATTAATTTATATGCATAGATATAATGAAAACCTAATTCCAAAAGCAAGACTTGATTATTTACATAGAGTTCAAACAACTTATGAAAAATTATTGTCTGATG
>ERZ773228.2555-NODE-2555-length-16427-cov-4.348155_pt1 | contig 16427 bp, 10 predicted proteins | sample MGYA00580524_ERZ773228 | MGnify/ENA primary metagenome ERZ773228 (study PRJEB29015, sample SAMEA2737768) | human gut metagenome | biome: human gut; feature: human-associated habitat; material: faeces | place: China | collected 2012 ... | reverse complement strand
TCATTGACTATAAAGAAGTAGTACAAATACGCTCTTGAGTTCTCAAACCACCACCGCACCAGCAAGCCGCCCCAATCTCCAGGAGCGAGGCCGCCGTGCTGAGCAGCAAGAGATAAACTTACACGAGAACCCGCAATCGCGCAACCCGCAGGGCGCAATGAAGCACGGAACCGTTGGAAATCCAACGTTCCATCGGCGTGTCGAAAACCGGGAAAATGCGTCCGGAAAGCGCCGATACCATCAGAATAGACCCCGAAAACCACAACCAGGTGAACGCAAAACCAATAGCCGTCGGCGTGTCGAACAGTCGAAAACAAAACAGACGCTCATCGCAATTAATACAAATCGACGCGCATCTAGTTTCGCAAACCAAAATAGCCGACGATGGCAGAAACTACCAACGGCGCCCGCAATGCTTGCCACCGATGCCAGACTTGCCATTCGCACCCCACGGACCGCGGCCTTCGCCATGCAATACACCCAAGTGATGTTTCATGGCAACCAGCATGATATGCGTATCTTCCAAACCGAGGTGGCGCTCCGACTTGCTTTCATCGAGCGCGCCCTGCCGCTTGGCGTATGCTTCCAACGTGTTATTGCCATACGGATGCTCGTCGCCCGGAATCGACCCTTCATCCCAACGACGGCTCATCGGCAACGTGTCGATAATCGTAATCTTGCCCGCACGGTAGCTTTCCGCATATCCAGCCACATTCAACATGAAGAAGCTATGTTCGAAACGAGCGTTGTGCGCTACGTACGGTTGCTGTTCCAATCGCTGCAGCAAACCGATTTGAGCCTCCGGCCACTCATCGAACAGGCGGAAGCCGGACGCACGATCACGTACATCGATACCGGTCAAATCGAGAATCAGCGGATTACCGAGCGTCGCGTTCTCGGCAGGAACGCCGAACGACAGACGCGACTGACCATACGCATCGCCCGTTTCGTAATAACTCTGCTCGTATTGGTATCCAGTAGGTGCGGCAGCAGGGCGAGGGGAAATCATGTTCATATATTCAAAGCCGACGTCGATGATGTACACACGCGCCGGGTCAGTACCGGTGGTTTCGATGTCGATTCCCATGACATTGTCCACATCGCGTCCAGGAAGATAAGCGTCACGCCAATCCGATTTGCGGTATTCAGCCATCCGGCGCAACTGCGCCGATTCAGCGGATTTCGTTCCCGAACCGTAATCAAACAACGTGGAGCCGCCCGGATTGGTTACTCCACTCAGGTTCGCGCGCGACATGGCATAGTCACTGGCTCGCTTCTGACTTTTCTCTGCGGCACGACGGGCGGCGCGGCCGTTAACGATGTCAGCGGTTCGATCCTGAATATCATCCAACGACACTCCCCCGGAAGCCAAAGCCGAACCGGGCAGCAGCACCGGAACCGTCACGCGCTCACGTCGTTCCTCGGTGACCGTCCATAATCCCATCGCCACGCCAATCTGTCGCAGAACAGCGATTTCGTCGCACAACCGACGATTCGCGTAAGCAAGCGCGCGCGGCAGCCGATAGGAAGCGATAAGTCGGTCATAATCCATCATGAACGTGCTGTTGCACTGCGCGATGGTCGGTTCGAGCCGATCTCGAATCGCAAGATCATCTTTCAACAGGGCGTGCAGCTGCGGGGCGGAAAGTTGCGGCGACGAGGAACGCAGCATTGCCAACAAATCAACGCGCTGTCTTGTGGCGGCACCAATGCCGTTACGCAGGTCAAGGGAAGACACCCATCGCCAGTCGATCGGCTGGTTGTCGGCGTCATTCGGCATCGATGCCGACCATTGTTCGATGTCCTGCTTCGCGTCATCCAGCCAGGAAAGATTCATCGTTGATTCGTTCATACCTGCCCATCGTAGCCGATACCCATCAGCGTGTAAGAATGTGCAACAAACCAACGTGCGCATTCCTCTTTGTGAGAACACAACCATGCGAGTTCGAATGACGGTGTTCATTACGAAACCGCGCACGGATACATCCATGCGAAGCGGTTGTCATACGAATTTTCACATAGCGCAAATGTGACCATTTCCCAGCAAAAATCCAGAATCGACTTTCATTTTTGAATCCCGGAACGCAATAAACGTTCCAAATCAACGAAAGGAACTGCAATGTCAGAAACACATTCCACCACTGAAAACAACAATTCGCATTGCTGCGACAACACCTGCGGCAATGCCGACGACCGCGTTGTTCCTGACAGCGTGGAAATCAATCCGCTGTTCGCCCGTCCGAAGGAAGCCCAGGCGTTCTCGAAATTTACCATTCCACAGAAGGGTAGTCTGCCGGAAACCGCCTACCAAGTGGTGCATGACGAGGCCATGCTGGATGGCAACGCGCGACTCAATCTTGCAACTTTTGTGAGCACGTGGATGGACGATCATGCAAACCGCCTGTACATGGAGGCGGCCGACAAGAACATGATCGACAAAGACGAGTACCCGAAAACCGCCGAAGTCGAATCGCGCTGCTGGCACATGCTCGCCGATCTATGGCATGCACCCGATCCAATGAATGCCATCGGAACCTCCACCATCGGCTCGTCGGAAGCTTGCATGCTGGGCGGACTCGCGTTGAAGCGCCGTTGGAAGGAAGCCCGCGAAAAGGCCGACCTGCCGACCGATCGTCCGAATCTGGTGATGAGCAGCGCCGTGCAGGTGTGCTGGGAGAAGTTCTGCAACTATTTCGACGTGGAACCACGCTATGTGCCGATTTCCGAGGACCACAAAGTGCTCGACGGCCATGATCTCGACAAGTATGTCGATGAGAACACCATCGGCGTGGTGGCCATCATGGGCGTGACCTATACGGGTATGTATGAGCCGGTCGAACAGATCAGCGAAGCACTGGACCGCATCGAGGAGCGCACCGGACTTGATGTGCGCATCCATGTGGACGGCGCTTCGGGAGGTATGATCGCACCATTCATCCAGCCGGACCTCGCATGGGACTTCCGCGTCAAGCGCGTCTACTCCATCAGCACCTCCGGTCATAAGTACGGTCTGGTCTTCCCCGGTTTGGGATGGATCGTATGGCGCGAAACCGCTGACCTGCCGGAAAGCCTTATTTTCAAGGTGAGTTATCTCGGCGGCGAAATGCCGACTTTCGCACTGAACTTCTCCCGTCCGGGCGCACAGGTACTGCTGCAGTACTACATGTTCCTGCGTTTGGGATTCGACGGGTATCGAAGGGTGCAGCAGACTTCGCATGATGTGGCGAAATATCTGTCGGGCGAGATCGAGCAGATGGATGATTTCACGCTGTGGAACGACGGTTCCGACATTCCGGTGTTCGCATGGATGCTCAACGACAAGCCGGATCGCAAGTGGAATCTGTACGATCTGCAGGATCGGCTGCGCATGAAGGGATGGCTGGTGCCGGCTTATCCGATGCCGGTGGATCTGACGCAGGTGACCGTGCAGCGCATTGTGGTGCGTAACGGTTTCAGCCACGATATGGCCGAAGCGTTCATCAAGGATCTGAAGTCGTGTGTGAAATATCTGGACGGACTGCGCTCACCAATGCCAAGCGAGGCTCGTGCATCCGGATTCCACCACTGATATTTCGCGGTCATTCCACGAATTCCATCGTTTCCCGCATTAAGGAAATTCATGTTCATTCCCACAACGATTATGTTTACGAAAGCTGGCTGCAATGACTGTTCATATGACAAAGCCGCTTGCTGTGGTAGCGCACGATGCAAGCGCAGCTGCACATCCCGGGTCCGCACGTTCCACGACGAACGCTGCGACGGCACCGACAACAACGCCACGCAATCCGTCTGCCGTCGCAGGAAACCGCAATCGTACGGGCATACCTGCGCATGCCGGGGCGAATAGAGGGAACGGCGCTGACGGGCACGGCGCAATCGCAAGCACGGCAACCGTTGCCAATAAAACCGGCAAAACCATGATGACAGTCAGCCAACTGGCGATGTTGACCGTGGTGGCGGTGGCCTCGCTACGCTCTCTGCCGGCCATGGCCGATTATGGTCTCGCTTCCATTCTGCTGTATCTCATTCCGGCGGTCGTTTTCCTGGTGCCGACCGCGCTGGTGGCTGCCGAACTGGCCACCGGCTGGAAAGGTGGTGGGTACGTGAGGCGTTCGGCAATCGCATCGGATTCCTCGCCATTTGGCTGCAGTGGATTCAGAATGTGGTGTGGTATCCGATACAGATTGCGTTCATCGCCGTCAGCCTGTCGTATGTGTTCGGCATGGGTGGCTTGGGCAATAATGGCGTATATGTGGCCGCGGTGATCATCGTGTTGTATTGGGCAAGCACGATGGTGGCGTTGCGCGGCGGCAATCTGTTCGCCAAGGTCGGGTCGATTTCGGGACTTATCGGCACGCTGTTTCCTGCGTTGCTGCTTATCGTCTTCGGCATTATCTGGCTGGCGATCGGTGAGCCAGTGCAGACCTCCCTGCACGCATCCGCGCTGCTTCCGCCGTGGACGGGCATCGCATCGATTGTGCTAATCGTATCCAATGTGCTCGCCTACGCGGGTATGGAGGTCAATGCCGTGCATGCCAACGACTTGGAGCATCCGGGACGTCAATTCCCACGCGCCATTGCACTAGCGACCGCGCTGATTCTGCTGGTACTTGTGCTGCCGACTTTGGCAATCGCCTTTGCTGTGCCGCATCGTGAGCTGGGGCTCATCGACGGCATCAATCTGGCGTTCAGGGAGTTCTTCGACCATTTTGGCATGGGTTGGGGCACTCCAGTGATTTCGCTGCTCATCGCGCTAGGCGCGTTCGCTTCCGTGGTGGCTTGGATAGCTGGTCCTTCTCGCGGTTTGCTAGCGGCCGCCCGCACGGGACTGATGCCTCCCGCGCTGCAGAAGCGCAATGCCCACGACGTGCAGGAAGGCATTCTGATTCCGCAAGGCATTATCGTGACCGTGCTGGCGTTGCTGTTCGTGTTGATCCCCAATGGCAACACGGCTTTCGCGACGCTGGTGGATATGGCGACCGCGCTGTATCTGGTGATGTACATGCTGATGTTTGCCGCCGCGATTCGTCTGCGCAACACCCATCCAGAAGTCCGCCGCACGTATCGAGTTCCTGCGATTCGGTTGGTCGCGGGCGTCGGTTTCGTCGCTTCCGCCGCGGCATTCGTGTTGACTTTCGTGAGACCGGCTGGTTTCACCGGTTTGGATAGCGTTTCATATGCGATTCTTGTGGCTGTAGTCGTGCTTGTGCTCGGTTTACCGCCGCTGGTGTTGTATGGAATGCGCAAGCCTGGCTGGGATCTGCGTTCGGACGCCGAGCGGAACACGGATACGTACGATGTGCTAGTGAATCCGGAATACTGAAATATTGGAATATTTGGAATACTCATGTTTCGAACATTCCAATAATCCCGAATATGATGAATGCCTCCCAAGTGTTCGCCTGGGAGGCATTCATCGTTCTTGTCTCGTTCGTTTACGCGGTTACAGTTCGAAGCCGAGTTCGGCCGCCGCTTCGGTCGGTACCGGATCCTCGCACCAGAAATCCTCAAGGTTCTCATTGGTGGTCAGGCTTCGGATTTCGGCCTGGTCGATGTACAGTTCACCGCTCAAATGGTCGGTTTCATGCTGGAAGATGCGGGCCGGCCAGCCGTGCAGATGTTCCTCATGCTTGTTGCCGTCCTCATCCTGCCAACGGGCGATGATGTCAAGCCAACGCTTGCGTACGGCCTGGTAACCGTCGAAGCTCAGGCAGCCTTCGTAGAAGCTGCGGGTTTCGGTGCCGATCGGCTCGTAGCTGGGGTTGATGATGGCGTGGAAGGGGAATTCCGCGGCTTCGCGCGGATCGCCATCGTCGCCTTCGCATACGTGGTCTTCGACGACGGCCAAAGCCAGACCGAGACCGATCTGGGTGGCTGCGAGGCCCACGCCCGGCGCTTCCAGCATGGTGGTGCGCATGGTGTCGATGAGCTTGTCAAGCGTTTTGCGGCTCAACTGGCCGTCGTAGGCGATGGTCTGCTGGCGCAATACCGGTTCGCCGGCCTGCACGATCGGCATGATTTTCTCTTTGCCGCCGGTTTTGATGAGCTTTTCGACCTCGCGGTTGAATTCGAGGTCCACTTTCGAGTTGTGTCCGAACATGGGGCATATCTCCTTGCGGGCTCTTACAGGGTGAGTTCGTCGGCGACGACCTTGGCGAGGCGATCGCACACTTCGTCTGCCTGCTGCTGGGTTTCGGCTTCGGCCATGACGCGCACGAGCGGCTCGGTGCCGGACGGACGCAGCAGCACGCGGCCGGTGTCGCCCAGCAGCTTCTCTTCGCGTTCCACCGCGGCCTGCACCTTGGCGTTGGTCTTGGCGGCCATCTTGTCCACGTTCGGCACGTTGATGAGCGTCTGCGGCAGCTGCGGGAAGTCGGCGGCCAGTTCCTTCAGGCTCTTACCGGATTTGACGACCTCGTTGCACAGGGTGAGCGCGGTCAGGGTGCCGTCGCCGGTGGTGGCGAATTCACGGTTGATCACGTGGCCGGACTGCTCGCCGCCGAGCGAATAATCGCCTCGCAGCATCTCTTCAAGCACGTAACGGTCGCCCACGTTGGTCTGCACGGTCTTGATGCCCATGGAACGCAGGGCCAACTTCAGACCGAGGTTGCTCATCACCGTCACGACGAGGGTGTCATGGTTGAGCTTGCCCGCGTTCTTCTTGGCGCGCGCCAGAATGCCCATGATCTGATCACCGTTGACCATGTTGCCATCCTCATCCACGGCAAGGCAACGGTCGGCGTCACCATCGAAGGCAACGCCCATGACGGCGCCGGAGGCCTTGACCATGGCCTGCAGCTGCTCAGGATGGGTGGAGCCGGCGTTCTTGTTGATGTTGTAGCCGTCCGGCGACGCGTTGATGACGGTCACGTCGGCGCCGGCGCGGCGCAAGGCTTCCGGAGCGACCACGGACGTGGCGCCGTTCGCGCAATCGGCCACGATCTTCAGGCCCTTCAGCGGCGTCGGCTGCGACTTGTCCGGACCGACCGGCGCGATGGCGGAAACCAGATGGTCGATGTACAGGTTGGTTGCGGTGGCGGTGTCATGGCTGACACGACCCACGCCGGCGCCGGTAGGACGATCCCAATCCTGGCCGAGCACCGCTTCGATCTCGTCTTCCTTGGTGTCGGGCAGCTTGAAGCCGCCGCGGGCGAAGAACTTGATGCCGTTGTCGGGCATCGGATTGTGGGATGCGGAGATCACCGCGCCCATTTCCACGTTAAGCACGGACGTCAGGTATGCGACGCCCGGCGTCGGGATGATGCCGGCGTCGATCACGTCGAAGCCGCCGGCGGACATGCCAGCGGACAATGCGGCGGCGAGGAAATCGCCGGAAACTCGTGTATCACGACCGACCAGCGCACGGCGACGGCTTTCGAATTCGCTCCGCTCGTCATCGCCCAGCACGCGCACCGCGGCGTCACCCAAATCAAGCGCCAGCTGTGCCGTCAAATCCCTATTCGCCAATCCTCGAACGCCGTCGGTTCCGAACATACGTGGCATGAGTCTCAAATCCTCGCTATCTGCAAACGATATTTCCGTGACCTATCGTACTCAACCGTGCCGCCGAAACCAGCAGGTGACGACGCAATCGCATAACACTTCACAATTCAAAGAATTTCACGGCGCGCAATGCCCTTTTCGTGTCGCACGACTTTGATTTCAAGGCGGAAAATCAAGTCGTGCGACAACACTTGATAAAGAAATACCCCCTAACTATCATTTTCCGTTGAAAATCAGCGAAAAATAAGAGTTAGAGGGTATGAAAGCCAGCACGCTTGTCGCACAACTTTGAAAAATGCCTCCAAAATCAAATTCGTGCGACAGCCTTCGACGCAAAAATGCCCCCTGACCCTTATTTTCAAGCGAAAACCGAGGATTAGGAGGCATAAATGCCGATATACCCGTCGCATGACTTTGAAAATCGCACCCAAAATCAAAATCGTGCGACGACATGACGGCTCTTAAGCGGGAACGTTCCTGTCGCCCCTGCTATCAGAGCGCGGCGTTGAAGTCGCGCACTTTCAGCGTGCGGTGAGAAGCCTCGACGTTGCCACGCACAATACGCTGCAAGGCGTTGTCCGCGTCCTTATGGGAGGCGAGCCAGGCGTCACCCAGCTCCACGAGCTTCGCCGGATCGGCATAGCCCGGATACAGGCCTTCGAGCAGCGCTTCCGCCATGTGGAAGGTCTTGTGCTCCCAAATCCAGTCGGCGACCTCGAAATACTTCTCGGCGTACGGTTCGGCCAAGTCGGCGCGCGGGGTGGCTGCGAAGCCACCGGCCACAGCCTCAAGCTGCATGTTGGTCAGCTCGTCGTTGTGCAGGGCCTCGTTCCAAGCCCATGCCTTCGCTTCGGCGGTACCGGCCACGGCGCGTGCGCCATAGGCGAACTCACGGTTCTCGGTGGTTTCGCGCTTGGCCAGTTCGGCGTCGATTCCCGCCTGGTCGATCGCGTTGACGGTGCTCAGCGCGTTGATGATGGTCCAGCGGAAGTTGTTGTCGATTTCCAGACCGTCGAATGCCACGGAACCGTCGAGCAGGCCCTTCGCGTTGGCGACGAACGCCTCGTCGCCCGGCTCGCCGTAGCCCAGGTAGGCGGTGACGAGCTGGAACTGTTCGTCGGAGCCGGCCTTGGCCTGACCCGCCAGCTTGAACAGTTCGGCGGCCACATGCTTCACGATCTCGGCACGCTCTGCCGGAGCGGTGTAATGCCATGCGGTGGTGCTGACCTGTGCCAGCGCGTAACGGAAGGTGGTGGACTCGTGTTCGGTGGCGAGCGCGGCCAGCGAGGTGTCGATGAACTGGCGTGCCGGCAGTTCGCCGTCGCGGGTCATGTCCCACAGGGCGAGCCAGATCACGGAACGGGCGAGCGCGTCGTCGAAGCGGTACAGGTTGCTTGTCGCGAATGCGAGGCTCTTGTCGTCGAAACGCAGCTTCGTGTAGGTCAGGTCGTCGTCGTTCACCAGAATCAGCGACGGACGTGCCTTGCCCGCGGCCGCGTCGACGACCGTCAGTTCGCCGTCGACGTCCAGTTCGAAACGGTCGGTGCGCACGATCTTGCCGGTTTCCGGATCCTCGTTGTAGAAGCCGACGGCGAGACGGTGGGCGCGCAGCACGGGATGCTCGGCCGGAGCGGTCTGGCGCAGGGCGAGACGCTTGATGGTGCCGTCCTCGTTCTCTTCGACTTCGGTGGCGATGGTGTTGATGCCGGATTCCTCAAGCCACTGGGCGCTCCACGCCTTCAGGTCGCGGCCGGAAGTGAGTTCCAGTTCGGCGAGCAGGTCGGCGAGGGTGGCGTTGGAGTAGGCGTGCTTGTTGAGGTAGTTGTTGATGCCCTTGAAGAACTTCTCACGGCCCACGTAGTACACGAGCTGCTTCAGCACGGAGGCGCCCTTGGCGTAGGTGATGCCGTCGAAGTTGACGTAGGTGTCGTTGAGGTCGTTGATCGGGGCGACGATCGGGTGGGTGGTGCTCAGCTGGTCCTGATTCAACGCCCAGCTCTTTTCGCCGGAGCTGAAGGTTGCCCAGGCGTCCTTCCATTCGGTGGCTTCGGCGGTGGCGAGGGTGGACGTGAACTCGGCGAAGGATTCGTTGAGCCACAGGTCGTTCCACCACTTCATGGTCACGTAGTCGCCGAACCACATGTGGGCGAGCTCGTGCAGCACGGTGACCACACGGCGTTCCGCATAGGCGTCGGTGACCTTGGATTCGAACACGTACTGGTCGCGGATGGTGACCATGCCGATGTTCTCCATGGCGCCGGCGTTGTATTCCGGCACGTAGATCTGGTCGAACTTGGCGTACGGGTACGGCACGCCCCAGGTCTTGGCGTAGAAGGCGAAGCCTTTCTTGGTGATGTCGAACAGGTAGTCGACGTCCTTGCTGAAGGCCTTGGCGAGCGCCTGGCGGCAGTACATGGCCATCGGCACGGTGCGGCCGTCCTCATTGGCGTATTCGGTGTGCCATTCGGCGTACGGTCCGGCGCAGATGGCGGTGAGGTAGGAGCTCATGGTCGGGGTCAGCTCGAACACCCACAGCTTGGTGGTTTCGGCGGCGTGATCGCCGAGCGTGCCTTCCTCGGTGACGGTTTCGTTGTCGGTCACGGAGGAGGTGGGCATGTTGGACGTGACGATCCAGGATTTGGCGGCGAGCACGGAGAAGTCGAACACGGCCTTCAGATCAGGCTGGTCGAACACGGCGTAGACACGGCGGGCGTCCGGCACTTCGAACTGGGTATACAGGTAGACGTTGCCGTCGGACGGGTCGACGCTGCGGTGCAGGCCTTCGCCGGTGTTGGAGTACTGGCACATCGCCTTGACGGTAACCTCGTTGTGCTCCTTGAGGCCCTTCAGCTCGATGCGGCTGTCCACGTACGCTTCAGCCGGGTCGAGGGTTTCACCGTTGAGGGTGATTTCGCTGACTTCGTTGGCGATGAGGTCAAGGAAGCTTGACTCCCCCGGCTTCGCGTCGAAGGTGATGGTGGTTTCGGAGCCGAAATCCTTGGCTCCGCGGGTCAGGTCAAGCTTGACCGTGTAATGGATTGGCGCGGCGATGATGCTTTTGCGTTCTTCCGCTTCGATTCGGGTGAGGTTTGCTCCTGGCATGTCACTCCTTCTTTCTGGTAACAGAAGGCGGCGCGATCAGTTGTGCCGATCACGTCGCCTTGATTCAATTTATGGTAAATTTACGGCTTATTTCGCGGCGTTCAGTCCCATCGCGTCGTCCACGTCCTGCGCGATGTCGGCGACGACGGGGACGATCATCGGCTTGCGGTGCAGCTGTCGTGCCACCCAGCCGCCGAGCGTGCGTCGCATGATCTGCTGCAGCTTGTAGGTGTCGCGCGTGCCCTGCATCATCGCGTCCTGCAGCTGCTCGACGATCTGGTGACGGACCTTGTCGAACTCGCTTTCGTCTTCCGCGACCGCGTTGAGGTAGATCTTCGGGCCGGTGATAACATCCGCGGTTTCGGTGTCGACGACCACGAAGCTGGACACGAAGCCTTCGGTGCCGAGGATGCGGCGCTTCTCGAGTTCTTCGTCGGTCAGTTCGCCGACGGAATCGCCATCGACGTAGACGTAGCCGCACGGCACGGAGCCAACGACCGCGGCCTGGCCGTGGTACAGGTCGACGACGTCGCCGTCTTCGGCCAGCACGACGTTCTGCGGATCGACGCCGGTCTTGACGGCGATCATGCCGTTGGCCACCAAGTGGCGGTTTTCGCCGTGGATAGGCATGGCGCACTTCGGCTTGACGATGTTGTACATGTACAGCAGCTCGCCTTCGTTGCAGTGGCCGGAGACGTGCACGGCGGCGTTGTCTCGGTTGACCACGCGGGCTCCGAGCTGCACGAGCTTGTTGATGACCTTGTAGACGCCATGCTCGTTACCTGGGATCAGGGAGCTGGCGAGAATCACCGTGTCGAACTCGTTGATGGTGATGTCGCGGTGGTTGCCGTCGGCGATGCGGCCGAGCGCGGCCATCGGCTCGCCCTGGGAGCCGGTGCACATGTAGACGAGCTTGTCGTCCTGCACGTCATGGGCCTGCTTCAGGTCGATGACGGTGTCCTCGGGCAGACGCAGGTAGCCCAGATCTGCTGCGATGGACATGTTGCGGACCATGGAACGTCCGACGAACACGACCTTGCGGCCGTACTTGTGGGCGGCGTCCACGACCTGCTGCACGCGGTGCACGTGGCTGGAGAAGCTGGCCACGATGATCTTGCGAGTGGCCTGTGCGAACGCCTGGTCGAGCGCCGGACCGATGGAGGTCTCCGGCTTGACGAAGCCCGGGACCTCGGCGTTGGTGGAGTCCATCATCAGCAGATCCACACCCTTTTCGCCAAGCTTGCCGAATTCCACCAGATCGGTGATGCGGTGGTCGAGCGGCAGCTGGTCGAGCTTGATGTCGCCGGTGTCGATAAGCGAGCCGGCGGGGGTCTGCACGAACACGGCGAGCGCGTCCGGAATGGAGTGCGTGACGTTCACGAATTCCAGGTTGAACGGGCCGACCTTGAGCTTGTCGCGTCCCTTGACCTCGACGAGCGTCGGGTTGATGCGGTGTTCCTTGCACTTGGCCTCAACGAAGGCGAGGGTGAGCTTGGAACCGATCAGCGGAATGTCCGGGCGGAGCTTGAGCAGGTACGGCACGCCACCGATATGGTCCTCGTGGCCGTGGGTGAGCACAAGCGCCTCGACCTTGTCGAGACGGTCCTTGATGTAGTGGAAGTCAGGCAGGATGAGGTCCACGCCCGGCTGCTCCTCTTCCGGGAAGAGCACGCCGCAGTCGATGAGCAGGATATGCCCGTTGTATTCGACCACGTTCATGTTGCGGCCGATCTCACCCAGACCGCCGAGCGGCACGATGCGCATGGAGCCCTTGCGGTACTTCGGCGGGGCGATCAGCACCTCGTCCTGCTGCGGCGCGGTGGATTGCGGCGCGGAATGCGACGGACGACGGTTCGAACCGTTGCCGCCACGGGATCCACGGGAGCCGCCGTTGCGCGAGCCACCGTTGCCACGGCTGCGGGTGGAGGACTTGGCCTTCTTGATGGCGGTCTTCTCGGACTTCGCGGCCTTAGTGGTCTTGGATGCCTTGACTGCGGTTTCAGTGCGCTTGGCAGCTTTGCTGCCGCGCTTGTGTGTTGTTGTCTTTGTGGTTTCTTCTGTAGCCATTTCCTAGTTGGATTTCTATTACTAATTGTCTCCGCCTATGCGGAAACGAGGAATTTGGGTGCCTGCCGGCGTTCATGCGCGACAGGCCAGTCGCATCATGCGATTCGGTTCACAGCAGTCCCGCGGCGCGCATGCCCTTTTCCGCGCGCACGAGTTCCGCTTCGCCCGGACCGACGTTCGGCAGGCGCATTTCGGTGGAGTCGAGGATTCCACGCACCTTCAGCGAGGCCTTGGCCATCACGGCCTGGAAGCCATTGCCGTTCATCGCTTCGACGAGCGGCGCCAGCTGCACGGAGATGCGCTGCGCTTCGTGGATATCGCCACGATCGAACGCGTTGGCGAGGTCACGCATCGGGCCGGCGGCGGCGTGCGCGATCACGGAGATGATGCCGACTGCGCCGACGGACAGGAACGGCAGGAACAGGCCGTCATCGCCCGAATACCAGGTCAGGCCGGTTTCCATACGCTTGCGTACCGCGCCGGCGATGTCTCCGGTGGCGTCCTTGACGGCCTTGACGTGGTCGAGCTCGGCCAGACGGCGGTAGGTCTCCAGCTGGATGTGCAGTCCGGTACGGCCCGGCACATCGTAGATGATGATCGGCTTGTCCGCGGAATCGTTGACCGCCTTGTAGTGGCGGAACACGCCTTCCTGCGACGGACGGGAGTAATACGGGGCGACCACGAGCACCGCGTCGGCGCCCGCCTCCTGGGTCTGCTCCACCATGCGCACGGTGTGCGCGGTGTCGTTGGAACCGGCGCCGGAAATGACCGGCACGTCCACGACTTCCTTGACGGCCTGAACCAGCTCGACCTTCTCCTCCATGTGGGTGGTCGGAGATTCGCCGGTGGTGCCGTTGACCACAAGACCGTCGGCACCATCCGCCACGAGCTGCCTCGCCAGCTGTTGCGCGGCTTCGAAATCTACGGCTCCGTCGGCCTTCATGGGGGTGACCATGGCCGGAAGGATACGTCCGAAGGGAGCAGGATCGAGCAGATGCATTGTACCGTCGTCAGTCTTAGGGCTTGTCATACGGCTAACGGTACTTCCCTCTGCGGACGCTTTCGATTTCGCGAGATGCGAAAAGTCACATTTTGGAAGGCCTGCCGACGATGACCGCGACGACGCACTGCAGGAAAGCGACGAACGTGAACACCATCAGCGGCACATGGTGGCCGCCGGTGGCCTGGACCAGCACGCCGAACATAAGCGGGCCGAGCGACGCGATCAGATAGCCGAACGACTGCGCAACGCCCGACAGCACCACGGTTTCGGCGCTGTCACGGCCGCGCAACGCGATCAATGCGAGCGCCACCACCAGGGACGCGCCTTGCGCGCAGCCGCCGACGAACGCCCATACCGGCATGAGATGCGGCAGCAGCAGCATGCCGAGGCCGGCGATGAACATGGGGGCGCTTGCGGTAAGCGCCGCGCAGACCTGGTTGCCGCGCACGTTCATGAGTTTCGGAATGAGCAGGCCGGAGAAAATGCCGATGCCTTGGAAGATGAACAGATGCACGCCGGCGGTGGAGGCGTCGTAGCCGATGGACGCCGAGATGGACGGCATCCAGTTGGACATGGTGTAGAAGGCGGACGATTGCAGTCCCATGAAGGCCGTCACGTACCACGTCATCGGACGGCGCAGAACACGGGCGAACACGCCACGCGACGATTGGGAACGTGCGGATTGGGCGGAAGGCGAGTTCCGTACGGCGGCCGACGCGACGACGATCTTGCGATTGTGCAGGATACGCAACGCCCACAGCACGGCGACGACCAGCGGCGGCACGCTCCAGAAGGCGAGCGACGCGCGCCATCCGCCCCACATCTGCGCGAGCGGCGCGGACAGCAATCCGGCTGTGGCGCTGCCGGCGGTGATGCAACCGGAGTAGACGCCGGTCGCCATCGCGACATGGCCGGCATAGTCGCGTTTCGCGATCACCGGCACAAGAACGTTGCCGACGGCGATGGCGGAGGCGAACACCACCGTGCCCAGCCAGATGCCGACGCCACCGCCGAACGAGCGGGCGAAATCGCCCGCCGCGATGCACAGCAGTGCCAGCAGAATCGATATGTCGATGCCGATGCGGCGCGCAAGGAACGTGACGAGCGGGCTGACCACGGCGAAGGCGATCAGCGGAATCGCCGTCAGCACGCCTTGCACGCCCTCGCCCCACGCAAGGTCGGTTCCCATTTGGGCGAGGACCGGCCCGACGGCGGCGATGGCGGGCCGCAGATTCAGCGATACGAGGAAGATCAAAGCCACCCACAATCCGGTGGAGGACCGGTCGTACGCCAGCATGTTTCGTTTTGAATTCATTCCGTTCCCATTCCCGCTTCCACTTCCGTTTACCGCCGTTCCAACGGGACGTGCCGCGCCTAGATTTTCCCTATCAATCTTCAAGCTCATTGAGCGCATCGAAGCAATCGTTGATGCCTTCGATACGCGCGTGCACCTCGTCTTCGGTATCGACGAGGCATTTTCCGACTTCGTCCATCATCAGGGCGATCAGGGCGAACGCCGCGGTGAAGCTCGTCAGCACGTGGGAGTTCAGCACCACTTTGAAGAAGGCGACGTTACGGCCGATGACGGCGTTGCGCGCCGAAATGTCGCCAATCACCACCACGGTCAGGCCGCGCTCAAGCATCACGTCGATGAGCCGCGAGAAGAAGGGAAGACGCCGGCCCACGCCGATGATGACGATTACGTCGCCTGCCGCATAATCAACCAGATCTTCGCCTATGGACTGGCCTGGATTCGGCAGAATATCAACGTTTCCGCGTAGCCGCATCAGCTGTTCGCGCATGTGCAGCGCCACGGGATAGCTGCTGCGGTACCCGACCACCGCCACATGCGGGGCCGTGGCCATGGCTTGGCATGCGGATGACAGTTGCGCGCGGTCGATGCCTTCAAACGTGCGTTTCAGGCTTTCCTCGTCACGGCGCAGATGGTCGGCGACCAAATCGTCGCACTGGGTGTGCCGTGAAAGCTCCGGAGAGCCAGGACGATGGACGCGACGCACGTCACGTCTGAATTCGCCCGCGTTCGCATAGCCGAGCTTGCGGTACAGGCGGCTGAGCGTCGGCTGCGAGATGCCGCTCAACTGCGACAGCTCCACGGAATTGCAGACCAACACATCGGTCAGATGGCCCAGAATGAACTGCGCGGCCTCACGTTCCGTCGCAGTCAGCGAATCGAAGGATTCCCGGATGCGCGCCACCAAGCCGAGGTCCGCGGCAGCATTGCCTTCCTCGTCCATGGTGTCCTTCGAAGCCCCCATATTGTCTGAAAGCATAATTCCAGAAGTCACGCTCATCGCCCTTCCCTGCAGTACATTCTCACGCGGCGCATCCGCTCTCCTGACGATGCTACCCCTTGCTTTCCGGGTTTCACCAGGTTTGGCCGCCGACAACTGTCACGACGAATGAAGAATTTCAGATGCCGTAAGCACTGAAATGCATCCATCACAGGCAGTGGCGGCGCCTCTTGGCAACGCGACCCACCATCAGGAGATGACCGACCATGGCAAAAACAGCTTACCCCACACAATCAACATCGCATATCGGGCGGATTCGGCATAGAAGAAACGGTGCCAAACCAGCGAAATGGGCGACTAACGCGGCAACAAAATCCCCGACTGTTGCGAACACTGTTGAACCGGCATCGCGCCCGGCCGAATGCGAGGCGAACGCGGTGCGCAAGATCGTACGGCTGGTGGCACGCACCGGCTGCCGCACGCATATTCTGCACGTGTCC
>ERZ773228.2552-NODE-2552-length-16431-cov-4.224108_pt1 | contig 16431 bp, 9 predicted proteins | sample MGYA00580524_ERZ773228 | MGnify/ENA primary metagenome ERZ773228 (study PRJEB29015, sample SAMEA2737768) | human gut metagenome | biome: human gut; feature: human-associated habitat; material: faeces | place: China | collected 2012 ... | reverse complement strand
GGCCGAAGCCCTTCCGCCCGGTCTCGTGACAAAAAATCAGTCAATGGAGACGACGCTGATTATCGGCGAGGTTCCCACGGCACCTGCCAGACGGTGGTTGCCTGTGTTGGGATTCTCACCGTTGCAGGCGATGTCGGCAGCGCAGCGCAACCGGCATTGCAACCGGTTGCCTGCAGTGATCTGAGCGCTCAGTGTGAAATCATTGTCGATCTGTGCGTTGTCCGAACCTACTCTCTTGTTGCCCGTGAGGTCTGTGACCAAATCGAGCGTATAGATTACTGATTCTCCGGCTACTTGGGCGGTGCGCTGTGCAGAAATGGGTTTCCAACTTTCGTTGTCAAGGTATTCAAGCGACCAGTAGCGGGCTGCTCTAGCCGCTGAACGGGTGATGAACTTGATGTGCATCACTGTACCGGCAGGCAGCGTCTCCTTGACCGGAATCTGGAAAAGCCAGTAATCGCCCGTCAGAGAACCTGAGAGATAAGGGTGGCCGGTTGTGCCGACAACTTTTTGGATGGTACGCGTATTCGCGGCATCTTGGACATAGCTGATCGTTCCTTCGCCGATTTCAGCCGGAAGGGCGTTGTCGAAGACGAAGGCATTGGTATATTTCCCTGTGGCATAGTAGTCGGCCGTAAAAAGCCATTCGACGGGGAAGCCTTTTACAATGTAGGCTCCCTGCTGGAACACGGCAATCGTGCGGGTTTCATCGCCACAGGTCAGCACAAGCGTTCCCTCGCGCTTTTTTCCGGTATTGGCCGAGCAGTTGATCTTGACTTCCCGCGATCTTTCGGCACCCTCCGGGATCAGCGTGCACCAATCCGGTTTCTCGGAAACCTTCCACACTCCGGGGGCTAAAACGATCAGGTTTTGCGTGCCGCCCTCCTTGGCAAACGACCATTCGTCGGTCGACAGGTCAAATGCGAGGGCCTCCTTGTTGTTGTCGTCGCATCCGGCGGCAAGCGCGGCGAGACAGTAAAGTATCGAAAAGTATTTTTTCATGAGATTTGATTTTTAGCGTGTAAAACGATCAATAGCCGGGATTCTGCACCAGATTCGGATTTTTATTGATTTCGCTCATCGGCACTGCCATCCAATAGCTCTTCGGGGACTCGAAGATACGGACACGTCCGCCCTGATTGGCTTCGATCACCTGGTAGAACTCCTCGGCGGTTTTTCCGTCGCGGTTCCACGAGCGAGGTTGTTTGTTCATCACTTCGGGAGCTTCCTTCCAGCGGCGCAGGTCGTGGAAACGGCGACCTTCGAACAGAAACTCGATTGAGCGCTCCTGATGGAGTACCTTACGCAGTTTTTGACCCGTGGGAATGCCTCCGGCAAGGGCCCACGAAGCTTGGAACGTAGGCAGGCCGCAACGCTTGCGCACCAGGTTGATATATTCGAGACTCTGTGTGCTCAGCGATCCGTTATATTCGAAATCGGCTTCTGCATAGCTCAAGTAGAGTTCGGGCAGACGCAGATAGGGGTAAGCGTAATAGTAGAAACTGAACGAATTGCTCGGAATGCTGTAGGTTGAAGCCTTGGGAATCCATTTCTGGCAAAGATAACCCGTACAACTCTGATATTCATCGGTCTCCTTGAGCGTTGATCCATGCAATTCACCGCCGCGCAGATAGAGCGTGATTTCTTTGCCGTCAATCTCATACGTGCCGCGGTCGTAACCCACTGAGGCATAGAACCGCGGTTCCTTGTAGAGATGCAGGTTGACCGTGCCGGCTTCGGCGTTGTAGGCATAGGGGTCAATATCTTTGGTTTCGGGGTCGTCCTCCCACGGAAGTCCGTTCTTCGTGTAATACATTTCGACGGCCTCCATAGTCGGAACCGAGGTGGTCTTCCAGCCTAACGACATGTTGTTGGCGATCGGGCGGGGCCCCATCAACTGTTGCAGGGTCTGACAGCCACCACGGTCGCCTTTGGCTTCGATAAATTCGAGTCCGTTCCAATGCTCTTTGGTGAAGGCATCACGGTAGTTGCGGCGACCGCGCTCGTCATTGGGCAGACTCGAATCAGCCGAAGTGTAGAGCATGAAGTTTTGCCGGCCGAGTTCGGAGTTGAATTTCTCGGCTACAGAAATGGCTTCAGCCGCAGCCTCCATCGCCTTTTTCCATTTCTCGGGATCATAAGTCGTGTTCATCAGCGGCGTGCCGTCGTGATTGTCGAATCCGACATAGTCGGAGTTGCCGTTGACCAGCGGAGAGGCGGCATAGAGTAGCAGGCGGGCCTTGTAGCTCAGTGCCGACATCCTGGTCGGAAGTCCTAATTCGGTATCGATGACCGTTTCGGGCAGCAGTTCGGCTGCCTTGTCATAGCATTCGGCTATGTATTTCACACACTCGTCGTAGGGCGAGCGGGGGACAAAGATTTCCGAATCGGGGGCGTCGTTGGGAATGTATCTTTTGACCAGAATGATAGGACCATAATATTCCAGTAACAATTGGTGGTAGTACCCGATCAAATACCATGCTTCGCCGGCATAACGGGCGGCATTCTCCGGACTGATAGCCGGTACCTTGTAGACGTTGTCCAACAAGTAAAAGGCATAGCGGATGCCGCGGTAGATGTCATAGTTTGTACCGCCGCTCGTACTGTAAGGCGCCCATCTGCCGAAATAGGTGACATTAGCATTCTCCTCACCGTAGATGAGACTCTTGCTGGAAAACCAGTAGGTTGTACCCACACCGCCGGTTATCATGTCGTCGCCGGCGAACTGATCGGGCGACCAGTCATATCCAATCAGGTTGGGCATGTAAGTGCGCATGTAGTAGCGGTATTTCTCGGCCTGTTGCGTCGTTTTCCAAATGTCGTCCTGCGTGGCCTTGCCTTCGGGAACGACATCGAGGTATTCGCATGAGGTGAGCAGCAACAGGAATGAAAGCGTGATCAGTATGTTTTTCATGGTCGTGCGGTATTGTTTAGAAGTTGAATTGGAACCCGAGGTTGAACGTCCGTTGGAGCGGATAGCTCAATCCGTTGCCCGAACCTTTTTCGGGGTCCCAGTATTTGAATGGTGAGAAAGTCAGCAGATTGGTTCCTGAAACGTAGACACGCATCATTTTGTAGGAATAGCCGATTTCAGCGGTCTTCAGACGTAGCATCTTGCCGTTGCGCACGTAGAGCGTGTTGGCTTGGCCGTTGTGTTCGTTCCATTGCGAGGAGAGACGCGGATATTTGGCGTCGGGATCAGGGCTCGACTCGCTCCAATGTTCGTCAGCGATCCATTGCATCAGCCCGAATCCCGGCTTGGCCTTAGTCGAGAAAGGATGGGCATCATACATGATAATTGAAACTTTTCCCTGGCCTTGGAAGAACGCCGAACAGTCGAAACCCTTGTATTTGAGCGAGAATCCGAATCCGTATATGATCTCCGGGACTGTCGGGTTGCCATTCCAGCACTTGTCGTTGTCGTCGATGACCTCGTCATTGTTCAAGTCCTTGTATTTAATGTCGCCGGGCTGGAGTGGATAGCGGGTCGCGTAGACGCTCTTGGGTGACGAAGCGATATCTTCCTCATCCCGATAGAGTCCCTCGGCGATCAGACAGTTAATCGAGTTGATCGGGTGGCCTTTCTTGTATTGGTAGCCCCACTTGTATTGGGGTTCGTCCATCGAAACGATCTCGTTGTGGGCGTAGGTGAACGTACCGCGCAGCGAGAGGATCAGATCTTTGGAGAAAGCTTTGTTATAGTCGATCGAGATGTCTACGCCGCGGTTGTCCACCTTACCAATGTTGCCCCAAGGGGTGATGCCCGACATGCCGAACGACGAGGGTAGCGACGAACGCTGCATAAAGATGCCCGAACGTTTCTCCTTGAACCAGTCGAAGATGATGTTCAGGCTGTCGAACAGACCAATCTCCACGCCGATGTCAAGCTTGCGGCTCTCCTCCCAGGTAGCATCTTCATTGCCGTAGATCGAAAGGATGGGACCCCATTTTTGGTCGAAGTTAGTTCCGATCATTACGTCGTACATCTGATCCATAGCTACGGTGCTTAGGTAGGGAAAGCGGTCCTTGTAGTTCGATGAGATTACGTCGTTGCCAACCAGACCGTATGAAGCGCGCACCTTGAAGAGGTTGACCTTATCTTTGATCCCCTTCCAGAAAGGCTCGTTCGAGATCACCCATCCGCCGGCGATCGAGGGGAAGAATCCAAAGCGTTTGCCCGGAGCGAAATTCTCCGAACCGTTGTAACCGAAATTGGCTTCGATCAGGTAGCGCTTGTCGAATCCGTAGGTAACACGGCCCGCGAGGCCCTGTTGCCGGTAGGGCAACGAGGCATACTCCTCGGCATCGGAAATATTCATGTTGCGCTCTTTTTGATGGTAAACAAACGTTGCGCCCACGTCATGCTTCTTATTGAAAGTGCGTGCATAGTCGAGTTTGACCTGGAACGCCAGTTCCCGGTAGCCATCGCGACCGCGGCTGGTTCCCAGATAGGTTGTGCCGGTATTAGTCGAGGAGCTCGTGTAGCTGTAATTGCCGTCAGCGTCTACGTCGTAGCTAGAGAGTTGATACATGAACGGCGTGAACGAGCGGTTGACAGCCGAATAAACGCGGTTATAGAATGTGGCCATGCCGGTTAGGCTCAACCCTTTGGTGACGAAGTCGAGGTTCTGGCAGACGGTCAGTGCCGAGGTGAAATGGCCACGGAACTTATCGCTGTAACCGCGGCAGAGCTGGGCGTAGGGGTTGATGAAAGTGTTGCCATCCCAAGCGTTCGCGGTGCCGAAACGCACGAACGTGTCAGTCTCCTCGCCGGGTAGCGTGGCCGGAAATTCGCAGGGCAGGGCCGAAAGCGCATAGGTGAAAAGCGAACCAACGCTTTCGATGGGTGCATGATTGTAGTGCAGCTGGGTGTTCATCTTCAGCGATACGCGCGTGGTTTTGGTGGCGTCGGCCGAGACGTTGGCTTGGAAAAGGTATTTCTGCGAATTGATGTTTGTGTCGAACTTCGAGGTGGAGGGGGCGCGCATGATACCGTTCTCATTAAACGCCGAGGCATTGAGGAAATAGTCGATCTTCTTAGCCCCGCCCGTCATGTTGAAGTTGAAGTTCTGGTTGAAGGTGCTGTTTTTGAAAAGCATGTCGTACCAATCTACGTTGGGATAAACGTAGGGATCGAGCCCCAGTTTAGTGCCCATGATTTTTTCGCGGCTATAACGTGGATTCTCGCCGCGCGTGGCACAGGCCTCGTTGTAGGTCTCCATGAAGGTTACACCGTCGGCGATCTTAGGAATGCGTGTCGGGGCCGACACGCCCAACTCAGCCCGCACGTTAACGGTCATCTTCTCCGAATCGCGGCCATTCTTGGTGGTGATGAGCATCACGCCGTTGGCTCCGCGCGAACCGTAGAGGGCCGTGGCCGTGGCGTCCTTGAGCACCGAGAACGATTCGATGGTCTCGGGCGGAATGTTATTGAGCATCTGATTGGTGATCTCCACGCCGTCGAGGATCAGCAGCGGCGACTGTCCCGATCCGAAGGTCGAGATTCCGCGGATCCAGAAATTGGCGCCGTCGGCGCCCGGCTCGCCCGATTTCTGCACGGCGATCACGCCGGCGATCTTGCCGCTGAACGAGGTCGAGAGGTTGCTCGACGAGGTTTGCAGGTCGCTCGGCTTGACCGACTGCACGGCGCCCACGAGCGACTCTTTCTTCTGCACGCCGAAGCCGACCACCACCACGTCTTCGAGTTTGTTCGAAGCGTCGGCCAGCGTGATGAGTTTGAAGAGGTGGATGTCCCGGACGGAAATTTTCTTGGTGTCGTAGCCCAGGAACGAAACGGTGACCGTCTTGGCCGAAGCGGGCACGGTCAGTTTGTAGTTGCCGCCGGCGTCGGTGGTCGTGCCGACGTTCGTGCCCTCAACATAGATGTTGGCTCCGACGATGGGCTGGTTGTCGGCCGAGGAGATGACCGTTCCGGCGACGGTCATCTCCCCGTTCGGGGCCGTCGGGGCGGAGACCGGCGAGCGGCGGGAGATGGTGACCAGTTTCCCCCCCCCTTTGACGGTATAGCGCAGCGATTTGTCGAGCACCGTGTCGAGCACGGTCTGAAGCGTCGCGTCCTTGAACGTTGCCGTGACCGGCCTGCTGACGTCGACGTCCTCGTTTTCGAAGAGGATCGAGTAGCCGGTTTGCCGCTCCACCTCTTCCAGCACCGTTTTCAGCGGAACGCTCCGGAAGGCTTTGGTGACGGTTTGCGCGTTGAGGGCGACTGTCAGCAGCAGGCACGGGATCAACGCTGCAATCTTCTTGAATAGGAGATTTACATGCATAAGTTTTAAGATTTAGGTTTGTTTGGAAAGAAGTTTTTTCAGGGTTCGGTTTTTCGGGGGCGGCTGTCGACGCGGTAACCGCAGGTGTCGCGCCTGACGCTGATCGGCAGGATGTCGCACAACCCGCCCATGATTGATTCGATGTCCTGCGCCTCGGTGATTGATATGCGGAAGGTCTTGTCGTCGAACGCGTCGGTGCAGAGTTCGATCTTCACGTCGTATTCGCGGGCGAGCCGCCGGAGCAGGGCCGGGAGGGAGATCGCGTCGTAGCGGATGATGCCGTCGATCCAGCTGCGGAACTGGTCGGTGTCGACCTGCCTGCGCGACGCCTCCATCGTCCGGCAGTCGTAGGTGATCAGGTCGCCCGGAACCATCGTTTCCGTGCTGCGGGACGATTCGAATTGCAGCGAGCCTTCCATCAGCGCGGCCAATACGTCGGGGTCTTCGTCGTAGGCCGAGATGTTGAACCGGGTGCCCAGCACGGTGAACGTGCAGCCCCGGGCCTGCACCCGGAAGGGGAGGTCGGCGTTGCGGGCCACCTCGAAGTAGGCTTCGCCCGAAAGGCCGATGTCGCGCGACGAGCGGTTGAAATCCGACCGGTAGTTCAGGGTCGATCCGGCGTTGAGCCACACCTGGCTGCCGTCGGGCAGCGATATGCGGCTGTTGGTTCCCTGGGGAGCCTGTACGGAGAACATTTGCACGGGGTCTTCGGTGTGTATGAGGTGCCGGGTGGTGAAGGCCGAGATCAGGATGAGCACGGCTGCTGCCGCCGAGAACCGCAGCCAGCGCCGGCGGGCGCGGATTCGGTTCTCGCGCCGTTCTATTTTTCCGTTGAGCCGGGCGAGCGAACGGAGGACGTCGGCCGACGGCACGTGCCGTTGCTTCCATTCGCGTTCCCATTCGCGCATCAGGGCGGCGTTTTCCGGCGAGGCGGCGAGGAATCCGAAGAGTTCGCACTCTTCTTCGGGGGCGATGGGTCCTTCGAAATAGCGGACGGCGAGTTCTTTCAGGCTTTCGTTCATGGGGTCGGTTGTTGTACGCATACATACATACAACAATCGGGGCGGATTTTACCCCCCCCCGGTTCCGGAAAAATTCGCATATTTTTTGAAATTCGCCTCTGGAAGGCTTCAGGACGGCTGGTTCATCAGCCAGGCGAGGATCAGTATTTGCAGGTAAATGGATTGTTCGCGTTCGAGGGCTTCGGCGAAGATGCGCAGGGCGCGCTGGATGTGCCGCTCGACCGTATGCAGGGAGATGTGGAGCCGTTCGGCTATTTCCCGGTTCTTCAACCCCTGGAACCGGCTGAGCAAAAACACTTCGCGGCAGCGTGCGGGCAGCGAGTCCATGATACGCTGTATCTGCTGTTCCAACTCCTGGTACAGGTAGGGATGCCCGTTTTCGGCGAAGGAGAAATCGTAGTTGTAAAGACGCTCCTCCCCGATTTTCGCCCGGGCCAGGCAGCTGATCGTGTATTTGTCGACGATGCTTTTGTGCTTCAGGTAATTGAGGCATCGGTTGCGGGTCATGGCGAACAGCAGCATGCGGGCCTCTTCGGGGTCGAGGGGGGCTTGCCGGTCCCACAGCGCCATGAAGCAGTCGTGAACCAGGTCCTGCGCCTCGATGGGGTTGTTGACGAAACGCAGCGCATAGGCCGTCAACCGGGGTTGGCAGTCGATGTAGAGCCGTTCGAAATCATACCGTTTGGATTCGCTGTGCATTTGTCGGGTCCGTCCTGATGCTTTTTTTGTTTTGGGCGGTTTCCGCCGCTTTTCGGGGGTGAAACCGAGGCAAATATAATCAAAAAAGTAAAAAAATGCCGCAGACGCTCTGAAAACATCTGCGGCATGGGGCGTGTTTCGACGCCGGTGCGGGCTACTTGTAAAGCCCGGCGACGGTGAAGTCGAGTATCTTGCCGAAGCCGTCGAACACCAGCGCGTTCGGCTGGTCGAGCTGTCCGCTGCCGAAGTTGATCTGCGGCACGACGTGTATCTTGTCGTTCCCGTCGTCCTTCGAGGTGACCACCGTCACCGCGCGGCTGCTCCATGCCAGCGAGGCGTTGCTCGGAAGGGTCGACGAGCCGTCGTAGTTCTCCATGGCGTAGTAGCCTTGCAGGTAGAGACGGGCCAGGGTGATGTGCTCGCCCGCAGGGGCCGTGAAGACGGGCGCCGGGTCGAAATTGACGCTGCCCGTCGTGAAGATCACCTTGTAGATGGCGCTGCGGGTGGCGATGTAGAGGATCGGGTCGAATCGCGAGAAGACGAAGCTCACGGCTTCGGCGATGAGGGCGTTGGCCTCCGCGGGGATGTCGTAGATCAGCTTGGCGGCGGGTGCGCCGGCCGAAGCGGAGTAGTTGCCGAAGGTGTAGAGCGCATGGTTGCCGTCGGCTTTCCGCATCAGCAGGGTGTGGGTGGCGTTGTCGATGCTGATGCCGCCCGCGATGCACCGCAGGCCGGGGGCGTTCCCCGGGTCGAAGGGCGACGAACCCACGCTGCCGCAGGCGTAGAACGTCTGGTTGTAGCCGTAGCAGAACTTGCCCTGTTCCCGGTTGTAGAAGATCGTGCTGGGTTTGCGGGTGCTGCCCGGAGCGGAGTGGGCCGAAACGACGCCGTTGTCGACGGTCATGGTTTCGGTTCCGCTGACGGGCGTCGAGATCCGGCCGCGGCTGAGCAGCGTTTCGTAAATGTCGCCGTCGTTGAGGATCATCGTGCACTGGTAGGTGTTGAGCAGGCTCCGGATGTCGAGCTTTCCGGGCAGGTAGACGAACGCATCCTCCTTATGGCCCAGGATTTCGTAATAATCGGTCTCCACGCGCATCAGGTCGTCGTCGGTCGACACCCAGAGGATGTTTTTCTTGTCGGTTTTGTCGTAGGTGTAGAGCATGTGGGTGACCGCCGAGGGGAACGGACTGCCGTTGCGCCGGCTGATCAGCTCCTTTTCGACGGTTCCCTGCTCCGCGCCCGAGTAGGTCTCGGTCAGCTGCGGGTGCATGATCAGTCCCAGGTCCGAGGTGGTTCCGTCCCGGGTGTAGGCCACCACAAGCCCTTCGTTGAATTGGGCCGTCACGATGAGCGTCCACTTGTACTGGTACTTCAGGTCGTGGGCGGTGTCGGTGACCGTCAGCAGGAACAGGTAGCCTTTCGAGGAGATCGGCAGGTCGATCACTTCGTGGAACTCGCGCGTCGTGGCGAGCGAAATCGCCTCCGAGTCGTTGTCGGTCTGACTCACCGTCCATTCGTAGGTAAGCTCCTCGGGATTCTCCCGGCCGTCTTTGGTGATGCGGATGCCCGTGATGTCGAGCCGTGCGTTGTGCACCACCGTCAGCTGCGAGGCGATGGCTTCCGGCACTTCGATCTCCACGGGCGGGATATGGGTGGTCTGCAACGTGCTTTTGTCGTCGTAGCACGACGCGGCGAGCAGGCCCCAGCCTGCCAGCAACAGATATAGGGTGTGTTTTCTCATGGTCGTTCGTCGTTTACTTGGTGCGGATCGTTACCTCCCGGCCCTTCATGGAGCCTGATTCGTGGATGCGCTTTTGACCGGGGTTGGCGGCCTTCCATTCGTCGTACCAGGCCTGTGCCCTGGCGCGCCAGGCGTCGATGTAGTCGCTGTAATCGGGTCCCCAGTCGGGGAACACCTCCCAGCCGAAGATGTCCAGCAGCAGCTGGTGGCCGGCCTGGCTGTAAGCCTCTGTCGACGAGCTGCCCGAAGAGGCCTCCGATTCGATGAAGGCGTTGTAGGTGGACCACTGCTTGGTCGTCGCGGGCCGCGGCAGCATGTTGTGCCACGAGACGTTGGCTTTCAGGTAGAGGTCCGGTCCCACCCGGAGGTCGGGCGAATCGGTCAGGCAGAGCGTCAGTTCGCGCTGCTGCGTGTCGAGTTCGGCCGATTTGGCGACCTCGATGCGGATGGCGCCGTAGGTCTTCCCGGCCGGAACCTCCGCGCCGAGGATTTCGTACTGTCCGGGCTGTGCCGTGGTTCCCTCTTCGAGAACGCGGACGCCGATTTTCCGGTCGGAGCCGGAGGCCCCGCCGATGAGTTTCACCGGGACCTCGATCACCGCCTCGGCGACCCCTTCGGGCTGCTGCTTGAAGGTCATCGAGGCGTAGAACGTGCTGTCGGAATTCGAGTATCCGGGATATTCGGCCGTTTCGTTGGGCGCAGCCCCCGGGAAGCAGACCCTTCCCTGCGACATGTCGTAGCGTGTCGGGTCGTCCTTTTCGCAGCCGGCCGCCGTCGCCGCGGCCAGCAGTATGCAGATCAGTTTTTTCATGCTTCTCAACAATTAATCGTTCGACTTACTGTACGCGTCCCGACTGTATTTCGAAATCGGGGTAGGGCAGCATGTAGACGGCGTCGTCGATGACCTTGCTGCCGCTCATCACGTCGCTCTGGCGGGGCAGTTTCTCGTAGCCCAGCCGCTTGTAGAAATAGAAGACCACGCCTTCGCAGATGAACTCCTTGCGGTACTCCTTTTCGAGCTGGGCCATCAGGCTCGCCTCGTCGAGGTCGGCATCCAGTTCTTCGTAGACCGCGCGGGCCTTGCGCACCTCCTGCAACAGGCTGCGGGCTTCGCCGAGGTCCTTGTCCGGACCGGAGATGCGGCACTCGGCGGCGATGTAGTACATCTCCGGCAGGCGGATCAGCGGCATCAGGTCCTTGTGGCGGTAGTCGGCGCCCGTCGAGGTCTGCTGATAGAGCTTCGAAGGGGTCTTGGTCCCCTCGGGCCAGTAGTCGGTGTTGTGGTAGAGCTGTTTGTAGCGGCAGTCGGAGATGCCGGCGCCCTTGATTTCGAAAAGATCGTCGGCGACCGAGTTCTTGATGCACAGCGTGCGGTACTGGCGGTCCTGTTCCGAATATTCGCGGTTGAGGTTGCTTGCGATCTTCTTGGCCATGTCCGTGACGCCGAGCGCGAAGATATGTTCGCTCGGGAAGCACATCTCGGTCGTGGGGGCCTTGGCGGAGTCGGTGAACGTGCGCAGCGTCAGCCCGCCGGCGATTCCGACCGATGCCGGGTCGTCGATCACTTCGAGGGCGGCCAGCAACGCGGTGTGTTTGTTTTCGTCGCTGCCTTCCCACATGCAGACGCGCGCCAGCAGGGCCTTGACGGCGAAGTAGTTCAGGTGCATGTAGCGGTAATCGTAGAATTTGTCGACGTTGGCTTCGGTATAGATGCTTTCGGGATACCTGGCCCGGATGGGGTCGATCTCCAGCAGGCGGGCGGCCTCCGTGAGGTCGGCGATCATGCGGCGGAGCGTTTCGGCGTAGGTCAGCTGCGGCGCCGCGTCCTTGTCGACGCTCGTCAGGTAGGGGACCGTGTGACGGCTCTCCAGGTCGGTGCGTCCGGCCAGGTCGCTGCACCCGAACAGGCGCATCAGGTCGAAGTGGATGTAGGCCCTCACGGCGAGCAGTTCGCCCTTGATGATGCGGTAGTTGACCGAGTCGAGTCCGTCCTTCCGGCGGTCGATGTGGTCGAGGGCGTCGTTGACGTTGGCGATCACCGAGTAGGATTTCTCCCAGACCTTTTCGATCACTTCGGTGGATTTCGTGGTTTTGTAGTTGTAGCGGTCGAGGTCGTAGTCGTCCGCGGCGGTGTTCTTGCGGGCGTCGTACTGGCGGCCCAGCATTTCGACCATGTGCCACGTCAGGTTTTCGCCGTAGAGGTCGGTTTCGCCCATGGCGAGGTAGCAGCCGATGAGCGTCTGCTGGAAGCCTTCGGCCGAGGAGTAGTGGTCCTCGGCGCGGATTTCCGACGGGGGCGTCACGTCGAGCCAGCTCTCGCACGAGACGGCTGCGAGGGCTGCGGCGGACAGAAGGAGGTATTTGATGCTGTTTTTCATGGCTTCGGTGGTTTGTGTTAGAAGGTTCCGGTCAGCTGGAACGACATGCTCCGTGCGAAGGGATAGGTCGTGCCGCGCTCGATGCGGATCGACGAGAGCGTGGCGATGTTGTTCATGTAAAAGGCCAGCTTGAGCCGCTTGAGGCGGATTTTGCTGATCAGCCGCGGGTTGAACTCGTAATAGAGGCTCAGCGACGAGAACGTCAGCTCGTTGTTGTCCTGCACGAAGCGCGTCGTGGCCCGGGTCTTTTCGTCGTGCTGCTTGCCGTTTTCGTCGGTGTAGGAGCCGAGTTTCTTGAACATGGCGTTCTGGCCCGGAGTCTGCCAGCGGCCGTAGAGCACGCGGCGGTCGACGTTGTAGTGGATGTCGACGTTCTCGACCTTGTTGACCAGCGTGGTGTTGTACCGCTGCCCGCCGCCGAGGAAGGTGCAGGTGGCGCTTAACCCGAAGCCCTTGTATTCGGCCGCGAAGCCGAAGTTGCCGCGGTACTTGGGGTCGCTGATGCCGGCCACGACCTGATCCTGCGCGTCGTACTCGTAGGTCAGCGTGCCGTCCTTCCTGACGTAGATTTCCTGACCCGTCGTGGGGTCGATGCCCAGCGACGGCACGGCCCAGATGGCGTTCATCGGCATTCCGTCCTGATAGATCAGCACGGGCGTCGAGTTGCTCTTGTCCTGCGCCTGGGCCATCATCTTTTCGTTGTAGGCCTTGAGGCTTTCGGAGAGGTTGATGATGATGTTCTTGTTATAGGCGATCGAGCCGAAGAGGTTGAAAAAGCCCTGTTTGCCCTGCCAGAGCGTATAGCTCAATTTGGCCTCGATGCCGCGGTTGCGGACTTTGCCCAGGTTGTCCTTCACGGTGTCGAAACCCGTGGAGGTGGGGATCGCCACGTCGGTGAGCATGTTCTCGGTCACCGAGTTGTAGTAGTCGAAGGCGATCGTTGCGCGGTGGACCGTAATGTCGGCGCCCACGTTGTAGTCCATGCGCTGTTCCCATTTGAGGGCGGGGTTGGGCATCTTCGAGAGGTAGGCGCCCGTCTGTCCGTGGTAGGTGGCCCCGGTGTAGTAGAGATAGGTGGCCAGCACTTCGTTGGTGTCGTAGTTCTGGTTGCCCGTCAGTCCGGCCGAGGCGCGGATCTTGAATTGTTTCAAAACGTCCTGATCGCGCAGGAAGGGTTCGTTGTGGAGGTTCCACGCCACGCCGGCGCTCCATGCCGACGACCAGCGGTTGTCGGCGCCGTAGAGCGACGAGGCGCTTTCGCGGAACGTGAGGTCGACGTTGTAACGGTCGTCGTAGCTGTACGACGCGGTTCCCAGGAAACTGATTTCGCGCGTGATCGACGAGATGCCGACGGGCTTTTTGTCCTGGGCGTACTGCCGGGCGAAGGTGATGTCGGCCGTCTGGCTGTTGGGGAATCCCTCGGCGTAGTGCTGGTAGGCGCTGTACGTGTTTTCGGCGATCCGGCCGCCGGCGTTGACGTAGAGGTAGTGTCTGCCCCAGTTTTTGGCGTAGTTGGCGTAGATTTCGCCCGAAATGTCGCTGCTCTTGCCGTTGTCGAGCTGGTAGGAGCCTTTGCGCAGCTGCATGCTCGTGCTTTCGTAGGCCGAGGTGGCGAATTTCGAATGCTTGGCCGGATAGAATTCGTCGGCGTCGCTGCGCTTTACGGCGATGCCGAGGCGGGCGGTGAGTTTCAGCGCCTCGGTGGCCTGCCATTCGGCGTAGAAGTTGTCCGTCACGCTGGTGTAGGTCTCGCGGTCGAGCGTTCCGAGCGTGGCGTCGTACATCGGGTTGGCCACTTCGTCGTAGGCCCAGCGGGCGATCTGGCCCGTCTGGGGATCGACGGCGCTCCAGTAGGGATTCATCCGGGCGTAGTCCCCGAAATCGCCCCACGGCGAGTTGTCGCTCCTGGTGTTGCTGACGCTCAATATGTTGCGGAACAGGAAGTTTTTCTTGCGGTACGAAACGTTCACGTCGCCCGAGAGCACCGTGCGCTCCGAACCCTTCATCACGCCCGCCACGTTGTTGTACGAGAAGTCGATCATCGCCCGCAGCTTGCGGCTGTCGCCCAGTTCGACCGAGAGGGTGTGTTTGTGGCCGACGCCCGTGCGCAGGGGTTTTGCGAGCCAGTAGGTGTCCAGTCCGCCGAGCACCTGCGCTTTGAGTGCGTTGTAGCGTTTGGTGAGATCCACCTGCGTCTGGGGATTCGCCGAGGTGTAGACGCCCTCGATGCGCTCGGCCTCGAGCTTCTCCCAGGCGTTGCAGAGGTTGTAGCTCGTCAGGTCGGGCATCGACACCTCGATGCTTCCGGTGTAGGTCACCAGCTCCTGATTGCCGGCCAGGCGTTTGGTCTCGATGACGATGACGCCGTTGGCGGCCTTCGAGCCGTAGAGCGCCTTGGCCGCGGCGTCCTTGAGGATGGTGATGCTCTCGATACGGGTCATGTCCATGTCCATCACCTTCTCGGCCGTGGTTTCGAACCCGTCGAGGATGAACAGCGGCTGGTTGGGGCGGTTCTGGTAGTTGCCCTTGATATTGACGCCCGTGGATTCCGAGGGGAAGGTGGTGATACCGCGCAGCTGCATGTCCGGCAGCGTGTTGGGGTCGGAGCCCATCAGCGTGTTGTCCATGATGTAGAGCGATGGCTCGATGTTTTTCAGGCTCTCGAAGACGTTGCGGTTACTCACGCGGGCCAGCTGGCCCGACGTGATGGTCGTGGCCGAACCCGTGTAGCTCTCCTTCTTGCGGGTGAAGATGCCGGTCACCACGACGTTTTCGATCTCCTGTTCGTCCTGCACCAGCCTGACCAGTCTGGTCTGTGCCGAGGGAAGCGTTTGCGAGACGTAGCCGATGTAGGAGAAGATCAGGTTGTCGCGGCCCTCGGGCATGCGGATCGAGAATCCGCCGTCGGACCCCGACACGACTCCCGTGGCGGTCCCCTGGATCAGGATGTTCACGCCCACGAGCGGCGCGCCGGCCGTGTCCGTCACACGTCCGCTGACGACCTTGTCCGGGGCTTTCTGCGGGGCGGAGGCGTTCCCCCCCCCGCTTCGGCCACGGATCACGATCGTGTCGTCGTCGATCGAGTATTCGAGCCGCGTGCCGCGCAGCGCTTCGTCGAGCACTTCGCGCACCGGGGCGTCGGCCTTGCTGAAGGAGATGCCGCCGATTCCCCGCACGGCGTCGCTATTATAGAGGATGTAATATCCCGTCTGCTGTTTGATCCGTTGGAGAACTTCGGCCAGCGACGCGTTGCGGAACGATACGGAGATGCGTTCCCTGCGCTGCTGGTAGGCTTCGCTCGCCGTCGCCTGCCGCGGCGCGCCCCAGACGGAAATCGCCAGCAGCCACATGCACACGGCAAGCCATGGCCTTCGGTGCGATACTGATAGGTAAAGTTTCCTCATAATAGCTGTGTTTTAAGTGACACGAATGCCGCCCCGTCGGGCGGCTTCCCAACTAACCGGCATCAATCGTCGTCACGGTCGATGCAGAGCACGATCTTCCCCTCCTCGACATCGGCGCGTATCTGATCGGTGCGCGCCAGCAGACGGGCCATTTCGGCAAAGGTTTCGTAGCGTTTCACGACGCCCGTGTAGCGCACCTTGTCGGCGTCGACGCCCCGCGGGACGATCTCCACGCCGTACCAGCGCGAGAGTTTGCGGCATATCGAGGCGATCGTTTCGTCGTTGAAGGTGAACAGTCCCCGGGTCCAGGCGGCGTAATCTTCGGCGGCGACCTGCCGCACGTCGAAGATAGCCCCTTCGCGCCCCACGCGGGCCTGCTGGCCCGGCTGGAGCATTGCGCGGCGGTGTCCGCTCCGCACCTCGACGCTGCCCCTCACGAGCGTGGTCTCGATCGCGCCCTCGTCGGCGTAGGACGAGATGTTGAACGCCGTGCCGTAGACGCTTACGGAAACCGTGTCGGCGTGGACCACGAACCGCCGCGAGGCGTCGTGCGCCACGTCGAAGTAGGCTTCGCCCGTCACGGTCACCTCGCGCGGCCCGTCGCCGAAGCGGACCGGGAAGACGAGGCTCGACTCGGAGTTGAGCCATACCTGCGTGCCGTCCGAGAGGCGGAGCGAGAACTCCTTGCCGCGCGGCACGGTGACGGTGTTCGTCATCGGAATCTCCTGCTCGGCCTCCACCTTGTGGTAGGCCAGCTCCTCGCCGGCGATCTCGAGGCGCGTGCCGTCCTGTTCGACGAGCATCCGCCGCCCGCCCGCTTCGAGCGCGACGTTCTCGCCCGACGAAAGGGTCAGCGGCACACCGATCTGGGAATTCAGATTGCCCTCGGTCTGATAGACA